>Ga0169931_10000547_pt1 | contig 61954 bp, 43 predicted proteins | sample Kivu_15m_20L_FD_129675 | JGI IMG/M metagenome (GOLD analysis project Ga0169931, IMG submission 129675) | Freshwater microbial communities from Lake Kivu, Western Province, Rwanda to study Microbial Dark Matter (Phase II) - Kivu_15m_20L... | ecosystem: Environmental > Aquatic > Freshwater > Lake... | reverse complement strand
TCCGCCGGCGCGAGGCAGAGTTGGCCGTCGCTGGGTTCGAGCTTGCGTCTGGAGCGCGTCGGCCCATGATGCTCGCCGTTTCCCGCCATGACCTCCTCCGAAGATCCCCTCGCCGTCGGCAGCTCCCACGCCCTGACCCTGCCGGACGAGCAGGCCGGGCGGCGCCTCGACCGCGTGCTGGCGGAGCTCGTGCCCCAGCTTTCGCGCTCGCACTGGAAGGAGCTGTTCGAGGCCGGACTGGTGCGGGTCGACGGCGTGGCCTGTAGGCGCCCGAGCACCGAGGTCGTCGCCGGCAGCCGGGTGGAGTTCACCGTGGCGGGGCGGCTGAAGCACCGCGAGGAGGCTCCGGATCCGCGGCAACTCGTGGTCCTGCACGAGGACGAGGCGCTGGTCGTGATCGACAAGCCGCCCGGCGTGCTCGCCCATCCCACGGACACGCGCAGCGGCGCGACCATCTCCGACCTCGCGGCGGCCCGCTACGGGGCGCTCCCGACCCTGCAGGGCGAGGATCGGCCCGGGATCGTGCACCGGCTCGATGCGGGCACGAGCGGTGTGATGGTGCTCGCGCGCACGGAGAGCGCCTTCGAGCACCTGATGAACCAGTTTCGCGCGCGCGAGGTGAGGAAGACCTACCGCGCGCTCGTCTACGGCACGCCGCGCTTCGACACGGGCTGGATCGACGCCCCGCTCGAGCGCGACAGCGGCGACTCGAGCCGCATGGTCGTCGCGCGGCCTGGCGAGGGTCGCGAGGCTCAGACGTATTACGTGGTCGAGCGCCGCTTCCGCGGCTTGTCGCTCGTCGCGGCCCAGCCCAAGACCGGTCGCACGCACCAGATTCGCGTGCACCTGACGCATGCGGAGATGCCGCTCGTCGGCGACAAGCTCTACCGCCGCAGGGGCGGACCTGCGCTGCGCCTTCCGGCGAGCGCGCCGGTGCCGCCGCGCCAGTGTCTGCACGCGGCGGAGATCCGCTTCGTGCATCCGCTCACGGGCGAGCCGGTGAGCTACACGGCGCCGCTCGCGTCGGACTTCGCCGCGATGCTGGCTTGGACCGAGCGCGAGCTCGCGCCCTGACGTCGCGCGCGATCGCGCACGTACTTCCGGAACGTCGCACCCAGATCGGTGCCGCGCACTGAGCGTCGCGACGCAGTCGAACCCGAGGGTAGCGACTCCGTCGAGCTCGAGCGTTGCGACTCAGTCGAGCTTGATGCGCAGGTTGCGCTCGGGCTGGCCCGAGAGCGAGAGCGGCTTGGAGTCGCTCTTGCCCGCGTCATCGGTGGCCGTCACGCGGTACTTGCCCGGCGGCAGCGGCCCCATCTTCTGCTCGGTGGAGGAGAAGCCCTCCGAGAACATCGTGCGGAAGCTCTCGGCGCTCATCATGTTGCCGTACTCGCGGCCGGCGTCGTCGACGACGCGGATCGAGGCGCGCACGGGCTTGCCGTCCGCATCCTCGACCGCGACCTTGAGCATCGTGCCGCCTTCCATCACGAGCTCGGCCGAGCTCGCTTCGCCGGGGCTCGCGCGCACGGGTCCGCTCTCGCGCGTGGTCTGCTGCTCGCGCCGCGCGCTCAAGGTGTAGGTGCCCGGCGCCGCGCCGTCGAACTTGAAGCGGCCCTCGGTGTTGGTCATGCAGCTCGAGAGCGGGTTGATCACGCGGCCTGAGGAATCGCGCACGAAGACGGCCGCGCCGCTGATCGGCTTGCCGTCGCTCGCGCGCACGATGCCCTCGATCGCGCAGGGCGCGTCGAGGCGCACGACGATGTCGTCGCGCGACTGGCCCTCGGCGAGCTCGATGCCGGTCACCACCGCCGTGCCGAAGCGCGCGCTCTGCCCGAAGGCGCCCGCGAAGCCCGAGTTGCCGACGCGCAGGGTGTAGCTGCCCGGCCGCAGGTTCACCAGCTGGAAGCTGCCGTCCTCGGCGGTCTGCTGGCTGCGCCCCATGTCGAAGGCGAAGATCGTCGCGCGTCCTTCGCGCTCGGCCGAGAGCGAGACGTTGGCGGCCGGGGCGCCATCGGGACCTAGCACGCGGCCGCGGATCGCTCCCGCGGGCAGCTCGAGGTCGAGGCGGTGCTCCGGCACCTCGGGGATCGACTCTTGGAACTCGGTCGAGTCCGGATCGCCCAAGCGCGCGCCGACCACGATCGAGTAGTCGCCGGCCGAGTCGAGCACCAGCGAGTAGCTGCCGTCCGGCGCGATCTTGGACGTCTTCATCGACGAGAGCATCGTGTTGCCGTCGGCGAAGGCCATCACGAGGCCCTTCTCGAGGCCGCGCTCGCCCTGCAGCACGCGGCCGACGAGGCGCACCGGATTCGCGGGCGGCGCGCCGAGCACGACGCGCGTCGTCTGCCCGTCGACGATCTCGACCGGCGTCATCTTCAGCTGCGACATCATGCCGGCGACGTCGAACTCGCCGTCGGAGCCCGCGGCATTCGCCAGCGTGTTCATGCGCGGCATGGCCATCACGTTGTACTTGCCCGGCGCGATGCGCTCGGCGACGAAGCGCCCGCTCGCGTCGGACTTGGTGTTGCCGCCCATGTCGCCGCCGCCGGGGCCGAAGTTGCCGACCATGATCTGGCGGTCGGGATCGGGGCGCCCGGTCGAGTCGTAGATCTCGCCTTCGAGGCGCCCGCCCATGCGCAGGTTGAGCGTCAGGTCGCGCGCGCCGAGCACGGCGTCGACCGTGACCTCGAGCTCTGCACTCGGGGCCCACGCTTCGCTCGTCGCGGTGAGCGCGGCGGCGCCGGGCGGCACGTCGGCGATCGTGAAGCGCCCCTCGGAGTCGGTGGTCGCGCTCTTGCCGCCCATGCGGCCGAACATGCCGCGCCCGCTCTCCTGCGAATGCGTCACCTTGGCGCCCGCGACCGGCGCTCCGGTCGGAGCGAGCACGACGCCCGTGATCTCGCAGGTGCGCGCGAGTCGGAACTCGAGCACGTCCGTGGAGGGCGCGACCGCGCGGCGCGCGTCGGAGCGCGTGAAACCCTCGGCCTCGGCGCGCAGGTCGTAGTTGCCGGGCTCGACGAACACCGTGAACGAGCCGTCGCTGCGGCCGCTGAAGCCCTTGGCATCGCCGTCCTGCCGGAACATGGCGGCGAAGTCAGCGCCCATCGGCGGTCCGCCGCGGCCGTTGCTCGCGCCACCAGCGGTGGCGACCGTCACGCGGAACGTCTCGAGCGGCTTGCCGGCGGCATCGAGCACGACTCCGCGGATCGGAGCGGGCTCTTGCAGCACGAGCTCGAGCGGCGCCGCAGCTCCGACGGGGCCCGCCTTGGCGCGCCACTCCGCCGGAAACTCGCCGATGGCCTTGCCCTGCGAGGCCGTCACGAGCACCGAGTCCGCGGCGATGCCGCCGCAGGAGAAGCGTCCCTGTTCGTCGGTCTTCACGCGCTCGCCTTCGCCGCCCATGGCGCGCATCGCGCCGCGGAAACCGCCGCGCATGGCGCTGCGCATCGACTGCTGCGGATCCTGCTGCTTTGCCGGAGCGATCTGCACCGTGGCGCCGGCGACCGGCGAGCGATCGGGCCACAGCACGACGCCGCTCACGGTGTTGCCCGCGCCGAGCGTCAGCACCACGTTCTCCACGAGCTCGCTCTCGGCGAGCTCGAAGTCCTCGCGCAGCGCGTCCACGTAGCCGTCGAGTGCCGCGGTGAGGTCCGGCTTGCCCGGCGTGATGCCGGCGAGGTCGAAGGCGCCGTCGGCGCCCGTCACCTGCGTACGCCCGAGCGCACCGCGGATCCAGTCCATGCCGCCGCCACCGCCGCCGCCGCTGGTGCGCACCTGCGCGCCCTTGGCGGGCGTGCCGTCGGGCAGCTTGACGAAGCCGCGCACCCGCGCGCCCGAGGCCAAGCTGTAGGTCTTTTGGACGTGCTCGCCCTCGCGCGCCGTGAGCTCGGCGTCGATCACCGGCACCATCACTTGCGGATCGATCGTCAGGAAGTAGTTCAGGCCCGCGCGCAGGCCGCCGGCGGAGAAGGAGAGATCGGGCGCGAGGCGCGCACTCGTGGTGTGGTTGCCGCCGCCCATGGACCAGCCGACGAGCACCGCGTCCACTTCCGCGAGCGCCGCGGGGTCGAAGCCTTGGGGCAGGCGCGCGGGCAGCACGACGTTGCCCGTGAGCCAGCCGCCGAGCTTGGGTTCGAGCGCCACCGGTGCGGCCTTGGCGGGCTCCTTCACTTCGATCGATTTCTGCAGGTAGCAGTAGCGCGCGCGCAGCTCGATCACTCCCACGGGCGAGTCGACGGCGAAGCGCGCGAGGTAGCCGCCGCGGCCGTCGGGCTCGCAGGGGAGCGACAGCGCGCGCTCGTCCTTCGGCGTCGGGGTGCGGTCGCCGGAGAAGTTGCGGAACATCTGGCCCATGTCGACGCCGGACGGATTCCAGTTCGACGCGGCGCGGCGCGCGGAGCCCTCGTCCTTGTAGGCGGAGAGCGGGAAGCTCGTGGCGACGAGCTCGAGCAGCTCGTCCCCGGGAACGCCGGCGGGCAGCAGCACGGACACCGGCACCACGTGGGACTCGGCGAGCAGGCTGGCCTCGCGCTCGGCCTGCAGGTTGGTCGCGGCGACGTCGGAGCGCTGCTCGGAGGCCGTCACGTCCGGTGCGGCGGCGGAGAGCTCGCCGGGCGCGGCCACGGCGGTGTCCGGCGAAGCGGCGGCGGCTTCGGCGACGGCTTCCGTGGGCTGGGCGGGTTCGCGGCGCAGCCAGAGCACGGCGAGCGCGCCGACGAGAATGAGCGGAATCGACCCGAGGAGCAGGTTGCGCTGGTTCATGAGTGGGGGCAGGGGGGCGGCGCGGGGGCCGCGGCGGGCGGGGATGGCCCTCGGCCGAGCCCTGATGGCAAGCCCCGTGCCGACCCCGACAGGATAGGGTTCGGCCCGGGGCTCGAGGGCGCCGCGCACGCAAGCTCTACGCAAGGGACGGCCCGGACGGTTGCAGCGCGCGCCCAAAAGGGCTCGGCCCGCCGCGCCCGCTCGAGGGGGACGCGACGGGCCGAGTGGGGGGGAGGCGGGGACGGCTAGGCCCAGACCACGAGGTCCGAGAAGCCGTCGTCGATGCCCTTGCCGGGGTGGGCGCGCACGCGCAGGCCGTAGGCGAAGTTGCCCGAGCGGGCCAGCGTGTGGGTGCCGCCGAAGAGCTGCGTGCGGCCCTCGGGCGCGCCCTCGGCGCGCAGGCGCACCGCGATCGGGTTGCGCAGCTCGCCGGGTTGCTTCGAGTGGCCGAGCACGAGCTCGACGTTCACGTCCTCGGGCGCGAGGCCCGCGAGGTCGACCTTGACGCGCGCCTCGACGGTGTCGCCGACGCGCAGGCCACCGAGGTCGGAGACCTGCGCCTCGCGGATCGCGACCTCGAGGAAGGCCTTGCGCAGGCGGATGCGCGAGGCGGCGATGTCGCGCGCGGCGGCGAAGCGCTCGCGCACGAGCTCGACCGAGGCCAGCGCCATCGGCGCGTAGGCGCGGTCGCGGTACTCGGCGACCATGCGGTCGGTGTTGAACTCCGCGGGCAGCGTGGCGAGCGAGCGCAGCGAGCGCTCCAGCCAGCGGCGCGGCACGTTCGCGCCGTCGCGCTCGAAGAACAGCGGCACGAGCTCGCGCTCGAGGAGCTCGACGATGCTGCGCCCGTCGGTCTCGTCCTGCAGCGCGGGGTTGGGCCACACGCGCTCTTCGCCGACGGTCCAGCCGTTGTGGCCGTCGTAGCCCTCGATCCACCAGCCGTCGGCGATCGAGAGATTGAGGCCGCCGTTGGCAGCGACCTTCATGCCCGAGGTGCCGCTCGCCTCGAGCGTGCGGACGGGGTTGTTGAGCCACACGTCGACGCCCTGCACGAGCGCGCGCGCGAGCTCGATGTCGTAGTCCTCGAGGAAGAAGATCTTCCCGGCGAACTCGGGGCGACGCGTGTACTCGACCACGCGACGCAGGATCTTCTGGCCCTCGCCGTCGCGCGGGTGCGCCTTGCCGGCGAAGAAGATACGCACGGGGCGCTGCGAGTTCGACACGATCGACTTCAGTCGCTCGAGGTCGCGGAACAAGAGGTCGGCGCGCTTGTAGGGCGCGAAGCGGCGCGCGAAGCCGATCAGCAGCGCGTCGGGGTCGAGGCCCGCGAGCACGGTCTGCATCAGCGCCGGGCTGTCGTGGCGTTCTAGGAACGAGCGCTCGATGTTGACGCGCGCGTGGTCGAGCAGGCGCTGGCGCAGCGCCGTGCGCACGGCCCACAGGGTCGCGGGCTCGAGCTTGCGCGCACGCTCGCCGACGTCGGCGCCGCACACTGGGTTGGCGCCGCCGCCGCACAGGCGCTGGATCTCGGGGTGCATCCACGACGAGAGGTGCACGCCGTTGGTGACCGAGGTCACGGGCAGCTCGGTGCGCAGGAGGCGCGGCCAGAACGGACGCAGCAGGTCCTTCGAGACTTCGCCGTGCAGCTTGCTCACGCCGTTGACGAACCCGGCGAAGCTCATCGCCAGATAGGTCATGTTGAAGCTGCCGCGATCCTCGGGGGTCGTGCCGAGCGCCATGAAGCGCTCCCACGTGACGCCGAGCCAGCCGTCGATGTCGCTGAAGTAGCGCCGCATCAGGTCCTCGCTGAAGCGGTCGTGGCCGGCGGGGACGGGGGTGTGCGTTGTGAAGACCGTGGTCGAGCGCACGACCTCGCGCGCTTCCTCGAAGGTCAAGCCGTGGTCGCGGATCAGGCGCGCGGTGCGCGAAATCACGAGGAACGCCGCGTGTCCCTCGTTGATGTGGAACACGCCGGGCGTGATGCCCATGGCGCCGAGCAGCTTGACGCCGCCGCGGCCGAGCACGAGCTCCTGCCGCAGACGCTGCTCGTGGTCGCCGCCGTAGAGCTGCTGCGTGATGCGGCGGTCCTCGGCGCGGTTCTTGTCGAAGTCGGCGTCGAGCAGGTACAGGTCGACGCGGCCGACGCGCGCGCGCCACGCGCGCAGGTGCAGCGTCGCGGACGGCAGCGGCAGCTGCACTTCGAGCTGCTTGCCATCGGCGTCGCGCACGAGCTCGAGCGCGAGGTTGCGCGGGTCGTTGTCGGCTTCGAGAGCGAGCTGGTCGCCCTCGACGCTGATCTTCTGGCGCAGGTAGCCCGCGCGGTAGAAGAGGCCGATGCCGACGAGCGGCAGCGCGAGGTCGCTGGCGGACTTCAGGTGGTCGCCGGCGAGGATGCCCAGGCCCCCCGAGTAGACCTTGAGCGACTCATGGATGCCGAACTCGGCGCAGAAGTAGGCCACCGGGTTGTCGGGCGTGATCGCGCCGAAGCGCTGCGTCGACTTGCGCGCCATGTAGGCGTCGAAGCGCGCGAGCACGCGGCGCAGCTTGGCCACGTAGCCGGCGTCCCTGGCGCGAGCGGCGATGTCCTCGGGGAACGCCATGCGCAGGAACAGCACCGGGTTGTGACCGGCGGAATCCCAGCCGACCTGCGAGATTTCCTCGAACAGCGCGGGACCTTCGGGGTCCCAGCACCAGTACAGGTTGCGCGAGAGGCGCTCGAGCCCGGCGAGCTCCTCGGGCAAGGTCGCCGAGACCTCGAACGAGTAGAGACGCGGGCGCGCGCCTTCGACCGGCGGAGCGACGGCCACGGCGACGCGCGGACGGAGGCGCGCCATCGGCTGGCCTTCGACGCGCGTCGCGACGGCCGTGAGCGAGCGCTCGAAGGCGGTGTAGTAGCGCTCGACCAAGCCCGACCACGCCGTGCGCTGGGCCGTCTGGCGGCAGGCCTCGACCACGCCCGCGCGCCCGATTTCCTCGGCCACGAAGCGCTCGATCCAGCGCCCGAGTTCCTTGGCTGCGGACACGTCGTCGATCTTGCTGCGCTCGAGCAGCCACACGCCGTCGCCCGGTCCGAGCTTCTCACCCTTGGCCCACAGGCCGAAGCCCGCGAGGTCGGTGGTGACGGTCGGGACGCCGACGGTGAGGCTCTCCTCGGGCGTGTAGCCCCACGGCTCGTAGAACGACGGGAAGAGCGAGAGGTCGACAGCGCGCAGGACCGCTTCGTAGGGCAGGTCGAGGAAGCCGTCGGACTTGTGCAGATAGATCGGGACTTGGACCAGCGTCACGCGCGCGCCGACCGAGTTGGTCAGGCCGAGGCGCAGGGCGTTCTTCTGGATCGGGTCGTTCTCGGGATCGATGAGATTGTGCGTCGAGAGGCCGAGCGCGTCGCTGGCGGGCGCGTCGGGGTGCGCGAGGCGCTCGCGCAGGGCCTGCGAGAGGCCCGACTGGCCGGCCGGCACGGCGAAGAACGCGACCACCTCGCGGCCGGGGCGCGCGTTCACTTGGGCGAGCGACTCCATCAGGAGGTCGAGGCCCTTGTTGTGGAACTCGTAGCGGCCCGAGGCGAGCAGGAAGGCGGCGTTGGAGACGTCGCGGCCGAGGAAGCGCGAGGCGAGCGCGGACAGGCGGCGGCGCGCCTCGGGGCGCAGCACGGGGCCGGCGAGCTCGTCGATCACGTCGAGGTCGATGCCGTTGGGGAGCAGCGGATCCGCGCGGCGCCCGAGCAGGAGCTCGGCCTCGCGCGCGGTGATCTCGCTCACGGTCGTGAACACGTCGGCCTTGCGCGCGCAGGTCGACTCCATCGAGTGCTTGGAGCGCACGCCGCAGTCGCTGGCGGCCTGCTCCGGCGTGCGGCCGGCGAGGCCGTCCGCGGGCTCCTTGCCGCCGTGGCCGAGGCTGCGGCCGAGGATCGTGGCGTGGGTGGTGAAGACCGTGCCGATCGCGGGCAGCTTGGACTGCAGGTACAGGAGGCCCGAGCCCGTCATCCACTCGTGGAACTGGGCGACGGCGTGGCCGGTGGTGCGCGAGACGCGCTCTTGGCACCAGCGCTCGATCACCATCGCGGCGGCCCAGCCGAAGATCACCGGCTCGTCGTAGTCCCAGCCGCCGGTGATCGAGTCGACGCCGTGGCTCGTCCACAGGTCGGCGAGGATGTCGTTCTTACGCGCGTACAGGCCGGTGAACTCGACGAGGATCGTCAGCGGCTTGCCCGGGATCTGCCAGCGGCCGACGCGCACGGGCACGCCCATCTCGCGGCAGGCCTGCACGAAGTTCTCGTGGCCCGGCTCCTCGACGAACACGTCGCTCGACTCGCGCTTGCCGAGCAGCCACGGCCCGATGGCGACGTACTCGTCGCCAAAGCGCGCCACGAGCGTCTTGGCCTTGGTCGAGATGACGGTGTGGATGCCGCCGACCTTGTTGCAGACTTCCCAGCTGACTTCGAAGAGGGTGAAGCTCACAGGTTCTCGTTGGGTGCGATCGTTTCCGGGGCGGCGGGGAGGGGCGCGGGCCGGCTGGTTTGGGGGTCGGTCGGTGCTGCGAGTGGGGGCGTGCGGGGAGCGGTCGCAAGCGCCTCGAGCCCGCTGCGCACCTCCCGGGACAGGTCATCGAACACGTTCATGAACGAGATGAACGCGTCGTGGGGAGTGGCGTAGGGGCTGAAGTACTTGTGGACGTCTCCATCGGAGAACCACTTGGTGCACATGTAGTAGACGTGGTCCGAGGTCGAGAGCCGGCGCCACTTCTGGTACGGCCCTTCCACCCCGGCGGCGGCCAGATTTTGGACTTCGGGCAGGAGCCCGTAGAGCGCCTCGTGGGCGGCCTTCTGCATGGGGTTCCCGAGCCAAGCGGTCAGGTCGCGCTCGGCGTCGGCCCAGCTCACGGGGCGGGGGATGTCGAGGCGCGCGACGGGGTCGAGGGCCTCCGCCACCTCGGAGGGCGTGCGGAACTCGAGCGCGCCCGTGGCGAGGCAGGCGGCGGGCAGCTCGCGCATGAAGCGGAAGATGCCCGTCTCCTCCCATTGGTGCTCCCCGAAGGTCTCGTAGTCCATGAAGAGGCCCACGAAGCGCTCCTTCTCGCCGAGGTCGGCGAGCCAGCGCGCGAAGCGCTCGGCGGGCAGCGGGTACTCGGGCCAGCTCTTGTTCGAGAAGCGGAAGGCGATGTCGTCGCTGTAGCGATAGGAGCGCAGGAGCAGCTTGATGCGCTCGCAGCCCTCGGGGCGGTAGACGCGGTGCGGGCTGCGCCAGCCGAGCAGCTGGTCGGCGCCCTCGCCGAGAATGGCGCGGAAGCCGAGCTCCTCCGCGCGGCGCGCGATCTCGTTGGTGATCACCAGCTCGGTGTTGCGGAAGGCCGTCGGGCGGCGGCCGAAGAGCTGCTCGATGCGCGCGGCCTGATCGAGCACCTGCGCGTCGAACTCCTGCACGGAGGCGAGCGCCGCGAGCGAGTGGTGCGAGGTCTCGCCGAGAAACTCGACGCAGCCCGTGGCCGCGAGTTTTTGGAAGCTCTCGATCGCCTCGGGCACCCAGCGCTCGAACTGGTCGAGCGCCGCTCCTGAGATCGAGTAGGACACGCGGAAGCGGCCCGCGTGGCGCTCGATCTGCTCGAGCACCTGCGCGTTCATCGGCAGGTAGCACTTCTCCGCGACACGGCGCACGATGCGCGCGTTCTCGGCGTCGTCGAACCACTCCTTGCCCGACCCGATGTCGAAGAAGGTGTAGTGCCTCAGTCGCCAGGGCTGGTGCACCTGGAAGTAGAACACGATCGAGCGCATGGCCGAGAGGATAGGGACTGCGCTGCCCGAGTTCAGCAAGCGCGCGAAAAGCGGCGGCGTGCGGGGCTCAAAGGTGCGCGAACTCGCGGTAGACGCGCTCGAGAGCTCCCGCGCGCTCTTCCCAGCTCATGGCGCGCACTTCGTCGCGGCCGGCGTCGAGCAGGTGCTCGCGCAGGGCCGGATAGCGCAGCAGCGCGAGGATCTTGTTGGCGATGTCCTGCACGTCCCAGAAATCGACCTTGAGCGCGTTGCGCAGCACTTCCGACACGCCGCTCTGGCGCGACACGATCACGGGCACGTCGAGCGCGAGCGCCTCGAGCGGCGAGATGCCGAAGGGCTCGGACACCGAGGGCATCACGTAGATGTCGGCGAGCGAGTAGACGCGCTCGACATCGGCGCCCTTCAGGAAGCCCGTGAAGTGCACGTTGCGCGCGAGCCCCATGCGCGCGGCGCGCTCGATCATCTTGGGCAGCATGTCTCCGGAGCCGACCATCACGAACTTGACGTGCGGCTCGACGGCCACGACGCGCGCGGCGGCCTCGAGGAAGTAGTCGGGGCCCTTTTGGTACGTCACGCGGCCGAGAAACAGCACCACCGGCTCGGGGATGTGCTTCTGGCTGCCCGTGCTGCGCGCCTGATCGCCTTTGTTGACGGCGTTGTGCACGACGCGCAGCTTGGACTCGTCGACGCGGTAGCGGCGCGCGAGCTGCTGCGAGGTGTAGTGGCTGACGCACACGACGCGATCGGCGTGGTCGAGCCCGAGCTGTTCGAGATCGCGGATGCGCGTGTCGGGATGGTCGCCGGAGCGGTCGTACTCGCAGGCGTGCACGTGGCAGGCGAGCGGGCGGCCGAGCGCGCGCGCGGCGGCGATTCCCGCGGGAAACGTCATCCAGTCGTGCGCGTGCACGAGGTCGAAGTGCTTGCGCCGCGCAAGCTCGGCTGCGCAGCGCGCATAGCGCTTGACCTCGCCGAACAAGTCGGAGCCGTAGCGGCCCGTGAACTCGAGCATGCGGCGCGCTCGACGGCGCACCTCGATCTGCTCGAGGCGCTCGACCTCGGACTCCTCGCCGGGCACGCTCTCGATCGTGATCTCGCGCTCGACGCGTCGGGTCGCGACCGTCTCGCGCACGACGCTGCGCGGCGCGAGCGCCGCAAGCCACGCCTCGAGCGCGGCCGGCGTCGCGTAGGCCGACGGACGCGGCGCATCGGCGGGCGGCAGCACGAAGCTCGGACGCTCGCTGGAGGCGATGTGCACGACTTCCTCGAGTCCGAAGCGCGCGACCTCGCGCGCCGCGCCGCGCACGCACTCGCGCACCGCGACCGTCTCGCGCTCGTTCCACTCGTCGTCGACTTCGATCTCGTTGCAGCCGATCACGCGCGCAAAGCGCTGGTCCTCGTCGCCGTGCGCGCGCGGAATCACGAAAGTCACCTCGACGCCGTGGCGGTGCAGTCCCTCGCACAACCCCGCGCAAGCTGTCGCCAGCCCGCCGGTGATGTGCGGCGGGAATTCCCACCCCAGCATCAGGACCTTCATCGCTTGCGGCTCTCGAGCGCAGCGGCGAGGGCGCGCGCGCGCAAGATCTCGGACGTGCTCCACGCCTGCGCGAACGAACCGCCCGGACGATGCGGCGGATCGCCGTCGTAGACCTCGTTCACGTGGTTCAGCCCGTGCGAGCGCGTTTCCTGCTCGAGGCCCGCGAGCAGCGCGCGCACGTGCTCGGCGGTGCGGCGATGGCGCGGATGGCAACGCACGTAGGCCTCGCAGTGGAAGCCGAGCAGCCACGGCCAGACCGTGCCTTGGTGGTAGGCGCGGTCGCGCTCGAGCGGGCCGCCCGCGTAGCGGCCTTGGTACTCGCGACCGCGCGGCCCGAGCGTGCGCAAGCCGCGCGGAGTGACGAGCTCGAGCTCGGAGCGCACGACGATGTCCGCGCGCTGCGCCTCGGAGAGCGGCGAGAACTCCAGCGCGGCGGCGAGCACCATGTTGGGCCGCACGCGCGCGTCGGCGACGCCGTCCTTCCACGTGTCCGCGAGGTAGCGCGGGCCCGGCAGCCAGAAACGCTCGAGAAAAGCCTTGCCCGCGCGCTCCTTGGCCTGCTTCCAGCGCTTCGCCTCGCCCTTCTCGCCGGCTTGCGTGGCGAGCTCCTCCAAGTACGCGAGCAGGAAGTACCACAGCGCGTTCAGCTCGACCGCGAGCCCGTCGCGCGGCGTGACGGCGACACCGTCGGCGACGGCGTCCATCCACGTCGCATTGAGCTTGCCATCGCCCGCGAGCAGCAGGCCCGCCTCGTCCGCGCGCAAGCCGAGGCCGGTTCCTTGCGCGTAGTGCGTCGCGATCTCGACCAGCGCGGCGCGCAGCGGACCGGCGACCAGCGCCGGATCGCCGCCCGCCTGCTCGAAGAGCCGCACGGCGCGCGCGAACCACAGCGAAGCGTCGACGGATCCGTAGTGGCTCGACTCGACGCTCGAGCCGAAGATGTTGGGCAGGAGGCCAGCTTTCAAGAACGGCAGAGCGCCGACGAGCGCCTCGCCGCACTCCGCGACGCGGTCGCGCGCGAGCAGGAGCCCCGGCAGCGCGAGGAACAGATCGCGGCCCCACTCGGTGAACCACGGATAGCCGGCGATCACGCCGATGCGCCCCGTGCGCGTGCGGTACAGGAAGTCGTCGGCACCTAGATCGAGCCCGGCGGCTCCGCTCGCGCGCGCGGCTTCGAGGCGCTCGACGCGGCGGCGCGCGTGTTCGTCCCACCGCGCCGCGAGGTCGTCGGGCGGAGCTTCGAGCGACGCGCACAGCACCACGCTCTCGCCGGGGCGCAGGCGAATGCGGAACAGGCCCGGGCTGAAGTTGTCCTCGCGATCGTCGTAGCCGCGCTCGCGATCGACCTTGTACTCGATGTCGCGATACCAGACCGGATCGCCTTCGAACGCGCCTTCGCGTGCATCGAGCGCGAGCGCCATCGGCGGCAGCCCGGGGTAGGGACGCACGACGAGCGCGCGGCGCGTCGCTCCGACGTAGCGCACTTCCGGCATCAGGTCGACGTTTTCGACCGTGAGCGCGTCGGCCTCGCGGAACGCGAGCAGAGGTCGCACGCGCAGCTCGAGCTCGTCGTCGCCGCCTTCGAGCGTGTAGCGCACGAGGACGGTGGGGGAGCCGCGCGTCATTTGGATCGCGCGCGTGACACGCGCCTCGCCGAAGCGATGCGTCGAAACGGGGAACGGCGCGAGCTCAAAGCGCTCGAGTGTCGCGTGGCCGCGCGGATGCCAGGTGCCGGGATAGCGCGCCATCGAGAGCGGGAAGTGGCCCTCGTCCGCGGGTCCGAGCGGCGTCTCATCGAGGGCGTGCACGCTCTCCTCGAGGCGCGACAGGAACACGTGGCGCTTGTCCGTGCCCGGAAAGGTCGAGACCAAGAGCCCGTGGTAGCGTCGCGTGGGGCACTGCAGGACCGTCGATGACGCGTAGCCTCCGAGGCCGTCGGTCTCGAGCCATTCGCGGGTCAGGGCGAGGTCGAGCTCGAGCAGGCGCTCGCGCTCGATGGTGAGGAGCGGCTGGGTCACGAGGGATTCTGTCACGGCGCCCGACAGGTTAGGGCCGGAGGAGCGCCGGTTGTAGTCGCATGGCGTCGCAGGGATGGGAATCCGAGGGGCGTGCGCGCGGCCGGAGTGCGTAGAATCCGGACCCAACGGGTCCCCACGTGTTCGCCCACCCGCTCGGTCTGCTTGCGCTGCTCGCCGTGCCCGCGGTCGTGGCGCTGCACTTCTTCCGGCGCCGCTTCGAGCCGCGGGCGGTGAGCGCGCTGTTCCTGTGGCGCGTCGACGATCGCGAGCCCGTCGCGGGTCGCAAGCGCGAGCGGCTCGTGCAGAGCGCCTCCCTGTGGTGCGAGATCGCAGCGGCGCTCGCCCTCGCTCTGTGCTTCGCGGGTCCGCGCGCGAGCTGCGCGGCGACGCAGTCCGAGCATCTCGTCGTCGTGCTCGACTCCTCGGCGTCGATGGGCGCGGTGCGCGACGAGCGCAGCACGGCGCAGGTCGCGGTCGAGCTCGTCCGCGAGCGCATCGACGCGCTCCCGCGCGGCTCGCGCGTCACGCTGGTGCGCAGCGGTTCGCGTCCAGCCTTGCTGGCGGGCCCGGCCGCGTTTCCCGACGAGGCGCGCGCGCGGCTCGCGGAGTGGAGGCCGCTCGCGGCCCGCCACGACCTGCATCCGGCGCTCGCGCTCGGACTCGAGCTCGCCGGCGGAGCGCGCGTGCTCGTCGTCAGCGACCAGTTCGAACCCGACGCCTATCCGCCGAGTGTCGAGCTCGTGTCGGTCGGCGAGCCGCTCGACAACTGGGCCATCGTGCACGCGGTGCGCTCGCGCGAGGCGCGCAAGGAGGGCGGCAGCGCGGAGAAGGTGTTCCTTTCCGTTGCGAGCTTCGCGCGTGCGCCGCGGCGGCTGCCGGTCGTGATTCGCGCGGGCGACGCGGAGATCGCGCGGCAGGAGGTGTCGCTCGGAGCGCGCGAGCGCGCGCATCTCTCGTTCGAGGTTCCGGCGGGCGTCGGCGCACTCGAGGTGCTCCTGCCGTCGGACGGGCTCGCCTGCGACAACGTGGCGTTGCTCGTGCCTCCCACGGCGCGCACGATCGCTCTGCACTCTGAGTTGCCAGAGGCAGACGAGCGCGCGCTCGGGCTCGCAGGGCCTGGGGAACGCAACATCGCGCGCTGGACCGCGCTCGTGCCGCAGTCGATCGCGGCGGGGTCGCTCGCGGGCGCGCATCTCGTGCTCTCCCGCGGTCCGCAGTCGGGGCCGGCGAGCTGGAACCTGTCGCTCGAGCCGCAGGGCAGCGCGCGGCGCGATCTCATCGGGCCGTTCCTCGTCGAGCGCGGACATCCCTTGCTCGCCGGCGTCACGCTCGAAGGCCTCGTGTGGAGCATCGATCCCGAGCTCGCGTTGCCGGGAGTTCCGCTCGTTTCGGCAGGAAATCAGCCGATCCTGACGGAGGAGCGCAGCGGCGCGCGCGTCCTGTGGCGCATCAACCTCGATCCGGCGCGCTCGTCTCTGCAGCGCTCCCCTGACTGGCCGATCCTGCTCGCGAACCTCGCGGAGCTGCGGCGCGCGGAGCTGCCGGGTGCGGTGCGACCGAACCTGCACGTCGGCGAGAGCGTGCGCTATCGGCCCGGAGCGGAGCTCGTTCGCGCGGGCGGCGAAGAGCTCGCGCGCTACGAACTCGAAGGGCCGCTCGGAGCGAGTGCTTCGACGAAGCGGGAGGTCGCGGCGCTCGAAGAGGTCGTGGTCGACGGGCTCGAGGAGCCGGGGCTGTATCGGCTGTCGCACCAAGGTCGGCCGGTGGCCGACTTCGCGCTGTCGTACGTCGATGCAGCCGAGTCGGACCTCTCGACGGCCTTGCCGGGACAGCGGGAGACCGAGAGCGCCAGCGCGGAACTCGACGCGGGGCTCTCGGGTGCCGAGCTCGCACTCGTCGCGCTCGCTGCGCTCGCGCTGCTCCTCGACTGGTGGTTCCTGCGGCGCTCGACGCGCGCCCTACCGGGAGTGAGTTGAGCGATGGGCTTCGTCCATCCCGAGCTCCTGTTGCTCGCGCTTCCGGCTGCCTTCGCGTGGTGGAAGCTGCGCGGGCGAGGCTTCGGCACGCAGGTCGTGCGCGCGCTCGCGCTCGCTGCGCTCGTGCTCGCGGCCGGAGCTCCGTATCTGCGCCTCGGGGAGTCGGGGCGCGACCTCGTCGTCGTCGTCGACCGCTCGCGCTCCATGCCGAGCGAGACGGACGCGACCGTGCGCGAGATTCTGCGACTCGCCGAGGAGCTGCGCAGCGAGGGCGACCGCGTCGGCGTCGTCACCTTCGGCGGCAACGCCGCGATCGAGCAGCTGCCGCAGCGCGACGCGCGTTTTCAGGACTTCCAGCGCGCGCTCGACGTCGATGCGTCTGATGTCGGCGGTGCGCTGGACGCTGCGCTGGCGCTCGTTCCGCGCGAGCGCGAAGGTTCGCTGCTGCTCGTCTCCGATGGGGAGTCCAACGGGCGCGACCCGATCGCCGTGGCGCGCTCGGCGTTTGCGCGCGGCGTGCGCATCGACGTGCGTCCGCTCGTGCGAGGGGCGGAGCCGGATCTCGCCGTCGATCGCATCGAGCTGCCGCCCGAGGTCGGTGCCGGCGAGCCGTTCCAGTCGAGCGCGTGGGTGCGCGCGGACGCAGCCGTCGAGGCGGACTACGAGCTCGTCCGCGACGGCGAGGTGCTCGCGCGCGGTCGCCGACGCTTCGAGGCTGGTCTGACGCGCATTCCGTTCCGCGATCGCCTCGCGAAGGCTGGTGTCGCCCAGTATCGGCTGCGGCTCTCCGGCCACGCGGACCGTGCGCCGGAGAACGACACAGGACTCGGTGCCGTACGCGTGGCTGGGCAGCGCTCGGTGCTCGTCGTGAACCACGACGGCGCGGAAGACACGCTCTCGCGAGCGCTGCGACGGGCCGCCATTCCGGTCGTCGTGGCGGCACCGGAAAGTGCGGGGCTCGATCGCATCGGACTCACGCGCCATCGCGCGGTGATCTTGGAAAACGTCGCTGCGGATCGCGTCGGCGGCGATGGCATGCGCGCGCTGCGCGAGTTCGTGCTCGAGCGCGGTGGCGGCGTCTTGATGACGGGCGGAGAAGCGAGCTTTGGCATCGGAGGCTGGCACCTCTCGCCCGTCGACGAGGTGCTGCCCGTGTCGATGGAGATGCGCCAGGAGACGCGCAAGATCGGCGTCGCGCTGTGCGTCGCGCTCGATCGCTCGGGCTCGATGGCCGTCGAAGCGTCGCCCGGTGTCCAGAAGATGCAGCTCGCGAACCTCGGCACCTGCGCCGCGATCGAGCAGCTCTCCGGGCTCGACTCCGTGGCCGTGATCGCCGTCGACTCGTCGGCGCACACCGTCCAGCGACTCGTGCGCGTCGAGGACAAGGGCCCGATTCTGTCGCGCGTGCGCAGCATCGAAAGCATGGGCGGCGGCATCTTCACGTACACGGCGCTGCTTGCCGCGGGACGCGAGCTCGAGAAGGCCGAGCAGCGCAATCGCCACATCATCCTGTTCGCGGATGCGGCCGACGCGGAAGAACCGGAGCGCGTGCCCGAGCTGCTCTCGCGCTTCGCACAGATGAACATCACCGTGTCCGTGGTCGCGCTCGGAACGCCGAGCGACGTCGACGCGGAATTCCTGCGCAGCATTGCGCGCGCGGGCAGCGGCGAGTGCTACTTCACGCTCGATCCCAAAGAGCTGCCGCGGCTCTTCGCGCAGGACACGATGCGCATCGCGCGCTCGACGTTCGTCGACGAGCCTGCGGCGACGCGCGTGCTGCCGGACCTCTACGGTCTCGGTGAGCTCGATCCAGCGGCCGGGTTCCCGCGCTTGGGTGGCCACAACGTCGTGTGGCTACGGCCCGAAGCGACCGTGGGCGCACTCGTGCAGGGCGAGTTCTCCACGCCGGCCTTCGCGTTCGCGTACCGCGGGCTCGGCCGCAGTGCGGCGTTCGCCGGCGAGCTCGGCGGTCGCTTCGGAGCGGATGTCGCCGCGTGGCCCGGCTTCCCGAGCTTCTTCGTCACGGTCGCGCGCTGGCTCTCTGGACAGGAGGAGCCGCTCGAGATTTTCGCCAATGCGGTGCGGGACGGCCGCGACGGTGTGATTTCGGTCGAGGTCGATCCGAGTGCGGCGCTGCCTCCGGATCTATCTCGCGCGCGTGTGCGCATCACGGGTGCCGACGGGACGACGAGTTCGATTCCGCTCGAGCGCGTGGGGGAGAACCGCTACGAAGCGCGTGCTCCGCTCGCGCGCGAAGGTGTGCTGCTCGGCTCGGTGGTGCTCGGGCGCGACGAGCGCGGCGAGGAACGCATGCTTGCGCTGCCGCCGCTCGCGCTGCCCTACAGCCCTGAGTTCGAGCGCAGCGCGGACCCGCGCCGCGGCGAGCGGCTCATGCGTGCGATCGCGCGCGAGTCCGGAGGCGAGGTGTCGCCGCCGCTCGGGACCCTGCTGCGCGGCGAGCGCGAGGCGCGCATCTGGCGCGTCGTGCGGCGCGAGCTCGTGCTCGCGGCCCTGTTGTTGCTCCTGCTCGAGATCGCCGCGCGACGCTTGCAGCTCTGGGGCGGATTCGAAGCGCTCCTCGAGCGACTGCTCGGTCGCTGGCGGCGGGTGCGGACGGCCAGCTTGACGCCGAAGCCCGCGAGTGTGGGGAGCACGGAACCGAGCGTTGCGCGAAGTGCTGCGCCGCCGAGCGCGCCGTCGCCGACGGCGCAACCCGAGGGCAGCAACCTCGACGACGCCCTCGCGAGCGCTCGCCGCAGCGCGCGTCGCGAGCTCGATCGCTAGCTCGACGGCACGAGGAAGCCGGCGGGAGCGAGCCGTTCGCGGCACAGGCGTTCGAGCGGCTCGGTCGCTTGCAGCGTGACGAACAGTGCGCCGGCGCGGCGTGCTTCCGCCGCGAGAGCGTCCGTGAGTCGTGCGAGTCGCTCGAGATAGCGGCGCACCGTGGATTCATCGAGCACGAGGTCGAGAGTCTCGCCGCTCTCGCAGTCGATCATGCGCCGCGCGCTGCCGATGGGCGGCGCGGCCTCTTCCTCGGAGAAGAGCTGCACGAACGCGAGCGCTCCGGAGCGCGTGGACAGCGAGGTGACGAGCTCGCGCGGCTCGTGGGGCGCGAGGAAGTCGCTGATCACGACGGTCATGGCCCCGCGGCGGCACAATCCGCTCGCTGCTCGCAGCGCCTCGGCGATCCCGCTGCGGCTCTCGAAGGACATGCCATCGCGGCCGAACTCCGCGGTCGACACCGGTCGCGGCACATCCTCGAGGCAGACGAGCGCGGGCTCCGCGCCGGACTCCACCGCAGCGCGCGAAAACAACGCGGCGAGATCGAGCGCGAGCTGGGCCTTGCGCTCATCGATCGCCATCGAGCGCGAGCCATCGACGAGAATTTCGCAGCGCGCGAGCACTTCTTCACGCCACTGTCGCACGAGCAGAGTGTCCGTGCGCGCATAGGCGCGCCAGTCGAGGTGCCGCACGTCGTCGCCGGGCTCGTAGCTGCGCCGATCGTGGAACTCGAGGCTCGAGCCCGTGCCGCGGCCTACGCGCTCACCCGCTGGCCCCCGCGGCGGCACGTGCGCGAAGCCGAGCTTCCATGACTCGCCGCCGGCGAAAGCATCAGGCGCGGGGCGCATCTTTGGCCTGCTGCACGCGGGTCGCGCGAGCGCGAAGGGCCTCGCGCAGACCGGCGAACACGCGCGGGGCATTCACGAGGAGAGCGAGGAGCAGCGCGAGCCCGAGCACTGCATACTTGAACGGAGACGGTGCGCCGAACTGGATGTCGTAGAGCGTCGAGAACGGATTGAGCGGGTGCGAGAACGCGCTGCCCGGACCACTCCCAAAGAACATCGACAGCATCGCCGGAATCACGATGCCGACCGGAATCGCCACGACCATCAGGATGCGCAGCAGCACGCGTGCCGAACGTCGCTGCACGAAGTACGCCGCCACGCCGGCGGGCAGCACGGTGTAGGCGAGCAAGTACGCATACAGGGCGGCCACGGCGAGCACCGAGTTGTCGAGGCGCAGTGCGCTGGAAGCCGTGAACCCGAGCGCGATCTGCGACGTGACCACAGCGAGCAGTGCTTGCAGGAAGCACAGCGTCGCGGCGCGCCCACCACCGGGCAGGAACGGAGCCGTGAGCAGCGTCGCGAGCTTGCCCTTGGGGCCGACCGCACTCGCGCGTCGACCGAGCTCTTCGGGCTCCGTCGAGGAGATCAGCCACGGGAAGAAGAGCAGCGCCGCCGCGCCGGAATGGCAGGCAAAAATGGACTCGGAGTCGCCGAACTGTTGGACGAGCCACGCACCCCAGGCGCTGGCGAACAGCACGAGCACGGTGCTCATCACGCGCAGCGGCGTGGAACGGTTCTCTTCCTCGTGCGCGAAGCGGCCGAGTGCGATCGACTGCGCGAGCAGCGCGACGACGACCGCGACCGTCAGGTAGGCGACGAATGCGACTTGCCCCTCGATCGAGCTCAACACCTGCGGCTCAGAGGTGATGACCGCGGCGAGTCCCATCGACATGCCCCACGCGGCGATCAGTCCGGCGCCGAAGAGTGCCATGAGCACGACGCGCATGACCTTGTTCGTGGCGAGGCTCGACGCCGCGATGCCGACGAACGTCAGCGCGACCGACGTCGCCACGGATCCAGCGAGGATCACTCCGACGGAGCCCAAGTCGATGCCGTTCAGGAGGAACGCAAAGACGAGGAACGGGCCGAAAGCCGAGTAGTAGAGCAGCGCTTGGATCAGCGCGGAGAGCAGCTTGCCCTGCACGATTTGGCGCGGGCGCAGGTTCGAGATGATCAGCAGGTCGTAGGTGTTTTCGTCCCACTCCGCGCTCGTCGCGAGGAAGGCCGAGAAGGGCACGAAGCAGTGCACGGCGGCCGATAGCACGCCGAAGATCGCCATGAAGAACACGCGCCCAGTTTCGACGAAGGAGATCTCGTCGATGGCGGACACGATGCCCACGCCGATCAGGGTTCCGACGAGCAGCGTGATCCAGAACAGCACGCGGAAGTACTTGCCGCGCAGGGCTTGGCGCACTTCCTTGACGAGAATCGGGTTGACCCGGTCCTCGAGGCGCACTCCGGTTGTGGCGGGAGCGTTCATTGCAGGCGGCCTTCCGTGAGCGACAGGAACACGTCCTCGAGGTCGACCGCCTTGGGGGCGAACTCGCACAGACCGAGCCCCGCGCCTGCGAGAGTCGCGAGAAGACTCGCGGCCGCTGCCTCGTCTCCTTCGAAGTCGAAGGCCACGCCCTCGCGCTCGATGTGCACATTCTTCACGAACGGCAACTCGAGCAAGGTGCGCTCGAGTCGCTCCGCGCCAGCGATCGCACGCGCGTAGATGCGCTGGATGCCGCTCACACCGCGCGCGATCGACTCGACCGAGCCCGACCCGCGCACCGTGCCGCGCTCGATCACCGTGACGGTCGTGCACATCTCCGCGAGCTCGGTGAGGATGTGCGAAGAAATCAGGATCGACTTGCCCATGCCCGCGAGTGCTTTCACGAGCTCGCGCAGCTCGACGCGCGCGCGCGGGTCGAGACCCGCCGCGGGCTCGTCGAGGATCAGCACCGCGGGATCGTGCAGCAGCGTCTTGGCGAGGCACAGGCGCTGCTTCATGCCCTTGGAGAGCGCATCGATGTGCTTCTCGCGCAGGTCGCCGAGCGAGGTGAACTCGATCACGCGCTCGAGCACGCTGCGGCGCGCGTCGCCGCGGATGCCATAGGCGCGCGCGAAGAAGTCGAGGTACTCGTGGATGGTGGTATTGGCGTAGGCACCGTAGGAATCCGGCATGAAGCCGATGCGCGCCCGCGCCTCGCGCGGCTGGGCCGTGACGCTGATTCCATCCACGCGCACGTCGCCGGAGTCGGGCAGCTCCAGCGTCGAGCAGATGCGCATCGTGGTGGTCTTGCCGGCGCCGTTGGGCCCGATGAAACCCATGATTTCGCCGGGGGCGACGGTGAAGCTCACCGCGTCGACGGCCGTGAGGGCCCCGAAGCGCTTGGTGATCGCGCGAACTTCGAGCGCCCCCTTCATTTCCAGACCTCCGACTGCAGGTCCCAGATTCCGAGCAGGCGGTGGTCGCTCGCGAGCTCGGTCAGCTCGATGCCGCAGCTGTCTCGGAAGGGCGAGCGCTCGAGTCGCGCGAGGTACGTCGCATGCGGAATCAGGTTGGCGGGCTTGCGCGCGGACGAATCGACCTGAAGTTCGAAGGGCTCCTCGACGAGCTGGGTGTCCCTCGGCGGCTCGCAGGGCGTGAGCGTCGCCGTCGCGCCCTCGGCAATGGAGCTGCTGCTCGCGTACCAAGCACCGCGCTCGTCGCGCGCCAGCACGGAAGCGATGGGCGCACCCAGTCCGTTGCGCACGACGAGCCCCTCGGGGGAGCGACTCACCTCGAGCCGACCGCGCGCGGCGCGTTCGTTCTGCAGTACGTGCTGCACCGCGATGCGGGTGGGCAGGTAATCACCGGCGAGCAGCAGGTCGGGGTCTTGCTCGATCCGCAACAGGTTGCGGCCGGCGGCTCCAAAGAGCCCGGCGTTTTCGCGCAGGAAGTGCAGTGCGGTCGAGGCTTCCGGTCGCAGTCCCTCGCCGGGTGAGAGTCCGGCGTAGATCAGCCGTCGTTCGACGCAGGCGGCGCGATGCAGGCGCTCGTCGAGCACCGCGACGGACTGCGAGGCGACCTTGACGTCGAGCCCCTGCACCAGCGTGCCGTACACGAGCAGCGTCAGCGTGGTCGCGAGCGCGATCACCGGAATCGTGAGGAGCAGCAGCACCGGCCGACCCTTGCGCGCGATCCACAGGAAGTTGACGGGCCCGATCAGCAGTCCGAAGGCGATCAGCAGCAGCGCGAAGATGTGGTGGGGGATCGCTCCGAGGCCGGGGATCGCCAGGTCGGTCTGGCGTGCGCGCGAGGTGCTGTCCGCGCGCGGCGCGATGTCCCATTTCTCGCTCGCGAGTCGATGCACGCTCTCGCGCAGGTCCCGATCGTTGAACCATTGCCCGCTTGTGTGAAACGCGATCGCTCCGAGTCCGCAGGTCTGAAGGTCGCCGGCGCCTCCGGTCACTCGGAAGCGTTCCTCCAGCCACGGAGCGAGCGAGCCGCGCTCGGCGGCCAGCTCGCGTCCGCGCGGGCCCGCCACGAGCGCCACGCCACCGGCGCGCACCCACGCGACCAGCGACTCGAGTTCCTTTTCGGGCGGCAGCTCGCGCCGTGCGTCGAGGACGACGAGGTCAAGGCTCGAGTAGCCGTTCCACGCGCGCGGCAAGTCGTCGTAACGCGCGAGGGCGATCTGCGCGTCGTCGGGCCTCGGCGTCGTGCCCGGCGGCATGTAGCCGCCGGAGTTGACCTGAAAGCGCGAAGTCGTCTCGCCCCACTCCGCAATGCGGCTCGCGCTCACGGCCTCATCGCTGACGGCGAGGATCGCGAGGTAGTCGGGCTCGCAGCCGCCGCTCATGACCTCCGCGGAACTCCAGTCGTCGCCGCGTTGGCTGCGCAGGCGCAAGTTCCAGCCCTGCTGCCACTGGCCGCCCGCGGGCAGCAGCAGCTCGGTCTCGATGCTCTCGCCCGGGGCGAGCGAGAACGAGCGCTCGAACACGCGCTCGAGCTGCCATTCCGGGGCATTGGCGTCGAGACGCACGCGCGCCGGTTCGCTGGAGCGATTGCGGAGCTCGAGCCGCAGCGGCGCCCAGCCCTTGTTGAGCTTCGCGGGCCACGCGCTGCGCGCGCGAACTTCGACGTCCGCGCGCTCGAGCAGCGCCGTCACATCGCCCGCGATCGCAGGCTGCGCCGATCCGAGGAGCGCCAAGCAACCGAACAGGAGCGCTCGCATGCGTGCTAGCCCAGCTCCGCCGTTTCGGGCAGGCTCGCGAGCACGGCTCGCACGAGGTCCGCCCCGCGCACGCCGTCGAGCCGCGCGCGGTAGTCGAGCACGAGCCGGTGGGCGAGCGCCGGCACCGCGACCGCGTGCACGTCCTGAAAGCCGACGGCCGGCTTGCCCGCGAGCAGCGCGTGGGCGCGCGCGGCCTCGCCGATCGCGATCGCGCCGCGCGGACTTGCGCCGTGGCGCACGTACTGCTTCACCTTGTCTGGAGCGCCGCTCGCGCCCGGGTGCGTGGCTGCGACGAGTCGAGCGATCGCGTTGGCGACGGCCGGCGCCAAGTGCACGCGCTCGATGGCCACGTAGATCGTGGCGAGGCGCTCTTCGTCGAGGACCGCCGTGTGCTCGGGCGGACGCCCCGCGCGGCGCGTGGTGAGAATCGTCTCGAGTGTCTCGCTCGACACCGGCGGAACCTCGACCTTGAACAGAAAGCGATCGAGCTGCGCCTCCGGGAGCGGATAGGTGCCCTCGAGCTCGATCGGGTTTTGCGTGGCGAGCACGAAGAACGGGCTCGGCAGAGCGCGCGTCTCGCCGAGCACGGTCACGCGTCGCTCGGCCATCGCCTCGAGCAGCGCGGACTGCGTCTTCGGGCTCGCGCGGTTGATCTCGTCGGCGAGCAGCACGTTGGTGAACACGGGACCTTCGTGGAACACGAAGCGGCGCTCGCCGCGGCTGTCCGTCTCGAGCACGTGGCCGCCGGTGATGTCGCCCGGCATCAGGTCGGGCGTGAACTGCAGGCGCCGGAAGCGCAGTCCGACGAGCGCGGCGAGTCCCTTCACGAGCTCGGTCTTGCCGAGTCCGGGCAGGCCTTCGAGCAGCACGTGGCCGCGCGCGAGGCAGCCGACGAGCACGCTGCGCGTCAGCGCGGACTGGCCGATCAGCGTGCGGTCGAGGCCGTCGAGCACTGCCTTCGCGCTCGCCTGCGCACGCTCGACTTCAGCGGGAGAAAGCAGGGACGCTTGCGCAGTCGTCATCGCTTGGGTTCATCCTGTCCGAAGAAATCGCGCACGGCATCGCGGTGAGCCGGCGCGAGCCGACGCTTCCACGCGCCGCGCCCGGTGGAGACCTCGCCTTCGACGAGACCCGCGCCCGAACCTCGCGGCGCCGCCTCGGGAGTGGCCGCGCCGACGCCGACCAAGCCCGTCGAATCCGGGTCGAGCGCGCTCGCCTCGGGCAGCGCTTGCGACTCGAACTCGTCGGTGCGCCCGTTCGTTTCGCCGGAGAACGCGAGGTCCGCGTCGCCGCGCCCGCGCGTCACGCCGCCCGATCCGGGAGTGCCCGCCACGCTCACGGCGTGACCCTTGCCCCGGCCCTTTCATGTCCCGCCGGGCTGCTTGCACTCCTCGTCGCACTCGTGCTCGTCGTCGAAGTCCTCGAGCGACAGCTTCTCGCCGAGCTTGCCGAGCTTGGAGGGGTCGATCAGTCGTCCGCCTGCCAGCTTGCCCATGCGGCCGTCGAGCGCGCCCTTGAGTTCCTGCGCGAGGCGCGCGAGCTCCGCCGACGAGAGCGGCTCGCCCGCGAGCGATTGCGCGGCTTGTTCGAGCTCGCGCTCGAGCTCCTCTGGCAGATCCTTCGCGAGTCCCGCCGCGCCCATGGTCTGCGCCGCGTCCTGCAGCGCCTGCTGGGCCTTGGCGAGCTGCGCCTCGTTGGCCGCCGACTCGAGCTGCGCGAGCGCCTGCTGCGCGGCGAGCTCCGCTTCCTGCGCGGCTTGCTCGATGCGCTCGTCGAGCTGGTCGAGCGCCTCGTAGGTGCTCTCGGGATGGCCTGCTTCGGAGTCCGCCTTGGCGGCTTCGAGGCGCTCTTCGAGCTCGCGTTCGAGCTCCGGATCGAGTGCCAGCGCGTCCTGCAGCGTCTCGAGTCGCTCCTCGACGCGCTCGAGCGCTGCTCTGGACACCGCGGGCGGCGGCCCGACGACCTCGCGCGGCAATTCGATCCACAGCGCGAGCGCGGCAAACGCCAGCGCAAGTCCGAGCGGACGAGCGAGCGCCGAAACTTCGACGCGCGGCAGTCTTGCCAGCGCGGCCTGCAGCGCGACCTCGGTGCGCGGGCTCCACGCCGTCGAGCCGAGCTCCTGCTCGGTGACGACGAAGCCGCTGCCTCCGGAGCGCACGTCGAGCCACGTCGCGGCCTGCGCGGCGCTGGGGCGTTCGCGGCGCGCGAGCACGAGCGCGGCGATGGGGGCGAGCAGCGCCGGAGCGAGCAGCCACGCGGCCTGAGGGCGCTCCCAACCCAGTCCGCCGCGCGCGAGAAGCGCCGCGGCCGCGCAACCGCCGAGCGCCCAGCCGCAGAGCGGACCCGCGCGCCGCACCCATGCGACGCCGAACGTGCGCCGACGCAGCGCGGAGACAGCCTGATCGAGCGTCACGACCATGACCTCATGCTAGCGTTCTGCCGCAGCTCGATGCGAACCACCTTGCTCGTTCTGGCCTTGTCCCTGACTCAGGGGCCCGTGGCCGAGACTCCGCCCCGCGCGGCGGAGTACGTCGTGCTGCAGGAGGGCACGCTCCCGCTGGTCTTGAGCGCCCCCCACGGAGGCACCGAGAAGCCTGCTTCGGCGCCCGATCGAACGACGGGTGTCACGACGCTCGATGTCGGCACGCGCGAGCTGGCGCTCTCCGTCGCCGACGAGCTCGAGCGAGTGCTGCACGCGCGCCCGTTCGTCGTCGCGACCACGATCCACCGCTCGAAGGTCGACCTCAACCGCGCCGCCGACGACGCGACGGACGCCGACGGCCTCGGTGCGGAAGTTTGGCGCGAGTACCACGAGGCGCTGGAGCGCGCGACGAAGGCCGCGCGCAAGCTGCGCGACGGTCGCGCGCTCGTGATCGATGTGCATGGCCATGCGCACGAAGATCCGCTGGTGGAGCTCGGATTCGCGCTCGACGCGAAGCAACTTGCGCTCGACGACGACGCACTCGCACGCGAGCGCTGGTTCGGAGACGAGCGCGTCGACGTGCCTTGGGTGCGCGGAGAGCAGTCGCTCGGAGCGCGGCTCGCGGAGGCGGGGCTCGCCGCACTTCCGTGTCCTGCGCGCCCGCACCCCGACGGCAAGCCGTACTTCAACGGCGGCTACATCGTGCGCCGTCATCGCGACGCGACTCTGCGCGCCGTGCAGCTCGAGTTTCCCGCGGCCGCTCGCGCCCGCGAGCGCCGGCCCGAGACCGCGCGGCAGGTTGCGCGCGCTCTCGTCGAGGTGCTCGCGGACTGGTATCCCGAGCCTGCGCCCGCGGGCAAGTCCACTGGGGCGAAATGAGCGCGCCGCGCCGCGCGCTCCGTCTCGCTACAGCCGCACGTTGAGCTTGCGCTCCGGCTGGCCCGAGAGCGTGACTGGCTTGGTTTCCTTGCGTCCGTCCGCGGCGGTCACGATCACGCGATACTTGCCGGGCGCGAGCGGGCCCACGCGCTGCTCGCGGCTCGACAGTTCGCCGGCCGACATGGCTGCCATGAGCTCGGCGAGGGAAGCCATTCCGTGCACTTCGCGGCCGGCATCGTCGAGCACGCTCACCGACGCTTCGACCGGACTGCCGTCCTCGCTGCTGACGGTGACGAGCAGCACGGTGGCCGCGCCGAGCACGAGCTCCACGTTCGCGGCTTCGCCCGCGCGGACGAGCACGCGCGCGCGACCGTCGCTCGCAAGCCCGCTCTTGCGCGCGGAGAGCGCATATTCGCCCGCCTCGAGTCCGTCGTAGGTGAAGCGACCCGCGGAGTCCGTCGCGAGCATTGACAGGCGCTCGAGCGGACGACCCGCGGCATCGCGGAGGAACAGCGCCGCTTCCGCGACCGGAGCTCCATCGGGTCCTCGCACGATTCCGCTCACGCTGCCCGCCGCGTGCAGCTCGAAGTCGACGCCCTCCGTCCGCGCGCCTTCGCTGACCGCGATGCCCTCGCGCAGCTGGCGCCCACCGCGCGCGCTGCCTCCGAGCAGGCCGCCGAGCGGCGCACCGCCAATCGCGACGGTGTAGCGGCCCGGCGCGAGCCACACGAGCTCGTAGCGACCGTCGCCATCGGTCTCGACTTCCGCATAGTTGTCGCCAAACAGCGAGCCGATCGGCATGGGGCCATCGACCGTGAGCGTCACGCGCACGCGCGCGGCGCCCGTGCCATCGCTCGCGCGCACGCGGCCCGTGATCGCGCCCACGGGCAGCTCGAATTCCTGTTGGAACGACGCTGTTTCTGGCGCGACGAAGCGCTGCGTGATCGTCTGTTGCTGTCCCGCGCTCCCGGGCTTCTGCAGCGAGGCGAAGTAAGACCCGGGGCTATCGAGCGTGACCGTGAAGCGGCCGTCCTCGTCGCTGGTGGCGAACTTGAACGCGCTCTGCGCCGCGCTTTCCCCGGCGCGCTGGTCCCGCAGAATCGAGATCACGACTCCGCCGACGCCGCGGCCGTCGCAGGTGACGCGTCCCGCGAGCTCGACCGCGTCCTTCGCGGGTGCGCCCAGCACGACGTGCACGGTCTCCGACTCGACGACGGCTGCGCTCGCGAGCAGCATGCCCGTGAGCATCGCCGCCGCGTCGGGCTCGCTCTCGGTGCCGCTGCGCGACTTGGAGCGAGAGCCCGGAAAGTGCATCACGTTGTAGCTGCCGGCCGCCAAGTGCTCGACGCGGAAGCGACCGTCGCCGTCGCTGTTCACGAAGCGCTGCGAGAGCGGATCGGACGCGAGTTGCAGCAACACTTGCGCACCCGCGGCAGGCGTGCCGTCTTTCGCGTACACCTCACCTGTGAGCGTGCCGCCGAGCCGCAGCGTGAGCAGCACGCCGGAAGTCTCTTCGCCGCTTCGCACCTCGACTTCGACCGCATCGCTGCCAGCTGTGCCGTCGGCGCGCGCAACGAGCTTGTGCTGTCCAGCCGCCAAGTTCGACAGTCGAAAGCTGCCGTCCGCGAGCGAGCTCTCGACGACAGGCTGCGTCGTGCTCTCCTCCGCCTGGCTCACGATGTTCTGCAAGTTGGCAGCGATCTGCACGCTTGCGCCCGCAATCGGCACGCCGGCGAGGTCGACCACGAGTCCGCTGACGCTGCCGCCGCGCTGCAGCACGAGCACGACCTCGGGAGCCGACGGCTCGCTCGGCAGCACCACGGACAGGTCCGTGCGCGTGAAGCCGTCCGCAGTGGCCGAGAGATCCCACTTGCCGCGCCCAAGGTCGTCGAAGCGGAAGCGGCCGGGCTCGGTGCCTTCGCGCGCGATGTCCGTGCGTCCGCCGAGTCCGCGAACGACGCCTCCGACGTTTTCCTTGGCGCGCACCTTGGCCTTCGCCACGGCCACGCCGCTGGCGTCGACGACGCGCAGGTCCAATGCGAGCGGCGCCGCGAGCACGAGCTCGAGCGTGCGTCCGCCCGGCGTCACGCCGCCTTCGCTCGCGCGGTGCTCGCTCGCTCCGGGCTCGGGCGCGGCGCTCGCGCTCACGAGGAACGGCCCCTTGCCCAGTCCGACGATGGTGAAGCGACCCTCCGTGTCCGCCACCGCTTCGCCGCGCGCGCCCTGCATGGCGTTGAGCGCGCTCATGCCGCTGAGCGCGGCTGGATCGAAGTCAGCGCGAACGGTCGCGTTCGCCGCCGTGCTTCCATCGGGCCAGCGCACCACGCCGCTCAGAGTCGCACCGCGCTTCAGCACGACGTCGCCGAGCTCCGTGCGTTCGCCGTCGCGCACCGTGCAGGCGAGCGTGCGCTCCAGCACGCCGCGACCTCCGAAGGCGAGGTCCACTTCGCCGGCCAGCACGGCGCCGAGCACGAAGCGTCCTTCCGCATCGCTCGAACCCTTGCGCACCTCGAAGCCGCCCTGTCCGAAGACGAGCGGATCGACGGAGGCCGCCAGCGTGGCCTCGGCGATCGGAAGGCCGTCGGCATCGACCACGCGTCCGGCGAGCTCGCCGCCGCGCGTGAGCACCGCATCGAGCGCGATGTGCAGCCCCGGCCGAACGTCGACGCGCTCGCCCTTGAACGCCGCCAGCGTCTCGCACCGCACGCGCAGGTCGCGCGCGAGGCGCGATGCCACGCCGCGAAACTCGAAGCTGCCATCCGAGCGCGGATGCGTCTTCGGAGCGCGCAGCCCGACGGGCGGACGCGCGCCGCCCGCGAGCGCGAGTGCGTCGAACATGAGCTCGAGCTCGCAGGCTCGCACGTCGAGGCCGCTCGCATCGACGCCCGCTGCGACGAGGACACGCCCCGTGACCCACGCGCCGAGCTCCGGCGCGAGCTCGAGTCCGACTCGCGCGTCCTCGGCCTGCAGCCGTCGCGGTTCGGCGAGGAACACGTAGCGTCCGCGCAGGTGCAGCCACGTTCCGTCGGCGAGGTCGCGCCAAGGCAGGCGAAACGAGCCGTCAGGATCCACCGCGGCGCGCGCGAGGATGCGCGCGTCGTCCGCGAGCTCTTCCTCGTTGGCATCGCGCAGCTCGTCGTCCCGGCGCGCCTCACTTCCGAGCACCAGCACTTCCGCGCTCTCGTCCGCCGGCGTGCCCGCGGGCCAGAGCACGCGTCCCGCGAGCTCGACCACCACGCTCTCGCTCCGCAGCTCCTGCGCGACACGCCCGCCGCTCGCCCCTTCGCTCTCGCCGGGCGCTAGGAGCGCGCCCTCAGCGTCCACGAGCGAGCGGTCGCTCGTCTCCTGACGCGTCGCCGTCGCCTCTGCGGCAGTCTCGGCCGCCTCCGCGCCCGGCCGGTGCGCGATCCAGAAGTAGGAACCCAACGAGAACAGCAGCGACAGTCCAAACAGCCACCACGCGACCTTGTTCCGCATGGCGCTCACGGGAACGAATCCCGTGCCAGCTTTCCATGGTGCGCAGTGCGCGCCGCCCAGGTCGCGCCTGAGCAACTTCCGCCCATGCGTGCTCGAGCCGCCCGCGCGCTGCGGTCAGGCGTCCGCGAAGCGGGCGGCGAGGTCGGCGACGATGCGGGCGGGGGTGGAGCCGGAGGTGAAGACGGTGTGCTCGCACTGCGCGTAGAGCGGCTCGCGCGTCTCGAGGAGTGCGCGCAGCTCCTCGATCGCGCGCGGGCGGCCGCTCATGGGGCGCAGGTCGCCTTGGGCCACGACGCGCGCGTAGTGATCTTCCGGCGTGGCCTTGAGCCAGACGGTGTGGCAGGTCGAGCGCAGGCGCGCGTAGGTCTCAGGCGAGTGGACGATCGAGCCGCCGGTGGCGAGCACGCAGCGCTCGCCTTCGGAGAGCACCTTCTCGAGCGCCTCGGCCTCGAAACGGCGGAAGCCGGAGCTGCCGTGCAGCTCGAAGATCGCGGCCAGCGACAGCCCGGCGAGCTCCTCGACGCGCGCGTCGAGCTCGACGAAGGGCACTTCGAGCGCGAGCGCAAGGGCGCGGCCGAGGCTCGACTTGCCGGCGCCGCGCAGGCCGACGAGCGCGACGCGAGCCGGTTTCGCCGGTTCGAGGTCGAACAGGCGTCGCAGCGGAACGCCGAGCGCCACGGAGAGATCGAACAGCTTGCCGACGGACAGGTTGGCCCGGCCGGCCTCGGCCTCCGTGACGTGCCTGCGGCTCAGGCCCGACTGGCGGGCGAGCTCCGTGACGCTCAGCCCGGCACCCTCGCGCGCGCCGCGCAGCTTTCGGCCCAACTCTCGAAACAGGTCTTGTCGATCCATGGGGTGAGAACTATGCTTCCTCGGTCGCTCGGCGAGTGGGAAATATACTGCCCAGTCCCGATCCGCGCAAGCACCTACCCCAACCCGCCGAGACGCCCGTGGCCGCGACCGCACACCCCTCTGTTCCCGTCGTCTTCCAGACGCACCCCTCCCGCTACAAGCACTGGAAGCTCAGCTTCGAGGGCGACGTCGCCACCTTGGTGATGAACGTCAACCCGCTCGAGGGTCAGCGCGAGGGCTACGAGCTCAAGCTCAACAGCTACGACATCGGCGTCGACGTCGAGCTCGCCGACGCGACCCAGCGCATCCGCTTCGAGCACCCGGAAGTGCGCTCGGTGATCGTCACCGGCGGCATCGACCGCGTGTTCTGCGCCGGAGCCAACATCGTGATGCTCCGCACGAGCACGCACGGCTTCAAGGTGAACTTCTGCAAGTACACCAACGAGACGCGCCTGTACCTCGAGGACGCGAGCGCGAACTCCGGCGTGAAGTTCCTCGCCGCGCTCAACGGCACGGCGTCGGGCGGCGGCTACGAGCTCGCCATCTCCTGCGACAAGATCCTGCTCGCCGACGACCGCAACAGCGCGGTGAGCTATCCCGAAGTTCCGCTGCTCGGCGTGCTGCCCGGCACCGGCGGCCTCACGCGCATCACCGACAAGCGCAAGCTGCGCCGCGACCATTGCGACGCGTTCTCGACGGTCGCCGAAGGCATCAAGGGCAAGCGCGCGGTCGAGTGGAACTTGGTCGACGGCATCGCGCCGCTCTCGAAGTGGAACGAGACGGTCAAGGAGTGGGCGCGCAAGCTCGCCGACGCGCAGCCCGTGCGCGCGGCGAAGGGCGTTGAGCTCGACGAGATTCGCTGCGAGTCGAACGCCGACGCGCGCATCTACAAGTACGTGACGCTGAAGTTCGACCGCGCCCAGCGCTGTGTCGAGCTCACGCTCACCGCGCCCGAGAGCGGCGCCAAGGACGCGGCCGAGGCGCTCGCGCAGGGCAACGCGTGGTGGGTGCTGCGCGCCTTCCGCGAACTCGACGACGCGCTCTGCCACCTGCGCTTCAACGAGCCGGAGATCACGCTCGTGCTGCTGCGCGCGAATGGCCCCGTGGCCACGTGGCAGCAGATGGACGCGCTGCTTTCCGGCGGCGGCAACTGGTTCGCCACCGAGACGCGTCACTTCGTGAAGCGCGTGCTGAAGCGCCTCGACAACACCGCCAAGAGCCTCTACGCGATCTGCGACGAAGGCACGACGTGGGTCGGCACGGGCCTCGAGCTCGCGCTGGCCTGCGACCGCACCTACGTGCTCGACGACGAAGAGCGTCCGCTCACCTTCGGCACGAGCGCGGCGAACAAGGGGATGTTCCCCATGGCGAACGGCCTCTCGCGCCTCGCCACGCGCTTCCTCGGAACGCCGGAGAAGACCGAGCAAGTTCTCGCGGCGGACGCGACCTTCGGCGCGGTGGAAGCCAACGAGCTCGGCCTCGCGACCTACGCGCCCGATGCGATCGACTGGGACGACGAGCTGCGCCTCGCGATCGAGGAGCGCACCGCGTTCTCGCCCGACGCCATGACCGGCATGGAAGCCAACCTGCGCTTCGCCGGCCCCGAAACGATGGAGACCAAGATCTTCGGGCGGCTCTCCGCCTGGCAGAACTGGATCTTCCAGCGCCCGAACGCAGTGGGGGAGCGCGGCGCGCTCACCTGCTACGGCACACCCAACCGTCCTGAGTTCGACGTCCTTCGCACCTGATCCCCCTCGAGAGGAAAGCACGACCATGAGCGGCATCGACTATTCGCAGAAGATCCCCAACAACGTCGACCTCGGCGGCGACAAGCGCCTGCAGCGCGCCCTCGAGGCGTGGCAGCCCAACTACCTCGAGTGGTGGGCGCAGATGGGTCCGACGGACTTCAACACCAAGGACGTCTACCTGCGCACGGCGATCAACGTCGGCGCGGAGGGCTGGGCGCACTTCGGCTACGTGAAGATGCCCGAGTACCGCTGGGGCATCTTCCTCGCTCCGCAGGAAGCCGGCCGCACCATCGGCTTCGGCGACCACTTCGGTCAGCCCGCGTGGCAGCAGGTTCCGGGCGAGTACCGCAACTGGCTGCGCCGCCTGATCGTGACGCAGGCCGACACCGAGCCCGCGAGCGTCGAGCAGCAGCGCCTGCTCGGACACACGGCGCCGTCGCTCTACGACCTGCGCAACCTGTTCCAAGTCAACGTCGAGGAAGGCCGTCACCTGTGGGCGATGGTCTACCTGCTGCACACCTACTTCGGTAAGGACGGCCGCGAGGAAGCCGAAGAGCTGCTGCACCGCCGCTCGGGCAACGCCGACCACCCGCGCATCCTCGGCACGTTCAACGAGCCCTGCGAGGACTGGCTGTCGTTCCTGTGCTTCACGATGTTCACGGACCGCGACGGCAAGTTCCAGCTGCTCGCGCTCGCCGAGTCGGGCTTCGATCCGCTCGCGCGCACCTGCCGCTTCATGCTCACCGAAGAGGCGCACCACATGTTCGTCGGCCAGACGGGCGTGGGCCGCGTGATCGAGAAGACGCTGACCGTCATGCGCGATCACCCTGATCGCGACGTGCGCGACTTCGGCGCGATCCCGGTCGAGATCATCCAGAAGTACATCAACTTCTGGTCGAGCTCCTCGACGGACCTCTACGGCGCCGAGATCAGCTCGAACTCGGCCAACTTCTTCCGCTCGGGCCTCAAGGGCCGCGCCTACGAAGAGAAGCAGAAGGACCACCTCGCGCTCGAGCAGTCCTACCTGTTCGAGAACTTCGTCGACGGCCGCATCTCGAAGGAAGAAGTGCCGCTGCGCAACGCGATGAACGAGGTCCTGCGCGACGAGTACGTCAAGGACAACATGCGCGGCATCGACTACTGGAATCGCATCTGCGAGCGCCTCGACTCGCCCGTGCGCTTCACGCTCCCGCACCGCCGCTTCCACCGCAAGATCGGCTGCTACGCGGGCGCGCACTTCCACCCGGTGACGGGCGAGTTGCTCGACGAGTCCACGTGGCTCGCCAACGTCGACACGTGGCTGCCGACCGCCAAGGACAAGGCCTACGTCAAGTCGCTGATGAAGCCCGTCTACGAGAAGGGCAAGTACGCCTCGTGGATCGCCGCGCCCGCCAAGGGCATCGACGAGAAGGGCGTCGACTACGAGTACGTGAAGCTCGCCTGAGAGCTGCCCCCGTCGAGCGACGGGGCTGTCTCGTCGACAAGCGTCCGGGCCGCGTTCCTCGTTGGAGGAGCGCGGCCCGGAGTGTCGAGGGAGCTTCGCCCGCGGCGTCGCGGGGCGGGGGAGAGGCTAGTGCTCCTCTTCCTTCTGGTACTTGTCGTGGCCTTCCTTCTTGAAGCGCGTCAGCTCGTCCTTGGCGATCTTGGTGGCGTCCTCGAACTTGCCGTCGAGGATCGCGACCTCGAGCTTGGCCGTGGTCGCGAGCAGGTCGGCCATCATCTTGCGGTAGCCGACGAGCTCCTCGGCGTTGAGGTCGTGGGGCTTGCCCGACTTGGCGGCGACGATCGCGGTCTGCATGCGCACGACGGCCTCGAGCGACTTGTCCTTGGTCTCGGCGGTGATGCCGCCCTTGAGCAGCGTCTTGAGCGCGCCGTTCATGCTCTCCATCGACTCTTCGAGCACGTCGTCGGCGGCCGGGCGGGGAGCCGCAATGTCGGCCGGCGCGGGCAGTGCGGCGGCGAGGCCGAAGCCGATGGCGCCGAGGAGAGCGAGGGCGAGGAGCTTCTTCTGCATGACGTTGGATCCTTCTTGCGTGGGGGTCTGTGCGCTCGAAACCGCCCGAGGAGCCTAGCGTTCCGGCGCTGTCGCTAGAATCCCGCGCCCCATGAGCTCGAGCGAAGATCCCCGCCCTGACGCGGGCCTGCAGCGCTGGAAGTCGGATGTCTGGACGAAGGCCAAGAAGGGCGAGCGCCGCGCGAGCTTCGCCACACCGTCCGGGCTCGAGCCGCAGCCGCTGTACGGCGGCGCCGCCGACGGCGGTTTTCCCGGCGAGTACCCCTACACGCGCGGCGTGCGGGCGACCATGTACCGCGGGCGTTTCTGGACCATGCGCCAGTACGCGGGCTTTTCGAGCGCGCGCGACACCAACCAGCGCTTCCGCGTGCTGCTCGCGAGCGGCCAGACGGGGCTCTCGACGGCCTTCGACCTGCCGACGCAGATCGGCTACGACTCCGACCATCCGCTCGCTGCGCCGGAAGTCGGCCTCGTCGGCGTGCCGATCAACTCGCTCGCGGACATGGAGCTCCTGTTCGACTCGATCCCGCTCGGCGACGTGTCGACCTCGATGACGATCAACGCCACGGCGCCGATCCTGCTCTGCATGTACGTCGCGCTCTGCCGTCGCGCGAACGTGCCGGCCGAGAAGATCCGCGGCACGGTGCAGAACGACATCCTGAAGGAGTACGCGGCGCGCGGGAATTACCGCTTCCCGGCGAGCCCGTCGATGCGGCTCGTGACCGACCTGATGAGCTTCGCGCGCACGCACGCGCCGGCCTGGAACACGATCTCGATCTCGGGCTACCACATCCGCGAGGCGGGCTCGACGGCGGTGCAGGAGGTTGCCTTCACGCTCGCCAACGGCCGCGCCTATGTGAAGGCCGCGCTCGAAGCGGGGCTTCCACTCGACGAATTCGCACCGCGGCTCTCGTTCTTCTTCAACGCGCACAACCACTTGTTCGAAGAGGTCGCGAAGTTCCGCGCGGCGCGGCGCATGTGGGCGCGCATGATGCGCGAGGAGTTCGGCGCCAAGGATCCGGAGAGCTGGATGCTGCGCTTCCACACGCAGACGGCGGGCTCGATGCTGACGAGCCAGCAGCCCGACAACAACGTCGTGCGCGTGACCGTGCAGGCGCTCGCCGCGATCCTCGGCGGAACGCAGTCGCTGCACACCAACTCGCGCGACGAGGCGCTCTCGCTGCCGAGCGAAGAGTCCGCGCGGCTCGCGCTGCGCACGCAGCAGGTGCTGGCCCACGAGTCGGGCGTCGCGGACGTGATCGATCCGCTCGGCGGCGCGCCGTACATCGAGGCACTGACCGACGAGCTCGAGCGCCGCGCGCTCGAACTGATGGCCGAGGTCGAGCGCCGCGGCGGGGCCGTGCAGGCGATCGAGCAGGGCTTCGTCCAGCGCGAGATCCACAAGAGCGCCATGGCGTGGCAACGCGACGTCGAGTCGAAGGGACGCACGATCGTGGGCGTGAACGAGTTCACGCTCGCCGAGCCCGCGCCGCGCATCTTCCGGCCCGACCCGTCGGCGCGCGAAGCGGTCTTGCAGGACCTCGCGCGCGTGCGCGCCTCGCGCGACTCGCTCAAGGTCGCCGCCGCGCTCGAGGCCGTCGACCGCGCCGCGCTCGGCTCCGCCAACCTGCTCGACGCGATCCTGCCCGCCGTCGAGTGCTACGCCACCTTGGGCGAGATCTGCGCCGTGCTCGAGAAGCGCTTCGGCGTCTACCAGGCGCCCGATGTGCTCTAGCAGCCCGTTGAAGAAGAACCCTACTGCGGCTTCCTCTCCTGCCCTCTGGCGGCGTCACGCTCGTCGCGCCGTGCTCAGGGGCCATGGAGGCCGCCTCCGCCGTCCCTCGGTCGCGTTCTCAAGCCTGGCGAAGCCCGCTCCGCCTCGCTGCGGGATTTCTTCCATGGGCTGCCAGCCCCGATCGACCGTGTCCCTGCGAGGTATCCTGCAACCATGAGCGCTCCGACCCAGCTTGCGCCGCTCGTCCGCGGCGTTCACCACATCGCGATCGTCGTGCCGTCGATCGCAGAGGCACGCAAGACCTACGAAGGCGTGCTCGGGCTGGCGGCGAGCGAGCCGGAGTTCGTGGCGGATCAGAAGGTCAACGTGCTCGTCACCTACGCGGGGACGCAGCGCATCGAGCTCGTCGAGCCGGCCTCGCCCGACTCGCCGGTGTCGAAGTTCCTCGCCAAGACCGGTGGCGGCCTGCACCACGTCGCCTACAGGGTCGACGACGTCGCCGCGGCGCTCGCGGTGCTCAAGGCCGCCGGCCTGCGCCTGATCGACGAGACTCCGCGCAAGGGCGCGCACGGCACGACCATCGCCTTCGTGCACCCCGCGGCGACCGGCGGCGTGCTGACCGAGCTCGTGCAGGACGCCGAGCACGGCCACTAGCCCGCTGGGGGCTTGCGCGGTGCGCGGGATCGAACCGCGCGCTTCGGGTTGCGTCGGCGGGTCGGATCGTGTTCGATCCTCCGCGTGCACGTCACGCCGCTCTTGTTTCTGTCCGCGCTGGTGCTCGTCGCGTACCTGTTCGAGGTGTCGGCGTCGCGCACGCGCATCCCGACGGTGCTGCTCCTCTTGGCGCTCGGGATGGGCTCCCGGCTGCTGCTCGATGCGGTCGGCTTCGATGTGCCGGACCTCGGCCGCGTGCTGCCGATGGTGGGCACGTTCGGGCTGATCCTGATCGTATTCGAGGGTGCGCTCGAACTGGAGCTCGAGCGGGATCGAGCGCCGCGCATCGCCAAGACGTTCGTGGTGGCGCTGCTGCCGCTCGCGGCGTTCAGTGCCGCGCTGTGCTGGCATTTCGTGCGCAGCGAAGGCGCCGACGTGCGCACGGCGCTTCTGAACGCGCTCCCGTTCGCCGTGATTTCGAGCGCGATCGCGGTCCCGACCGCACGCGCGTTCTCGCGCTCGACCAGCGAGTTCGTGGTCTACGAGAGCTCGTTTTCCGACATCCTCGGGGTGGTTGCGTTCCAGCTCGTGCTGACGACGGAGAGCTTCGGTTTCGGCACCGTGGCGATCTTCGGGGGTGAGCTGCTCGCGGTGATCGCGCTGGCGCTCGCGGGGTCGGCCCTGCTCGCGCTGCTGCTCGCCAAGCTGCGCCTGCGCGTCAAGTTCGTGCCGATCCTCGCGCTCGTCGTGCTGCTGTACTCGCTCGCCAAGGGTTTCCACCTGCCGGCGCTCCTCTTGGTGCTCGTGTTCGGGCTCGCGCTGGCGAACTTCCGCAAGCTCGCGCGGCATGCACCGCGCTTCCTGCCCGAGGCCGAGGCCGTCGAAGGTGCCGTGCATCGCTTCTCGGAGCTGGTCGTCGAGGCGACGTTCATCGTGCGCGTCACGTTCTTCGTGCTGTTCGGCTACCTCGTCGACCTCGGCTCGCTCGGCGACACGAGCTCGCTCACGCTGGCCGCGGGCCTCATCGGCCTCGCGCTCACACTGCGCCTCGCGAGTCTGCTCGCCGCGCGCGAGCCCCTCGTGCCGTTGCTCTTCCTCGCGCCGCGCGGACTGATCACCGTGCTGCTGGTGCTCTCGATCCCGCCGGCAGAGCGACTGGCGCCCGTCACCGACGGACTGACCGTGCAGGTCGTGGTGCTCTCGTGCCTCGCGCTGATGTTTGCGACGCTCGGCGGCGGTTCGCAGCGCTCCGCAGCGCCGACCGCGGGCTCCCCACACCCTTGAGCGTGCCCGCTCAGGGCCGCGTGATGAACTGCAGCGCGTTGGAGAGGTTGGTGGTGCCCGGCGCGGGCGGGTCGCGCAGCCACGCTTGCGCGTAGACGACCTGTCCGGCGGAGAAGGGCTGGCCGAGGGCTCCGGGACGCGTCGAGAGGAAGTTCAGCCAGTCGACGGAGAACGAGCCGTTGCAGAGGTTCGTCGTGCCGCCGGAGTTCTGGGAGGTGAGGCGCTGCGTGGGGGACTTCACGCACAGGAAGCTCGTGCTGCCCGGCGCCCAGACGGCCGCGTTCGCACCGGAGATTCCATAGAAGATCAGGCCCGTCTTCTGGCCCTCGACCGCCGTGGTCGAGAGCGTGAAGCCGGAGCTCGCCGCGATGCTCGGATTGCCGCTGGCGCTCATCGTCGGCAGGCAGCCATTCGAGGTCGTGCCCGCGGTGCAGTACGTCGTGGCCACCGCGCACGAGTTGCTGAACAGGCACGCGACCCACTCGGGGTGGTCGATGAACGGATTGCGGTTGCCTTGGAACGAGTAGACGACGTCGTTCTTGCGGCGCTCCCACGCGTCCGGCGGATCCTGCTGGTGCCACTGCAGCAGCACCGCTTTCATGCCCATGTAGGCGACTGAGACGTTGTTGCCGGTGGAGGAGTTCGCGATCAGCGACTGCGTGTCCGTGACGATCAAGTCCGGCTCGGCGCAGCCCGTTCCGCCGTGGGAGCCGCCTTCGTAGCGCACGTCCGCGTAGAGGATCGCGCGCGCGACATCGCCGCGGCGCGCGCCCCACACTTCCCAGCTGTTCGTGACCGTCGAGCCGCTGCCCCAGTTCGAGTTGCCCGGGTAGGCGCCGGAACCGCCGCCGACGCCCGCATTGGCGACGGTCGTGAACTCCTGGCAGCCGGAGCAAGCGCGGTAGGGAGCGTTGCCGCGGTCGGTGTTGTACTGGATGTCGCACAGGAACAGCATGTGGCAGTCGGTGTACGGGTAGTTGCACCCGCCATCGACCGGGAAGCCGTAGCTGTTCGGCCACGTGTGCTCGCGGTTGTAGAAGTTGTTGCCGCCGGACTGCTTCGCGAGCGCAGTGTTCTTGTAGAGGTCGAGGATGCGCGTCGCGTTGGTCGGGTCCTCGCAGGCCGAATTGAGCACGTCCCAGGTGTCGGTGCCGCTCGCCGTGTAGGGGACGCGCACGTGGTCGTCGATGAGCGCGTGCAGCGAGCTGCGCAGCGTGGAGGCGCTCGAGGGGTTGACCGAGTTGTAGTAGCCGGCGGGAATCTGAGCGAGGAGCGGCGAGGCGCCGAGCGCGAGGGCCGCGCAGCCGAGGGCGAGACGGGGCAGTTGGGGCGCCATGACGAGCTACAGACCCTCCTCGCGCCCTCCTTGTTCGGCAGAAAGCGCTCGAAAGGCCCCTTGAGTGCTGGAATTCTACCCCGGTTCCGCGCGGCGGGCGGCGTCGAGGGCGTCGCGCACGGCGCGGGCGAGCTGGGCTGGAGCGAAGGGCTTCTGGAGGAAGCTGGAGCGCGGCAGGTCCGAGGCGGCGCTGCGGGGGCCGCTGTCGGAGTATCCGGACATGAACAGCACAGGGAGGGCAGGGCGCTGCTCGCGCAGCGCGAGCGCCAGCGTGGGACCGTCCATCTGGGGCATCACGACGTCGGAGACGAGCAGGTGCAGCGGGTCGCGGGCGTGGACGCGCGCGAGCGCCAGTGCGGCGGGACCGTGGGGAGCTTCGAGCACGCGGTAGCCCTGCGCCTCGAGCACTTGCCGCACGAGCCCGCGCACGAGCTCCTCGTCCTCGACGAGCAGCACGGTCTCCGTGCCGCCGGTCGGGACCTGCGCGACCGCGCGCTTGGCGCGTGTCGCGATCGGCTCCTGCGTCTCCGGCAGGTAGATGCGGAAGGTTGCGCCCAGCCCCGGCTCGCTGTCGACCTCGATCGCGCCGCCCGACTGCCGCACGATCCCGTACACCGTCGCGAGGCCGAGGCCAGTGCCCTCGCCGACATTCTTGGTGGTGAAGAAGGGCTCGAAGAGGTGGGCTCGGACCTGCGCGTCCATGCCGATTCCGGTGTCGCTGACCTCGAGCACCGCACAGCGTCCCTCCGGCAGATCCGCGGCGACGCCGGGGCGCTCGCGCCCGAGCCGCGCGGTGCGCGTGCGCACCGTGATGCGGCCGCCGCGCGGCATGGCGTCCTTGGCGTTCACCGCCAGATTGATCAGCACCTGCTCGATTTGGATCGCGTCGGCCTTCACCGCGCACAGCTCGGGATCGAGCTCGTGGCGCAAGTCGATCGTCTCGCCGATCACGCGCCTCAGGAGCGCGGCCGTCTCGGCCACGACGTGGTTGAGGTCGAGCGGCACGAGCTCCATGCGCTGCTTGCGGCTGAAGGCGAGCAGCTGGCGCGTGAGCGCGGCCGCGCGCTCGCCGGCGCGACGGATCTCGGCTGCGGTGGAGTGCACGCTCTCGGGCGCTTCCGCACCGAGCTCGAGGATCTCGCAGTAGCCGACGATCACGGTCAGCAGGTTGTTGAAGTCGTGGGCGATGCCGCCGGCGAGCTTGCCGACCGCCTCCATCTTCTGTGACTGCCGCAGCGCCGCTTCGCTCGCGCGCAGTGCCTCCTCGGCGGCCTTGCGGCCCGTCAGATCGCGCAGGTAGGCCGTGAAGAAGCGGCGGCCGCCGACCACATAGGGCGTGATGGCCAGCTCGACCGGAAACTCGCGCCCTTCTGCATGCAGCGCCGTGATCTCGATGCGCTGGTTCAGTACGGGCCCGTGCCCGGTCGCGAGGTAGCGCGCGAAGCCCGCTTCGTGCGCGGCGCGCAGCGCGTGCGGAACGATCACCTCGCCGATGGGGCGGCCGAGCACGGCGCTCGCGCTGTGACCGAAGGTGGACTCCGCGGCCGGATTGAACTCGACGATGCGACCCTGCTCATCGACCGTGACGATGCAGTCGAGCGCGCTGTGGAGGATCGCGGCGCGGCGTGTGTCGCTCTCGCTGGCGGCGAGGTCGCGCGCGTTGCCCGCTGCGGCGGCTTCGAGCCGTGCCACCTGCTCGCGCAGGAAGCGCAGCTCGCTCTCGAGCTGCTCGCGCGTGGGGCGGGAACCGGGCACGGAAGGAAGTGTACGGACGCGCTGGCGCGGCCGCTATCGAGCGTGGGCCGCGCGCCAGCGCGCCATGGAACGGCCGAGGTGCTCGCGCGGCTCGAGCGCGACCCCGAAGGCCTGCAGGCCCACGGGCCCGCGGAAGCGGATGGCGTCGAGTCCCGCGAGCAAGTCGGCGAGCGCGTGGTCGCCCTCGTCCAGCGGCCGGATCAGCGTGCTCCAGTCGTCGCCCGCGACGTCCGCGCCGTTCACGGTGACCGCGAGCAGGTGCGGCGCAGCGCGCGACAGCGCCGCGCGGGCGCTGGTCTCGTCCGAGGTCCGCAGAAAGTGGCACAGGTTGAAGCACGCTCCGACGCGGCGATCGCCGATGCGCTCGCACAGGCGCAGCGCGTCGTCGAGCGTCTCCATCCAGAAGTCGTGGTGGGGGTAGAGCGCGATCTCGACGCCCGTGCGGCGTGCGTCCTCGAGCAGGCTGCGCAGGGCGCGCAGCGCATCCGCGTCGCCCTGCGGCGAGCGCAGCGGCGCGCTGTCGTGGCGCACGGCGAGCCACAGCATGCCGGGTCCGCCGCGCAGCTCTTCCAGTGCCGCGCGCAGCGGCGCGAGGCGCGCGTCGAGTTCCTGCGCAGCCGCCAGATCGCCCTCGGGGACCGCGCGCAGGTCGAGAACTCCGTAGGCCGAGTGCACATCGAGCCCGTGTCGCTCGAACGCTGCGCGAGCTTGCGCGAGGTTCGCAAGGTCCCAGCCGACGCCGTCGAAGCCGAGCTCCGCGAGCAGCTGGGCCTGTTCGTCGAGCGGGCCGCGCGTGCCGGTGTTCATGGCGACGAAGCGCCGCGTCGAGCCGTGCGCGCGCGGCGCGAGAGGCTCGAGGCCGCTGCGCGCGACGAACCAGCGTCCGACGCCATCGCGCGCGAGCTCGACCTCCGCCACGTCGCCGACTTCGCTCTCGAGTCGCGCCCAGAGCGTTCCGTGTGCGCCGGCGCGCAGCTCTGCGCGCGCGCCCTTGGGCAACGGCTCGCTCTTCGCGCCGCGCGCGAGAAACGGCGAGATTTCGCGCTCCCGCTGCGCCGCCACCGCGCGGACGTACGCGCCGAGCAACTCGCGGGCCTCGTGGCGCGGCCCCGCGTCGCGCACTTCGAAGGCGAGCGCGTGCTGCCACGGCAGCAGCGGCTCGCCGCGCGTTCCGAGCTCGTCCACCCAGCCGAAGCCATGTGCGGCGAGCTCGCGCACGACCTGCGCTTTGCTCATGGTGTGCTCGGGTTTGATGGGCACGGCGGGATCCTCGGCGCGGAACTCCACCAGCACGACACGGCCGCCAGCGCGCAGCGCGTCGCGCACGTGTCCCATGACGCGCACGGGATGCGAGAGCTCGTGGTACACATCGACCAAGAGCACGAGATCGCAGCTCGCGCGCTCGATCCGCGGATTGTCGATGTCCGCCTGGATGCAGCGCACGTTGCGCAGTCCGGCCGCGCCCGCGAGCTGCGCGAGCATCGCCAGCATCTCTGGCTGCACGTCGACTGCGTACAGCGTGCCCTGCGGCCCGAGCGCGTCTGCGAGCGGCAGTGCGTGGTAGCCGTTGCCGCACCCCAGATCGCACACCGACTGCCCCGGCCGCACGTCGAGCCAGCGCCGCAGCGCCACGCCGTGCTCCTCCTCCTCGCGCGTCTCGCGCATGAGCCACTCGGCCCCGAGCCAGTGCATCGTCTGCGCGATCTCGCGCCCGAGAAAGCTCGTCCGCCCCTGCGCCGTCGCCTCCGGGTCCTGCGCAGGGCTCGTGTACGACAGCACCAGCGCGGCGAGGCTCAGCATGGCCGGACTCTAGCAGCGGAGGAGCGCGCGGCGCACGCGAGCAGCGACCGGGTGGGGGATGCCTCCCGCCCCGCGGGTCACTAGACTGCGCGCCCCGCGATTCTCCGGGACAAACTCCAGAACTCTCCGATGACCCAAGAGACTCCCCTCGAACGCTTGCGCCGCATGCGCGAGCTCACCCTCCAAGGCGGCGGCCCCGAGCGCGTGGCGGCCCAGCACAAGAAGGGCAAGCTGACGGCCCGCGAGCGGCTCGATCTCCTGCTCGACGAGGGCTCGTTCGTCGAGCTCGACCGCTTCGTGACGCACCGCTGCACCGACTTCGGGATGCAGGAGCAGCAGATCCTCGGCGACGGCGTGGTCACGGGCCACGGCCTGATCGAGGGGCGGCCGGTGTACGTGTACGCGCAGGACTTCACGGTCTTCGGCGGGTCGCTCTCGGAGACCCACGCCCAGAAGATCTGCAAGGTCATGGACATGGCGCTCAAGGTCGGCGTGCCCGTGATCGGGCTGAACGACTCGGGCGGCGCACGCATTCAAGAAGGCGTGAGCTCGCTCGGCGGCTACGCGGAGATCTTCTGGCGCAACACGCAGGCCTCCGGCGTCGTGCCGCAGCTCTCGGCGATCATGGGGCCGTGCGCCGGCGGCGCGGTGTACAGCCCGGCGATCACCGACTTCATCTTCATGGTCGATCAGACCTCGTACATGCACATCACGGGCCCGGACGTGGTGAAGAGCGTGACGCACGAGGTCGTGACGAGCGAAGAGCTCGGCGGCTCCGAGGTCCACACGACCAAGTCGGGCTCGGCGCACTTCCGCTCGCCCGATGGCAAGAACTGCCTCGCGCTCCTGCGCAAGGTGTTCGGCTACCTGCCGCTCAACAACGCCGAGGACGCGCCGTTCGTGCCGACGGAAGATCCGCACGACCGCATGGATCGCGAGCTCGACACGATCTGCCCGGAGGATCCGTCGAAGCCCTACGACATGCACCAGGTGATCTCGCGCGTCGTCGACCGCGGCTCGTTCCTCGAGGTGCACGGCGACTACGCCATGAACATCCTCGTGGGCTTCGCGCGCCTCGGTGGCCGCGTGGTCGGCATCGTCGCCAACCAGCCGAGCGTGCTCGCCGGCTGCCTCGACATCGACGCGAGCGTCAAGGGCGCGCGCTTCATCCGCTTCTGCGACGCCTTCAACATTCCGATCGTCACCTTCGAGGACGTGCCGGGCTTCCTGCCGGGCACCGTGCAGGAGTGGAACGGCATCATTCGCCACGGCGCGAAGCTCCTGTACGCCTACTGCGAAGCGACCGTGCCGAAGCTCACCGTCATCACGCGCAAGGCCTACGGCGGCGCCTACGACGTGATGAGCTCCAAGCACATTCGCGGCGACGTCAACCTCGGCTGGCCGGCAGCCACCGTGGCCGTCATGGGCGCCGCGGGCGCGACCAAGATCCTCTACCGCCGCGAGATCGACAAGGCCAAGGACCCGGCCGCGTTCGAGCGCGAAAAGACCGCCGAGTACGAGGCCACCTTCAACAACCCCTACAAGGCCGCCGCGCGCGGCTACCTCGACGACGTCATCGAGCCGCACATGACGCGTCCCTACCTGATCCGCTCTCTCGAGCTCCTGAAGACCAAGCACGAAAACCGCCCGCTCCGCAAGCACGGCAACATTCCGCTTTAGTGGATCCGCGGACTCCTGCAGCGGCGCGCCCGGCGAGAGCTCGGCGCGCCGCCGCTCGTTTCAACGCTCTCTCCGCGGTTTTTTCGCGCGCGTCAGGCGGAGAGGGCGAGCAGGGCGGCGACGAGGGTGTCGAGCTCGGATTCGCTGGTGTAGAGGTGCGGGGTGATGCGCACGCCTTGCACGTTGGCGACGTCGATCGCGACGGTGTAGATGCGGTGCTCGTCGAGCAGGCGGCGCGCGAGCTCGGAGGGGGCGAGGCCCTCGATCCCGACGTTAGCGATGGCGCAGGAGCGCGCGGGGTCGGAGGGCGTGTTGAGGCGGATGCGGGGGCGGCCGCGGACGCGCTCGGTCCACGAGCGCTGGAGGAAGTGCAGGCGCGCGGACTTGCGCTCGATGCCGATCGACTCGTGGAACGCGATCGCGTCGCGCAGCGCGAGGTCGATGTGCGCGGGATACGTGCCGCTGTGCGCGAAGCGTGCGATGTCGTCGGCGGGCTTGGGCGGGGGCGCGAGCAGCGGCCACAGACCCGCGACGCGCTCGCGACGGACGTAGAGCAGGCCAGCGCCGAGCGGGCAGCCGAGCCACTTGTGCAGGCTCGCGCCGTAGTAGTCGCAGCCGAGATCGGGCAGCGCGAAGTCGAGGTGGGCGAAGGCGTGCGCGCCGTCGACCAAGACCGCGACGCCGCGCTCGTGCGCCATGTCGCACAGCTTGCGCACCGGCAGGATGTGGCCGGTGATGTTGATCATGTGCGAGATGAGGAGCAGGCGCGTGCGCGGCGTGATCGCGCGCGCGTAGAGCTCGACCAGCTCGTCGTCGGAGCGCGGATCGAGCGGCACGGAGACGCGCTTGCAGCGCACGCCGTGGCGTCGGCTCACTTGCTCGAACATCTCGAGCATCGTGCCGTAGTCCTGCTCAGCCATCACGGCCTCGTCGCCGGGCTTCCAATCGTGGCCGGAGATCACCATGTCGAGGGACTCGGTCGTGTTGCGCGTGATCGCGAGCTCTTCGACGGAGCAGCGCGCGACGCGGGCGAGCGCCGTGCGCGCGGCCATGCGCTCGTCCGCGGCGCGCGTGCGCATGTAGTGCGCGCCTTCGAAGTTCACGGTGCGGATGTGCTCGACGAGCGCCTCGAGCACCGGCTGCGCCATCATCGAGTAGTAGCCGTTCTCGAAGTTGATGAAGTCGCTCCGCAGGCGGTAGCGAGCCCGCAGCTCGGCCCAGAAGTCCGGCGAGCGCGCCAGCTCCGCGGGCTCGAGCGCGGCCCAGCGCGCCCACGTCGACTCGCCCAAGAGGGCCGCGAGCGAGCACGCGCCCGCGCCTCGCAGGAACTCACGCTTGTCCATAGAAGCAGGAGCCTACTCCGAGATTGCGCGGACGTGCTACTCTAGCGTCATGCGAATCACGCGTGCGCTGTTCTTTGTTGGAGTGCTCGCCCTGCCGGCGAGCGCGCAGACCGTGTGGCATGTCGACGCGAGCGTTGCGACGGGCGGCAGCGGTGCGAGCTGGGCGAGCGCCTTCACGACGCTCGGGGCGGCGCTCGCGGTCGCCCAGCGCGGCGACGAGATCTGGGTGGCCGATGGGACGTACTTTCCGCCGCCGTCCGCGAGTACTGACCCGCGCGCGACCGCGTTCTACGTTCCGCGCGACCTGAAGCTCTACGGCGGCTTCGCGGGCGGCGAGACGAGCGTCGCTGCGCGCGCCGGCTTGTTCGCAACGACCGTGCTCTCGGGCGACTTGGGAGTTCCGGGCGCGACGGCCGACAACGCGCACCATGTGGTTCGAACGTGGGGCACGGTGACGATCGATGGCTTTCGGATCGAGCGCGGCAACGCGGTCGGCGCGCCCGTTCCCAACGGCGGCGCGATCCTCTGCGAGACAGGCCAGATCTCGAGCCAGCCGGCTCTGTTCGAGGGCTCGACGCTCGAGCTGCGCAACTGCACGCTCGCGCGCAACATGGCAAGCCGCGGCGGTGCGATCTTCGCGCAGCTCGCAGGCCTGAGCGTGGTCGCCTGCGACTTCGAGGACAACGAGAGCCTCGGCAACGGCGGTGCCTTTTCGGCGCAGACCTCCAGCGGCCGCTTCGATCTGTGCAGGTTTCTCCGCAATCGCGCCGTAGCCAATGGGGGAGCGCTGCATTTCGTCTCGATCGACGCGCTGCCGAGCGGCACGCCGGTGATGCAGTTCTTCGGCTGCCTGCTGCAGGAGAACTTCGCTCAGGCACAGGGAGGCGGCGCGTACCTCGGCGGTTCGGCGTTCAGCTCCGGCAAGGCGTTGTTCGGCAACTGCACGTTCGCGCTGAACACGGGCTCCACGGGCGGCGGCGGTTTGTTCGCCAACACCAGCGCGGCGGTTCCGGCGCGAGCGTGGCTGCGCAACTCGATCGTGTCGTTCAACCGCGGTGCGGTCGCACAGGACATCTCGGGCTCCATTCAGGCGTGGGATTCGATCGCGCCCGGCATTTCCGGCCCCGGCGTACTGGCCGTGAACCCGCGCTTCGAGAACGTGCGCCTGAAGGACCTGCGCTTGCGCGCGGACTCGCCGGCCGTGGACGTCGGGAACCTCGCATGGCTGCCGCAAGACGCGCTCGACGTCGATGGGGACGGGATCCTCGCGGAGCTCCTGCCCCTCGACCTCGCCGGCACGACGCGCGTGCTCGGGCTCGGCATCGACTTGGGTGCCTTCGAGCGTCCCTGAGCCGCGCTCGCTATCCTGTCCGCCCCGCGCGGGCCGCAGTGGTTCCGCGCGCGCAGGTACGAGCACAACGGAGAAGCGAGCATGGGCCGCCAGTGGCTCCAGAAGAAGCGCGAGATCAACGCCAACAAGCGCGCCAAGATCACCACCAAGCTGGTGCGCGAGATCACGGTTGCGGCGAAGCTCGGCGCGCCGGACCCGACCATGAACGCGCGGCTCGAAGTGGCGGTCGAAGCGGCGCGCAAGCAGTCGGTCTCGAACGACGTGATCACGCGCGCGATCAAGAAGGCCGCGGGCAGCGGCGACGGCGCCGCGGAGCTCGAGCTCGTCACCTTCGAGGGCATGGCGCCGCACAAGGTGCCCGTGATCGTCGAGTGCCTGACGGACAACCGCAATCGCACCGCGCCCGACATGCGCTCGCTGTTCCGCGAGGCGCAGTTCGGCGCCAAGGTGATGTTCCTCTTCGACCACGTGGGGACGATCGAGGCCACGCACGCCGATGGTTCGCTCGATCGCGAGGGCGCGGCCATCGAGGCCGGCGCGCAGGATGTCGAGCCGCTCGAGGAGACGCCGGAAGGCCAGTGCGGCGCGCGTTTCTTCACGGAACCCGCCGACCTCGACTCCGTGCTGCGCGCCCTGAAGGCCGCCGGCTGGAGCGTGACGACCTCCGAGATGGGCTATCGCCCCAAGGACAAGGTGACGCTCTCGCCCGAGCAGCGCAGCGACGTCGAGAGCTTCCTCGAGGCCATCGACGACCACGACGACTGCCACCGCATCTACACCGCGCTCGCCTGAGCGAGCGGTCTTGAAAAGCAAGCGCGCTCCCGTCCCGGTCGCGACCGGGGCGGGAGCGCTGCTTGTCAGCGCGAGCGAGGACTCAGGTGCCGATCACGCCGCCGTCGAGCTTGCGCACGACGACCGTGGTCGGGCGAGCGCGCGTGCCGTAGGGCCACGAGCTCACGGTGGTCGGGTTCGCCGTGCTCGGCGTGCCGTTCAGGCCGTTCCAGTAGTTGGTCGACTCGCCCGGGTGCTGCACGTTGACGAACATCGTGCGGCCATCGGGCGTGGTGTGCACGCCGGTGATCTCGCAGCCGCGCGGGCCGGTGAGGAAGCGCTTGATCTGGCCCGTGGCAGGATCCGCCGCCAGCATCTGGTTGTTGGCGATGCGGTCGTAGCCGCGGTCGGCGCGGTTCTGCGACGAGTTCGAGATGTCCGTCTGGATCCACAGGCGGCCGTCGTAGTCACACCAGATGCCGTCCGGCGAGCCGAACAGCGCCTGCGTGGCCGGCACGTTGGCGTCGTACTGCGGATCGCCGGCGATCATGAACACGCTCCACGTGAACGTGAGCTTGGTGTGATCGCCGAACGGCTCGCGCAGCTTGACGATGTGGCCGTAGGGGTTGGGGTCGCGGTTGGAGTTGACCGGCGAGTTGTTGCCCGAGCCGTTGGTGAAGGCCACGAAGATGTCGCGGGAATCCGGATCTTCCGTGACCCACTCCGGACGGTGGCAGCGCGTGGCACCAACCGCGTCCGCGGCCTGACGGGTGCGGATGAGCACGTCGGCCTGGTCCTGCCAGCCGTTGGCAGCGGTCAGAGCGCCGTGGCCGAACACGAGCGGCAGCCACTGGCCGTTGCCGTTGGCGTCGAAGCGCGCGACGAACAGCACGCCCTGATCGAGCGGGCTCTGGCCGGCCGCGATCGCGGCCTGCCACGGCTGGCGGCTGATGAACTTGTAGACGTAGTCGCCGTTCTCGTCGTCGCCCATGTACACGCAGGCGCGGGCGCGCGAGATCGAGACGTGCGCGGCCTCGTGCTTGAAGCGACCGAGCGCCGTGCGCTTCACCGGCGCGGCGTTCGGGTTGTAGGGATCGATCTCGACGATCCAGCCGAACTGGTTGACCTCGTTGCGGTTGACGTTGACGTCGAAGCGCGGCTCGGCGACGTGCCAGTTGTAGCCGAAGCCCGTCTTGGAGATGCCGTAGCGCGACTCGAGCGGCGTCGCGGTCCACGTGGCGGAGGTCGTGCCGAAGTAGCCGTTGAAGTTCTCTTCGCAGGTCAGGTACGTGCCCCACGGCGTGGTGCCGGAGCCGCAGTTGTTGAGCGTGCCGAGCGGGCTCGGCGTGATGCTCGAGGCGAGCAGCGGGTGGCTCGGGCTGACGGGGCCCGAGAACGTCACGGGCGTCGCGCCGGTGATGCGGCGGTTGTAGGGGGAGTCGACCACGTGCGACCAGTTGCCGGCGGAGTCCGCAAGGACCTCGGCGATCGTGACGCCGTGAGCGGCGAGCGCCTTGGCGACCTTCTCGCGGCCGGCGGCGTCATTCGTGATGGTCGAGCCCTGGGCGGCCGTGTAGATCTGGCTCGCGTCGGTGTACTCGTGGTTCATCGCGATCAGGCCGCGACGGTTGGCTTGGGTGCCGGTCCCGAGCGGGTAGTAGTAGATGCCGTCGTGGTTGAAGCCGACCTGACCCTGCTGGTCGGTCGAGGTGTTGGAGGCGTCGGTTTGGAACGCCGCGACCGAGGAGAAGAGCGGCGTGCCCCAGGGCAGCAGCACATCCCACGTGTAGCCCGGCGGCACGACGATCGTGTCGGCCGTGCTCGGCGGAACTTCGCTGAAGCCGAGCAGCGTGCTCGCGGTCGCGCTCGCCGCGGCGGCGTTCGCCTTGCGCGAGAGCACGGAGCTGCCGAGGAATTGCGCAGCGGCGACGCCGAGCGCGCCTCCGAGGATCGTGCGGCGGTCTGCGCGCTTCTCGATCAGGTCGGAGAGCCAGGGGTTGGAGGAGGGGTTGGATCCGTTCGGGTTCTCGTCGAGCATGGGTGTGGTCCAGCGAAGCGGCGTGCGAGCCGCGAACCTTCATGAGAGGGGACTGCACGCGCGCGGGTGTGCGCGCGGCGGAATGCAGTCAAGGTCGCGCGGAACAAGACGAGCGCCGACGAGCGTTGAAGCGTGCGTGAATCCGGGCGTTCGGCGCGCAGGTCGACTCGCGCGCAATCTTCACGATCGACGCGCGAGCTCGCGCGCGTCACGATGCAGCGATGAAGACTCGCACCACGTTTCTCCGGCCAATGCTCGCTCTGCTCCCTGTCGTTGTCGCTGCCTTGACGCTCTCCTGCGCCGGTCTTGAGAGTGCGCGTGCGCAGCGCACGCTCGTGGTGCGACTGAAGCCGGGGCAGGAACTCAAGACGGAGCTCGCGCGCATCGCGCGCGAGGAGGGCTTCGAGGCGGCGACGGTGACGAGCGCGGTGGGCAGTCTCACGGACGTTGCGCTGCGGCTCGCCAACAAGGAAGCGACGACGCGCTGGCAGGGACACTTCGAGGTCGTGTCGCTCTCGGGCTACCTCGCGGCGAGCGAGTTCCACCTGCACATGGCCGTCAGCGACGGCGAGGGCCGGACGATCGGCGGCCACGTGATGGAGGGCAACCGCGTCTACACCACGCTGGTCGTGGCGCTCGAAGAGCACGCGGCCTTTCGCTACCGCCGCGAGTTCGACCCTGCGTCGGGCTACGACGAGCTCGTCGTCGAGCGACGCTGAGCGCCGTTCGCGCGCGTCTCAGTCGAAGTGGATCGGCGCGTGGGCGTCCTCGCCCGTGTTGCTGTAGTTGATCGTGATTTCCTCGCCGCTCGCGATGTCGCGCAGCGCGATGTAGTCGATGGCGAGCTCCTGCTCGTGGAACTCGTACTCCGCGTTCGGCTCGAAGCTGTGGTTGTAGAGCGAGCCGTAGCCGAGCACGATTGCAGCGTGGCTCGAGTCGGGGCCCCACTCGAAGTAGTAGCGCGCGAGGCGCGTCGTTCCGAGCGCCGCGCGCTCCTGCGGCGTAAGCTCGATCACGGGCGCGCGCTCGATGCGCTCGCCGCGCGCGATGGGGTGCAGGGCGATCACGCCGCGGCCGCCAGAGCTTGCGTCAGCGCTGGAAGGAGCGCGGGGGCGGGGCTTCGAGGACGAGCGGCGCGTCGGTGACGGGGTGGGGCAGCGCGAGGCGCAGCGCGTGCAGCGCCATGCGGGGAGCGCGGGAGCCGTAGCGTTCGTCGCCGAGGATCGGGTGGCCGAGCCACGCGAGGTGGGCTCGGATCTGATGGCGGCGGCCGGTGTCGAGCTCGACCTCGAGGAGCGACTGGCGCTCGCGCGTCTCGAGCGTGCGGTAGTGCGTGCGCGCCTCGCGCGCTCCCTCGCGCGCTCCGACCCTCACGAACAGGCTGGCGTCTTCCCACAGCGGCGCGTCGATCGTGCCCTGCGGCGGGCTCGGCTGGCCCTCGACCCACGCGAGGTAGGTCTTGCGCGCCGCGCTCCAGCGCGCCTGCGCGATCTGCTGGACGTCGCGGGAGAGGGCGAAGAGGAGCACGCCGGAGGTCTCGCGGTCGAGCCGGTGCACGGGCCACGCGCGCCCGGGGTGGCCGGGGCGGCCGACGTGCTCTTTCACGATCGCCAGCGCGGTCTTCTCGCGCTCGCTGTCGGTGGAGACGGACAGCAGCCCCGCCGGCTTGTGGATGGCGATGAGCCACTCGTCCGCGTGCAGGATCGCGAGCTGGCTCTGCGGCGCCGGGGCGCTCGCACGCTCGCCGACCTCGACCGTGTCGCCGGGGGCGAGCAGGTCGTTGCGCCGCACGGCCGCCCCGTTGACGCGCACCGCTCCGGCGCGGATGCGCTGCTCCAAGGTCGAGCGCTTCCAGTCGGGCAGGACCGAGCGCAGGAACTCCAGCAGCCGCACGGGGCGGTCGACCGGGAACGGCGCGCTCATGGGGCGGGAGCGTACCAGCCGTCGCGAGCGGGGCCGACGGCGGCTTCGACGCGTCGGCTTCGACGCGTGGGCTTCGACGGTGCGCGGGAGGACGCTATCCTAGGCGCGATGAACTCCGACCGCGGGACCTTCACCGCCGCCCTGATCGACGCCACCCGCAGGGCCTGGGCTGCTGCTGCAGCCGCCCGCATGCGCGAGCGCTCGCCCGAGGCCCTGGCGACGCTGGGCTCCGCCGGGGCCCGCGACGCGACCCTGCACTTCGAGGGTCTGCTCGAGCACCTCGCCGTGGCGCTGCACTTCCAAGCCGCCCCGCTGTTCCTCGAGCACGTGCGCTGGATGACGACCGCGTTCGCGGGCCGCGACGTGCCGCTCGAGCTGCTCGAGACGAGCCTCGAGTGCCTGCGCGACGAGCTCGCCGGACGGCTCCCCTCGGACTCCTTCGTCGAGGTGGCCCCGCTGTTTGCCGAGGCGCTCCAGCTCTCGCGGACCCTGCCCGAGGCACCGCAGGGCGGCATCACCGGCGACGGGGCGAGCGTGGGAGTTGCGCAGGAGTACCTGCTCGCGGCGCTCGAGGGGCGGCGCAAGGACGCGCTCGACATCGTGCTCGCGGCGGCCGACCGCGGCATGCCGATTAGCACCCTGCAGCGCGAGGTGGTTGGGCGCGTGCAGGTCGAGGTGGGGCGCATGTGGCACCGCGGGGACATGTCCGTGGTGGAAGAGCACCTCGTCTCGCGCCTCTCCGAGCAGGTGCTCGCGTGCCTCAACCCGCGCATGCCGCGCGCGCCGCGCCTCGGGCGCCGCGTGCTGGTGACGGGAGCGAGCGGCGACCTGCACGACATCGGGCTGCGCATGGTGGCCGACGAGTTCGAGATGGCCGGCTGGGACCCGATCTTCCTCGGCGCCAGCGCGCCCGCCGACGAGGCCGCGCGCGCCGCGCTCGACTTCGAGGTGGACTTGGTCGCCCTCGGCTCGAAGCTCGCCATCCACGTGCGCTCGGCAGCGGCCATGATCTCGCTCCTGCGCGCCGAGCCGCGCACGCGCCGGGTTCCGGTGATCGTGGGCGGGCTGCCGTTCCTGCTCGTGCCCGATCTGTGGAAGCGCATCGGCGCCGACGGCTCGGCGCCCAACGCAGCCGAGGCGGTCGCTCTCGGAGCGCGCCTCGCTCTCGGTCGCTAATCCGCTGCTTCCGCGGCCGTGCTGCACGCTGTTCGCGGCCTACGCAGCGCACGCGTGGGCCGCGCGCCCTGCGCACATCCGCCCATGGGGTGGCGCTGCGCGCGACGCCGATCGGGAGAACGGAAATCAGTTCGTCCCGAGAATCGCCCCCCCCCGACAGCGGAAAGCGAGTCGAGCCATCATGGGTGCCTTGGTGCAGAGATTTCGGCGTGAGCCTGCGCTGGTGCGGCGCGCCTGCGGATGTCTGGCGGCGCTGGCGGACGACATCGAGGGCGGCGTGGCGCTCGACCTCGGCGCGGCGTGTGACCTGCTGCACTTCTTCGAGCTGTTCGTCGACGAGGGGCACCAGCGCAAGGAGGAAGAGGTGCTCTTCCGCGCCCTCCTGCGCACGGGGCGCATGTCCGGGCGCGTGGGCGAGCTGCTCGCCGAGCACGGCTCGGAGCGGTGCGGGCTCGGGCGCATGCGCGCGGCGTTGACCGAGGTGGCCGCGGGCGCACACCGGGGGGGAAGTGCGCTTCGCCGAGATCGCCGAGGGCTACACCCGCGCGCAGCTCGAACACGCGGACAAGGAGGACGAGGTGCTGCTGCCGCTCGCCGAGGATCTGCTCGACGATGCGACGCAGGCGGACCTCGACCTGCGCTGCGCTGCGATCGACGCGGAGCTCTCGCTCGGAACTCGCGGCGAGCTCCTGCGCGCCATCGAGGCCATCGCGCGGGGCCACGGCTCCTGCGGACGCGCGCTGCCCTTCGAGGAGAGCTGAGAGCGCGGCGACGCCGAGCCCCGACGCGCTCCGCCTCGGAAGCACGGAGCGTCCGAGGGCGGGGGCGACTCACCCGAGGTGAGTCGGCGAGGCTCGGCCAAAGCCTTGGGGAGCGCAAGCCACTGCGGGCGCACCCCCGCCGCGCGCCTAGTGGTGGTGGCCGCCGGGGCCGTGCACGTGGTCGTGCTCGAGCTCCTCGGCCGTAGCCGCGCGCACGGCGACCACGGTGACTTCGAAGTTGAGGTGCACGCCGGCGAGCTCGTGGTTGGCGTCGAGCCAGACCGCGTCGTCTTCGACCTTGACCAGCGTCACGACCTGCACGCCCTCGGGGCCCGCGGCTTGGAACTGCATGCCGACTTCCAGCTGCGCGCCCTTGGGCATCTGGGTGCGCGGGACGCGCGCCACCATGTTCTCGTCGCGCACGCCGTAGGCGTCGGCGGGGTCGATGCGCACCTTGAAGGCCGCGCCGACGCTCTTGCCCTCGAGTTCGCGCTCGAGGCCCGGGATCAGGCCGCCCACGCCGTGGATGTAGGTCAGCGGGTCGCCGCCGCGCGAGTTGTCGATCTCCTTGCCCTCGTCGTTGGTCAGGGTGTAGTCGATCGAGACGACGCTGTGCTCAGAAATCTTCATCGCAACCTTCCTCCGGAGGTCCCTGCGGGATTCGACCCGAGCGCAACCGGCGAGCGAGGCGAAGCCAGACGCGCGGGAGTCTCGCACACGAGCGGCGAAATGCCAGAGCGGAGCGGGAAGTTGTGGCGCGCGGGCTCAGAGTGCGCGGCGTCGGAAGAGCAGCAGGTCGTGGCTCGTCGTGACCTCGAGGGCGTCGAGGGTCGCGAAACGCTCGCGCTCGCGCTCGCGCTGCCAGCGGTACGTGGCGCGAGCGAGGCGCTCGAGGCTCGCGCGATCGAGCCGCAGGCGCGCGCGCGCGGTGCGTGCCTCGACGAGCGCGAAGTTCTCCGCCAGCTCGCGCTCGACGGCGGGAACGCGCGAGGCACCGCGGTCCTCGCCGAGCACGTTCGTGCGCAGCTCGACGAGGTCGTCGGCGGCGGGAATCGCGATCACGACGGCACCGCTCACGCTCAGCACGCGCGCGAGCTCCGAGGCCGGCCGACGCCCGTCGATCGAGAGCGCGAGGTCGATCGACGCGTCCTGCACGGGCAGGCGCCGATCGGCGTTGGCGGCGATCCACGCGAGCTGCGGATGCCGACGCGCGCAGCGCTCGACCGCGTGCGGAGAGAGATCGATCCCGAGCCCGTTCCACGCGAGCGCAGCGCAAGTCGCAGCGAGAAAATGTCCATCTCCGCAGCCTAGATCCAGTGCCACCGCGCCCGCGGGCAGCTCGAGCGAGCGCGCGAGCGAAACGAGCTCGCTGCGCAGGGCCGCGCCGAAGTCTGCGTCGAGCAGCGCGCGGCGCGCGTCGACGGTCTCGCGCGCGTCGCCGGCCTCGAGCGAGCGCCGATCCTGCGGCTGCAGCAGGCTCAGATAGCCGCTGCGCGCGATGTCGAAGCTGTGGCCGCGCTCGCACACAAAGCGGCGCGACTCGCGTCGCAGCGGCAGCGCGCAGTCGCGCACGCTGCACGCCAGCGGCGGAACGAAGGCGCTCACGCGAACAGTCCGCCCGAGAGAGACCAGTCGATCGTGCCTTGCCCGTGCGCCGCGAGCGCCGCGTTGGCGCGCGAGAACGGACGCGAGCCGAGGAACTTGCGCGCGGAGAGCGGCGACGGGTGCGCGCACTCGATCCGCGTGTGGCGCGCGTCGAGGAGCTCGGCCTTCGCGCGCGCGGCGTTGCCCCACAGCAGGAATACGATGTGCTCGCGGCGCGAGACGGCGCGCAGCGCGGCATCGGTGAAGCGCTCCCAGCCGCGGCCCGCGTGCGAGTTGGCCTCGTCCTTGCGCACGGTGAGCACGGTGTTCAAGAGCAGCACGCCTTGCGCCGCCCAGCTCGCGAGGTCGCCGTGCGCGGGGCGAGCGAGTCCGAGGTCGCTCTCGAGTTCCTTGAAGATGTTGCGCAGGGACGGCGGGATCGCAACGCCCGCTTTCACGCTGAAGCACAGGCCGTGCGCCTGACCGTCGCCGTGGTAGGGGTCCTGCCCGACGATCACAGCGCGCACGCGCTCGAACGGCGTGCGCTCGAAGGCCGCGAACACGTCCTGCGGCGGCGGGAACACGACGCCGCGCGCGCTCTCTGCTTCCACGAAGCGCGCGAGCGCCGCGAAGTAGGGCTGCTCGAGCTCGCGGCCGAGTTCCGCGCGCCACGACGCGGGCAGGGCGTGGGGGAGGCTCATCGGAGCGCCTACGTTAGCGCGGGCGACCGCGCTCGGCGGTAGGCTCTGGGCTCGCATGGCGAGCGCCTTCTTCCGAGCCAACGTGGGCTGCGTCATCACGGACGGCGCAGGGCGCGTGCTCGTGCTGCGCCGCTGCGGACGCGGGGCGGGCAGCTGGCAGTTTCCGCAGGGCGGGATCGAGGAAGGCGAGGATCCGCGCGCGGCGCTCGCGCGCGAGCTCGCCGAGGAGACAGGGCTAGGAGCCGAGGCGCTCGAGAGCCTGAGCGAGCATCCGCGTTGGATCGCGTACGAGCTGCCCCGCGACCTGCGCAGCGCGAAGGTCGGGCTCGGGCAGGTGCAGCGCTGGTTCGTCGCGCGCATCCGCGCGGGTGTGCAGGCGCGGCCCGATGGCGTCGAGTTCGACGCAGCCGAGTGGGTGGCTCCGGAGGAGGCACTCGCGCGCGCGGTCGAGTTTCGACGTCCGGTCTACGCCGAAGTCCTCGCCGCGGCGGGACTGATCGCGGCGGGGCTGTAGCTCCGCGGGGACGAGCATTGCGGGGACGAGCACCGCGGGGCTCGTCAGGCCAGCGCGTCCGTCTCGCTGATCAGCGCGGCGCGAATGCCGACCTCGGTCATCGAGTGACCGGCGTCGTTGACGACGAGGAACTTGGCCTCGGGCCAGACCTTGTGCAGGTCCCATGCGGAGCGCATCGGGCAGACCACGTCGTAGCGGCCCTGCACGATCACGGCGGGGATCTTGCGCAGCTTCTTGGCGCCCTTGAGCAATTGATCGTCGCTCGTGAGGAAGCCGTTGTTGACGAAGTAGTGCGCTTCGATGCGCGCGAACGCGTCGGCGAATGCGTCACCGCCGAAGCGCTCGATCAACTTGGGGTCGACGAACAGCTTGCTCGTCGTGCCTTCCCAGATCGACCAAGCCTTGGCGGCGCGCGCGCGCACGGCCTTGTCCTTGCTCGTGAGCCGCTTGTAGTAGGCGGCCATCATGTCGCCGCGCTCGCGCTTGGGAATCGGCTCGAGATAGCGCTCCCACGCGTCGGGGAAGATGTGGCTCGCGCCCTCTTGGTAGAACCACAGGAGTTCGCTGCGGCGCAGCAGGAAGATGCCGCGCAAGACGAGGCCGAGCACGCGGCGCGTGTGCGTCTGCGCGTAGGCGAGGCTGAGCGTGCTGCCCCAGCTGCCGCCGAACACGACCCACGCGTCGATGCCGAGGTGCTTGCGCAGCTTCTCGATGTCGGCGACGAGATCCCAGGTCGTGTTCTCGCGCAGCTCCGCGTGCGGGGTGCTCTTGCCGCAGCCGCGCTGGCTGAACAGCACGATGCGCCACTTCTTCGGGTCGAAGTAGCGGCGGTAGACGGGATCGATTCCGCCGCCGGGGCCGCCGTGCAGGAAGACCAGCGGCTTGCCCTTGGGGTTGCCGCACTCTTCCCAGTGGATCGTGTGCAGGTCGGAGACCTGGAGCATGCCCTCGCGGTAGGGCTCGATCTCCGGGAACAGCTCCGTGGGGCGAGCGGGCGAAGTGGGGCGGTTTCTTGCGGCCTTCATGGGGCGCGAGGATAGCGCTCCCGGGCCGCCTGCCTACCATGCACGAACCATGAAGCAGGCGTACCTGATCCTCGGTTCGGCGCTCCTCCTCGGCTCGGGTGCACGCGCGCAGGATGCGGCGGCGGTTCACCAGCGCATGCTGGCGATCGCGGCGGAGCTCGACGCCGCGCGCTCCGCGGGCGCGGCGCAGGCGCGCCTCGATGAGCTTGTGTCGACCTACGCCGAGCTCGGGCAGCGCGTTGGCGGTGACGATCCGGCCAACGCCAGCTGGGGCAGCGCGCTCGCGCCGAGCCTGCAGACGGGCTCGGGGCCGCAGTTCCTCGTCGGTCCGGCCTGCGGCGGAGCGAGCGTCGTGACGGCCACCTTCGCGGGCACCAGCGGACCGATCCCGACCACCTCGCAGGTGGAGTTCGCGCTGCAGGCGAGCGGACTCGGCGCGAGCCTGTGGGACGTCGACCTCTTCACGGCTTTCACTCACACCGCGAATCAGGACCTCGATGTCGTGCTCGTCTCGCCTGCGGGCACGCAGGTCGTGATCACGACGGACAACGGCGGGCTCAACGACGATGTCTTCAACGGCACGCTTTGGGACGAGCAGGCCAACGATCCGGTGACGGATCGCGTGTACACGAACCTCGTCGTCGCCACGCCGCTCTCGCCCGAGGGCCGGCTGCAGGCATTCCGCGGCGAGGATCCCAACGGCACGTGGAAGCTGCGCATTCAGGACGATGCACTGTCGAACACGGGTGCGCTCGCGAGCTGGTCGCTGCGTTTCACGAGCCTCGCCAGCGCTCCGGCCAGCGCGACGACGAGCGTGTCGCGCACGCCGACGCTCGCGCTCGCGGACAACGCGCTCACGACCGACACGGTCGTCGTGGCCGGCGCGAGCGGGACGCTCTCGAAGGTCGTGCTGTACACCGAGATTCGCCACACGTACTGCGCGGATCTCGACATCCGCTTGATCTCGCCGAGCGGCACGTCGGTGGTGGTGAGCACCGACGGCGGCGGCAGCTTCGACGATGTGTTCCGCGGTACGAGCTTCGATCCCGATGCGCTGCTGCCGGTGACCGACGCTCTGTTCACGAACCTCGTGGCCGTGCCGCTCGTGGCGCCCGAGGGCTCGTTCGACGTATTTCTCGGGGAAAACCCCAATGGCGCTTGGAAGCTCGCGATCACGGATGACCTCGCGACCAACGTCGGCTTCCTCGATCGCTGGGATCTCTCGCTCACGACCGTGGCGGCTCCGACCCTGCCGCCGGCGGCAGTGTTCGTCGGCAGTGGCGGCGCGATTCCGGAGTATGGCGCGGGCGCCCCGACGCCGTTCACCGCGCAGGTCGCCGGGGTCGGCGGCTACCTGTGGGACGTCGACCTCACGACCTTCTTCACGCACGGCGCGTGCGCGGACCTCGACTTCACGCTCACCTCGCCGTCGGGCCGGACCATCGTGGTCTCGACGGACAACGGCTTCACGGGCGGCGTGTTCAACGGCACCCTGTGGGACGACAACGCCAACGATCCCGCGACCGATCGCTTCTACACCACCAACGTGGTGGCGACGCCGCTCTCGCCGGAAGGGCGTCTGTCCGCGTTCCGAGGCGACACGGCCAACGGCACGTGGACGCTGACGGTCACGGACGACTCGCCGAGCGTGGCGGGAGTCCTGACGGCGTGGTCGCTCGCGCTCGCGACGGTGCCCGCTGCGCCGACCGTGGCCGCGGCGACCTTCTCGCGCACGCCCAACGCGCCGATTCCCGACTATGCCAACGCGACGCTCGGAATCGTGACGGACACGCTCGCGGTGAGCGGGCTCGGCAGCGCGATCGCGAAGCTCAAGCTGTACGTCGAGGTGCCGCACACGTGGTCGGATGACCTCGAGTTGTTCCTCACGTCCCCGGCGGGCACGCGCGTGGCGGTGGTCACCGACTGCAGCGGGAATTTCGACGACGTGTTCGATGGCACGCTGTTCGATCCCGCGAGCACGCTCGCGCCGAGCGACTACGTGTATCAGGACTTGGTCACGGTGCCGCTGCTCGCGCCGGAGGGTTCGTTCGACAACTTCCTCGGCCAGAACCCGAACGGCAACTGGGTGCTCGAGGCGCGCGACGACCACGCGCTCGACGTCGGCACGCTTGTGCGCTGGGACTTGACCGTCGAGACCTGCTCGGTCGCGGTGCCGCAGGTGTACTGCACGCCGCTGGCCCCGGGCTCGTCGAGCGGCTGCGTCCCGCAGCTCTCGGCGCCCGCGAATCCCAACCTTGCCCACAGCGGCACATGCGTGCTCACGCTCTCGCAGATCGAAGGCCAGCGCGCGGGCATCTTCTTCTACGGCATCAACGGCTCGCAGCAGCAGAGCTGGTGCAACGCGCAGGGGCAGAGCTTCCTGTGCGTGCGCCCGCCGACGCAGCGCACGCTGTCGTCGACCTCCGGTGGTACGCCCGGCACCTGCAGCGGCTCGTTCACGCTCGACTGGAACGCCTTCCAGCTCGCCAACCCGACCGCGCTCGGCAACCCGTTTGGCATCGGCTCGACCGTCGAGGTGCAGGGCTGGTTCCGCGACCCGACCGCGTGCAAGACGACGTTCCTGACGCCGGCGGCGACGCTGACCTACCAGCCCTAGAAGCCTGCGCGGCTCCTAGGTCTGCGTGGGGGAGAGCTCTTCGCCCGGATTGACGAAGCGCTCGGACTCGAAGCGGTATTGGCGGTCGTGGAGCTCGCGGTAGCGGCCGCCGCGCGCGAGCAGCTCGCGGTGGGAGCCTTGCTCGACGATGCGTCCGCCCTCGAGCACGAGGATTTGGTCGGCGGAGCGGATGGTGGAGAGTCGGTGCGCGATCACGAAGGTCGTGCGCTGCTTGCGCAGGCTTGCGAGCGCGTCTTGGATCAGCGCCTCGCTCTCGCTGTCGAGGCTCGAGGTCGCCTCGTCGAGCACGAGCACGCGGGGCTGAGCGAGCAGCGCGCGCGCAATCGCGACGCGCTGGCGCTGGCCGCCGGAGAGCTTGATGCCGCGCTCGCCGACCACCGTGTCGAAGCCCTGCTCGAAGCGCGCGACGAACTCGTCGCAATGCGCCAACTTCGCTGCAGCTTCGATTTCGGCGCGGGTCGCGCTCGGCCGCGAGAACGCGATGTTCTCGGCGATCGTCCCGTCGAACAGGAAGTTGTCCTGCAGCACGACGCCGAGGTGCGAGCGGTAGTCGCGCAGGCGCAGCGAGGCGAGGTCGCGACCGTCGACGAGCACGCGCCCTGACTG
>Ga0169931_10000546_pt1 | contig 61975 bp, 29 predicted proteins | sample Kivu_15m_20L_FD_129675 | JGI IMG/M metagenome (GOLD analysis project Ga0169931, IMG submission 129675) | Freshwater microbial communities from Lake Kivu, Western Province, Rwanda to study Microbial Dark Matter (Phase II) - Kivu_15m_20L... | ecosystem: Environmental > Aquatic > Freshwater > Lake... | reverse complement strand
CTGGCGGGCTGACGGACGGCTCTTACCGTTTCCAGCTCCGCCTCCGCGAGCTCGACGAGTTTCCTGGCTCTTCGGTGAATTATGCCGATATTCGCTATGCGAATCACGGGATTCATGCCAAGGGGCACCCGGGCACCTCGCCGCTGCTCGGTGAAGCGCAGGAGAACGAAGCCGTGAGCGTGCTGAGCAGTAATGGATCGATCTTTGTCGATTCCGATCAAATCGGCAGTCGCCCACAGTATCTCGGAAACTTGTTGATCGCCGATCAGCGTACGGTTTCGGTTGGCGGCCAGCTCTCTGGTTTCTCGGATATCGACTTCTACCGTGTCGATTTCCGCGCCACTAATATTGATGCCACGAGTGGTGGCGTCATCGCGCCGGCGATTTTCGATATCGACTATGCCGATGGACTCAGCCGTCCTGACACAAATATCGCTGTTTACTACTCCCCGACCAGCAGCCCCAACAGCGCGCGGCTCGTGCTCTTTGCTTCCGGGAGCAATGTCAGCGAGGACCAGAGCGGTTTCCTCGCGACACTTTCGGATAACATCTTCAAGTCGGGTTCCACTGGAACTCGCGATCCATTCATCGGCCCGGTCGCCCTTCCGGAGGGGACTTACTTCGTCGGCGTCACGCATGCCTCGCGCGTCCCGACGGCGCTGAGCGATGATACCGTAGTCCGCCGCGAACCGATCAACTCGGTTGAGCGGATTGCCGAAGAGAGGTTCTATACCTTCGGCGAGACACCGGTTCGCACCACAGCGACTCCACCTGTCGTCCCGCAGCTTTTCAACACCGCTGCTCTTCCCGTTGGCTGGGTGATCGATGCCTCGCGCGGATCGAATGCGGGTCACGGCATCCCCGCCTCCTTCGATGGAAGCCGTCCAGCCACCTCGGGCAGCCGGAGCCTCCGGTTCAACCCCAGCCTCTCCACCCCCAGCACCACGAGCACGATTAATTCGGCAACGTTCAGTCTTGCTGGATATTCTGCCGCGGACCTCCCCACCCTGTACTTTAACTATCTCTTCAACGGTGCGTCAGGCGATCGGGTCCGAGTAGAGATTGTCAGCGGGACACAGGTGACGACGGTTGCTAGCAGTACTGGGACTCCCGGGGGACTCACCAGCGGAACCGCATGGCGGCAGGCGATCATTCCGCTCGGCAACTTTGAGTTCCGGGACAATCTGCAAGTTCGGCTCGTCTATCAGACGGGCAGCACGGCGAGCGGCGAAGGTTTCTTCATCGATGATATTCTTATTGGATTCGCCGAGCGTGGGGAAATGATCCTCAATGCCCCGATCGGCGATGCTGGCTATGCCTCGACGGTCCCGACCGGTGTCGGTTCCGGACAGTATCAATTAGAAATTCGCCCGGGGACGAATTATTTCCGTCCAACATCGCAGACGGGGCGCCAAATCGTCCTCACCGACAGCTTCGATACAAACGATCGTCATGCCACGGCGATCACGATGGTTGCTCCGGCGGGGTTTGCCCTCCGCGACGGCCTCAGGTTCCGCCTCGGAGATGGCACGAAAACGCTGACCTTCGAATTTGACGAATTGACTCCGGTCCTCCCCAACGGTAACGGTGTCGGTTTTGGGAATATTCGGATTCCGTTCACGGTCGATGATACGCCCAGCAAAGTTGGGTCCGCGATGCGGACGGCGATCAATGCGGCCATCGCGCAGAATAGCCTTCGGATTAAAGCCTCGACAGCTTTCGGTGGGATTGTCACTTCTCCCAGCGACGCCCGCATCAATCTGTATGGGCCGGTGACGGGGGATTTTGTCTCCATCACGCAAGCGAGCGGTCCCGTTGCGATTGCCGCCACCGATCCAAATCTGGTGCGGATGCCCGCTCGATTCACCAGTGGAACTGGGGATGAGAATGCCGACCGGACGCAAAGCCAGTTGATTATCGACAGCAACTTTATTCGCGATACGAAGGTCTACGGAATTTGGAGCGATCCAGGAGATCGACTCATTGACCCGCAAGGTGCCGATGGAAATGTGTACCACCAAAATCTCGGCCTCCATTCTCCGGCGATCGGAGCGGTAAGGAACCTTCCTGCCGCAAACAATGAAGTCATTGGCGGGATGGCACCGGGGATCGTCGTTCAAAACAATGTGATCGAACGGGTCGGCTATGTTGGCATCAACATTCAAGGAGATATTCGACCACTCGTCATCGACAGCCTGTTTGCCGACGATATCAACCCCGAACTCGAAAACCTTACCGACGCAAACCAGTTTTACTTCGGCCGGTACATCAATGACGGACACACTTTCGCGATCGATGCTGGTGGAACGCGAGTGGTGTTTGAGTTTGAAGATATCAGCGGAACGAACGCTGGTGTACCAGGCTGCGGTGACGAACAACCCGGAGGACGCGGCTGGAGGCCAGGCCACGTTCCAGTCTTCTACCGTGTCGGTGGGGATGGGGCGAACCCGTATGTCCCTCCAACCGATACCCAGCGTGTTTATCCCTCCAGTCGCACCGAAGTGATGCATGCGATCCGCGATGCGATCCTCGGGAGTATCCTGGTCACCAATGATCTTATCCCCTTAGTCGATGTCTGGGTTGGCCCGACGATGCGAGCGACACCTTTTTCGAGCTTGGGTTTCTTCGGAGGTGACCTCGCGGATCCCTCATCCGCAGTCTTTATTCGCGGGGCTACCGGAATCTACTTCACGCAAGCCTTCAACACCGCCTGTTTTTATTCGGACGACAACACTCCTTTCATAGCGAGCCTGACAACGCCGACCGCTTACCAGGCACCCGTACAGGAAGCGGCTCAGCCTTTTGCCCGGATTATCAACAACACGATCTATGGCAATGACGGCACTGAATCCCGGTTCCCGCAAGCGGGAACGCAGGATGTTGGGGACCGTTTACTTGAGGCGGTCGATACCAAGCAGGGCCGATCGCACAACACCACGGGCATCTACACGACCACCGCAGTCCTGGGCGACAATGGCGCTCCGGTGCCGGCCGCTGACGTCGATTTCTACCGCTTCCATTTGGAGGTCGGTGATCGCGTCAAGGCGTCGCTGCGGACAAGCTCCGGAGGTCCGGATCTCGCCATTCGTCTGTTCAATAGCCGAGGTGAAGTCCAGTCGTTCTTTGCCGCGAATGGCCGGCTGGTCGACGTTCTCAGCACCGGTACGACCGGGGCGACGGTGACGATCGATTTCACCAGCCTCGAGAAGGACTCGTACTATTTCGGCGTCAGCTCCAGCGGAAATGAGCAGTACGATCCGCTCAGCCTCGCAGATCGCGTCGCCGGAAGCGGTGGAACAGGAATCTATAATCTGGGGCTCGAAGTCCTCGCGCCACGCGATTTTGTCCTGAGCCTGCAGGAAGTAACTCAGTTCGGATCGCTTCCGGGGACAACGATCACCATCGAGCAGATCGCGAATCTTCCTGGGCGGACCAGTAACAGTGTCACCTTTGAATTCGTCGCTGGTGGGCAAACAGCACCACTTGGAAATGGAAACATTCCGATCAACCTCCTGACCTCCACGGACCATACCGGTTGGCGGACCTCGGACGTGATGCGCTCGATCGCTTCGGCAATCAATCGCGTTTACAACGGCGTTCCCGTGCTCCCCAACCACGAACGGAACAATGGCCCGCAGGGGCTGTCCGGACCGATCACTCGTGTCTCCGCCGTCGCCCTCGGCGGGATTAGTGGCTGGGACCGGGATAGTGGCCTCGCGGTCTACAATGGTCAACCTGTCAACGGCGTCGTCCTCTATCCGCAGCGACCGCATTTCCTCGGCCCCAGCATCGATGCACCCAATGGGTTCGGCCACGACCGCACCAGTCAAGTTAACAGCGTCGGTCTTGGGGATGCCGATGGGCAAGGTACCAGTGAGAACTATGTCCTCTTGAAGAATGCATCACGCGTAACCATCAATGGAAACGCGGTTCTGGCAGTTGACCCGCAGCCTGGCCGAAACATGGACCAGTTGCTGCCTGAGGTCGGAGTCTTGATCCGTGGTGGAGCAAGTCCTTCGCTGCTCAATAATGTGATCATTAACACTCAGGCAGCGGTCGAATCGGAAGTCAGCCGTCGTCTTGGTTTCGGCTCGACCCGCGGTGGCGATTTGCATCCCAAGCCGGGTCAAGTGATCGTCGGTGGCTCGGTTTTCCAGCACACCGAGAGCGTCCAGGCCCTCTTCCAGTCGCGGATGACATGGCCAGGTGCGACAGGTGCCGGAACGGAAACCGATCGTCCTGATTTGCCGAGCAACGTGAATCGTGGATTGACCGGTTCGGATGACGATTTCAATCTCCTCATCGACGGCACCACTCGCCTGTTTGTCGACCAAGCGGATGGAGACTTCATTCCTTACCAAGGGGGAATTCTCATCGACAGCTCGATCAATTCGCTCGCCGAACGCGATGCGTTTGCCGCGCTCAAGCTCGCGGTTGGTTTGCCTGTCAATCCGCTTTTGGCTCCGGCCCGCGATGCTACGGGACAGCTCCGCGTCGACGACCCGGAAGTATTCTTCACGGGACTTGGTTCGAACGTCTTTAAAGATCGCGGGGCGGTCGAGCGAGCGGACTTTGTCGGTCCGGTTGCGATCCTCATCAACCCCTTCGACAATGACTCGCTGGGAACCGACCGCGATCCGAATTTGACCGTTGTTTCCATCGATTCGGCGGTCGTCTCCGAATTCCGCATCCAGCTTCGCGACACCGGAGATGCTTCCGATCCATTCCCTGGGTCGGGGGTTGATGATGCGACCGTCCTGAGCACATCCGGCATAGGCCTCCGCCTTCCCGGATCAGCGGTGACCGTTTTCGAAAATGGGCGATTGCTGGTCGAGGGTGTCGATTATCGATTTGCTTACGATACGACAAACAACATTATCACGCTTCGTCCGCTGGCGGGGATTTGGCGACAGAACTCGATCTATGAAGTCCAGCTCAATAACCGCGATCGTTTTGTCGCCGTTGCCCCACGTGGGTCTCAAATTGCCGACGGGGACCAATTTGTCGTCGTCGATGATCGTGGGGGCCGGGTCACGTTTGAATATGATGCCGGCTACCAGATCGAGTTGCCCGAAGTGATCACGCTCCGCGTGCCGTCGATTGGTGCCGGCAGCGGCGGAATCAGCGACGGCGACCGCGTCGTTATCAACAATGGTACCCAGCAGGTGACGTTCGAGTATTCGACGGAGGCGAGCACGGTCACGGCGGGCAATATTCCAGTTGTCTTTGCGCTCAGCGATTCGCCGCAAATGCTACGCGATGCGCTGCGTACCGCGATCCAAGGTGCAATCGATGAAGGAAGACTGTCTGTCGCGATTCCTGGTATCGGCCCTCGCCCCACGGTGACTCTCCGCAATGAGGGGACCGATGGGCTGCGGATTGGGATCGAAAGTGGAGGGATTGTAAATGCGTCGGAGAGCGCTCTCCAGCAAGCTTCGCGTACAATCGCCCTACAAGCACCGGCCGCCGGAGTCGTCGATGGCGATACCTTCGTGGTCAGCGATGGCGAGCGGTCTGAGACTTTTGAATTTGACAACAATGGCGTCGTTGCCAGCACCCATTTCGCAATTGATATCGGTGGGGTTACGCGACCGAGCGATCTGATCGCAGCGATCGACGATGCACTCACCGCATCGGAACTGAAGACCCGTACGGAAGTCATCGGTGATGATTTGCTGTTCTTAGGTCTTCCCGAAGGGGGTACCGCCCGCGTCGCCATCGGGCGTGGGAGATTGGCGGCGGTCAGCTTGGCACGGACCGTCGAGGACGGCGCGACGCTGACGCTGACGCCGCCCGGAGGTTCAGCCGTTGTCTTCGAAATGAACCGCACCGACGAACTGGCTGGAGACGATGGTGTCGCCAGCGGACGAATTGCAATCCACTTTGACCGGACCACCAGCGGCGACGAACTTTCTCGCCTCATGTCCAGTGCGATCGCAGCTCAAGCTTCGCTCGGACTGAACCCCGCCTCTCCTGGAAGCGGGATCCTCTCGATCGATGGCGACCTCAGCTACGGCGTCCAGATCGCGAATTCGGCGAACATGCTGCTCACCGCACAGCCCGGAGTTTCTTCGAGCACGACGCTCAGCATCTTCGGGAATCTGGTGATCCAAGTACCCGCCGACGGCGGCAATGGTGTGATCGACAATTCCACGTTCTCCGTCACGGCCAACGGAGTGACGGAGCGTTTTGGATTTAACTTGACTGGGACCCCAGCGACTTTCCCAAGCAATGTGATTCCAATCGCGTTCCTAACGACCGATTCGGCCGACGTGATCGCTGGCCGCATCGTCCAAGCAATCAATGCTTCGCGTTTGAATATCACCTCGTCTTCGCTCCCCGGCGGACGCGTCTCCGTAGGGAAACTCGCCGATGGAGCGGTCGATACGATCGACAGCACTCTCAGCGTCTATCGCGGCGTGGTCACTGATGGGGAAGTCATTCGCATTACCGAAGGTGGGACCACTCTGGTCTTTGAATTCGAGGATTCCAACGGTGGCGGCGGTGTGACCCCGGGTGCGATCCCCGTTCTGTTCAATTCAGGCGATACTTCTCCGCAAGCGACCAATCGAGTGGCCGAGAGTCTCGCGGCAGCGATTCGGACGCGGGGAGCGGCGATTGGAATCAGCGCGAGTAATTTGGGTGGCGGTTTTGTCCGCATTGACGATTTGCCCTCAACGCGGACCGATATCTCCCAAGCGCCGACATTGTCGCTACAGGGAGTTCCGGGTGGCGCCGTTCCTGTTCGATTCGTGCAGGCGGCTTCGTTCACCGCAGAGCAGGTAAAACAAGCGATTATCGACGCGGTGAACTCGGCAAATACTCTGGCTGGCAAGGAAATTACCTCGCTCGTGGCTGTCGATCGCGGTGGTAATACTCTCTTCATCGAAAACGCTGTCTCGGTGGAGAAACCGCTGGAGAGTTTCTATGTCCGTGCTGTGGCTGACCTTGTCGGATTGCCACTCAAGCCAAACCGCGAAGATGGTACGACCGGATTCACAATTCTCCTGCCAGCGGTGGAATTTGATTTTGGCGATGCTCCCGATCCGCTGGGCGCTGTTCCAGGACGCTATCCAACACTGATCAAGTCCGATGGTGCGCGTCACCTCCTGGGTTCGGGGCTCGCGCTCGGAGCGAATGTCGATGCCGAACGAAATGGGCAACCGCTGTTCTCTGCGACTGGGGATGATACCGGGGCCTATGTTGTCGGTACACCAAGCGCCTCGCTGGTTGCGGCGCGCGTCGGGGAGGTTTTGGCGATCACCGTCGGACCCACCGCGAGCGATGGTGATACGATCCGCATTGCGACGATTTGGGGCGCGGTCACCTTCGAACTCGACAGCAATAACTTCTTCTCGGAGGAGCACTCCCCGGTTCGGTTCCTCAGTGGCGATTCCCCGGCTACGATTGCCGCGAAAATTGCCGATGCAATGCGTCAAAGCCCCCTCCGACTTGCCGATGCGATTGCCTCCGGAAATCAAGTTTCGGTACTCACCAACGACGAAAATGGGGTCCTCTTCACCTCGGCGACAAATCCGCTTGGTGTCTTCAATCACAATATTCCCACGGTCATCACAGTCAGCGTCACTGGGACGGGATATGTCCAGGGATGGATCGACTTCAATGCCGACGGGGACTGGGATGACCCGAATGAGCAGGTTTTGACAAATGTCTATTTCGATGGCGTGAAAACCGTCCAGTCGTTTACATTACAGGTCCCCTCGACGGCACCTGTCCCCGCGGTTGCGACAGAAACCTATGCCCGTTTCCGCGTGAGTTCCTCGCGAAACCTGCGGACCGCAGGGCTGGCGACTGACGGCGAAGTGGAAGACTATCGCGTTCTGCTCGTACCAGGTTCGCCTCCGACCGTCGTGCAGCGACAACTGGCTTACTCGGTCGACGAAGACCAACGTCTGGTCGGCAACGACCAGACGGGCACGACGACCCCATCCACGAACGACAATGGTTTCTTGGCAGGGATTGTCGATCCCGATGGAGATACGGTCGTCATCTACAATGACCCCGACAGCACCCCTGATTTTGAAACCATTGCGGGCGAAAATTATGCGATTGTCGATGTCGGCAGCAATCCGATTACAGCCGACGGCAAACTCGGGAGCCCAGTGATTGGAACGCTAGTACTGGCCTCAGATGGTCAATTCACGTTTGATCCACTGGGGGATTACTTTGGTCCGGCAGTCTTCCGCGTGCGGGTGATGGATTCAAAGCCGGTCGGAGAAGAAGCGCTGCAATTGGTCTCGCCTGTTCTCCTGACTGTCTCGATCACCGTCAATCCGATCAACGATCGTCCATTGCTGATCGCAGGTGCCGATCCGATTACCCGCGTCGTCGATCATCCAGAAGATCTCGTCAGGGTTTTTGAAGTCAACGAACTGATCGCCGGTCGCTTCGCTCCTGGCCCAGCCAATGAATCGGCTCAACCGCTCCGTGTTCAGACGGCAGGATTTGGCGGCAGTGCCAATGTGACTCGTCAAGGAGGGACCCTGCAAATCACCTCTGAAGGGCGAGTGATCTACACGCCGCCGCTGAATTACAACGGACCAGGTCCGGACGAATTTGTGTATACCGTCGTGGATGTCCCCGGGGCGGGCCAATCTGCCCAGCAGAGCATCGATCAGGGAACGGTTCTCATCACTTTTGTCCCTGTCAATGATCCCCCGGTTGCCGGCCCCGATGGGTTCATCGGTGATGAAGACCAGCCACTTGAAATCCTCGTACGAGGCAACGCGTTTGAGGATGGAATTCTCGATAATGATTCTCCGGGTCCGGCGGATGAAGTCGCCCAGGGTCAATTTGTCTCGCTCGTTGCGGGGCAATTCCCAATTACGACAGTTCGCGGCGGACGTGTCACGCTCAGCGGGGACGGCACCCGATTGACCTACATCCCACGCCTGAATTTTGCGGGATCTGACTCCTTCGAGTATCGCATTACCGACAACGCGGGTTCCAGCGCACTGACAGCGACAGGGATCGTGACGATCGTGGTCAACGGGGTTAACGATGGAGCCGTCTTCGAAGGGCCAACATCGCTGACTTATACCGAGAGCAAGGGGGATTCGACGACCTACACGATCGATCTCAATTCGTGGTTTATCGATCCCGAGGGAGATTCGCTGACCTATCAGGCAGTTTCGGGCAACAGTGCGTTGGTCTTCGCCCAAGTCGTGGGCAACCAGTTGCGACTGACCACCCCGGCCGATCGCTCTGGTTCGACCGTCCTGACCGTGACCGCCCTGAACCCCGGTGGAGTCCTCCCCGTCACTGCGAATATCAATGTGACGATCACTAACATCCCGGACCCACCACGGCCGATCAAACCGCTGGACGTTGTCAACACCACTGAAGATGTGCTTACTCGTGTCAACCTCGCGGAATACTTCGTCGACCCTGACGGAGATGTTCTGAGGTACCGGCTGATCACACCGCCCGGCCAAAGTTCTCCGTTTGATCCGCGTTTGGTGCAGAGTGTTTCGTTTGTCAACGACGAGATGATTATCACTTTGGTCCCCGATGCCTCGGGTACCACTTCGATGACGCTCGAGATCAGCGATGGGATTCTGCCTCCGATTTCCAAGCAGTTCACGCTGATCGTCGCACCCGCTCCGGATGTTCCAGTCGCCAATCCTGATCGGTACGCGGTCGCCATCCGCGGTCGCCTCGTTGTTAGCGAACCACGGCTTGGGTTACTGTCCAATGACACTGAGGCGGATGGGGATCCGATTCAGGTCTCGCTGCCGCTCGATCGACTGCCGCAGCTTGGTACGATCACGGTGAATCCGAATGGGACTTTCACCTACGTGAATATCTCAGGGGCGGCCGGAGGAATGGACACTTTCACGTACCACGCGATCGATAAAGATGGCCGGAGCAACCCGACCACGGTGACGATTACCTTGGACGGCTCGACACACCTTAACCCCGTCTTGGCTCGGGACGTCAACGCCGATGGTAATATCTCCCCGATCGACGCCCTGCTGATCATCAACTTGCTGAACCGCAGCAGCGTCCCGGTCGGCGGGATTCCAATCCGTGACCTTCCACCTCCACCTCCCTTCTATGACACCGATGGCAGCGGATCGATCACTCCGACCGATGCCTTGCTGGTGATCAATTTCCTCTCCCGCAGACCAGGTCGCAGTGGAGCAGGGGAGGGAGAAGGAGTTGACCTGCGATTGGGAACGACCACAGCATGGGTCTCGGCCGGAACGATGAATCTCCCCCAATCGAGCATTGTTCGCAGTGATTTGCGCGACAGCGAAATGCTCCCGGTGGGGGAAAACCTGCCAGAGAAAACTGTCGCTTACGCCGAACCAATCAGCCACCTCAGGATCGTCGATCTCCAGCTCGAACGTGCCGTCGATCAGCTCGTCTGCCTCCCCTCCAGTCCGCATGACCCCGATCTTCCGTCGGCCGATCAGGCGCTCGTCGAAGTGCTGGCGGAATTCGCTGGGGAAGCGGAGGACGATTGATTAACGTTCCATTTGCTTGCCTGAAAAGCTATGAAAGAAGTAAAATTTAGTACCCCTCTTTAGGGGACATTAAATTCGTTACAAATGTTCATTCGGTCGCTCTGAGAGCGACTATGATATCCGCTAGTCGTCATTCATCCTGACTTCGTCGAAGGTTTGTCCCTATGGCTCATCGCTCCCGTGCGAAGAAGCACTCCTCGTTGCCCCGCAAGCATCGTGCGAGCCGACGGCATCTGCTCCTCCAGCAGCTCGATCGTCGAGAACTGCTTGCATCCGATCCTCCGCTTGGCGGCCTGAATCCTCAGAATGTGAGCGAGACGGCACCGCGACTGATCAGCATCAACCCCAATGCGGGAGAGATCTTCAGCCTCGACGGGTCGAACCTTTTGAGCTACTCCCCCAGCGAACTGATCTTCCGTTTTGACGGGAGTCAGCGGCTGGATGCAAATACACTCCAAGGGATCCGAATCACGCGTGCCGGTGGTGACGGTTCGTTTGTTGAGGGGAATGAACAGATCATTCAGCCTGGCTATTTGGGGTTCGGGGAAAGCGAGCGGATCGTCATTGCGAGGTTCTCCAATCCGCTCGTGGATGACCGTTACCAGATCCATATTTTCGGCTTTGATCTTCCTGGGGCTGGGATTGTTGGTTTGCGGAACACCAACGGGGAACTGTACCGCCCGGAGAATCCGGCTGCGGATCGCGAGGAGGTATTCTTCGAAGTCGAAATTGGCGCGCTGGTAACGGCGGTTGTCCCGCAGCCGATTGAGAATGTCGGCGGCACTCTGGTCCAGCGGCGCGACACGATTCATGTTTATTTTAATGAAGATCCATTGAGCGATCCTGCGCTTGGACCAATCTCCACCCCACCCGGAGGTGCGACCCCGCTGACTCCATCGGTCGTCAACCCGAGTTTCTACAAGCTCTATGCGACGGGCGAAACGGTTGAGAACACCGATGATACTTTCCTGGAACCGGTCTCGGTGACCTATGATCCGGCGATCAATCGGGCAGTGCTGAACTTTGTTGTTCCGACCAGCGACCCGATGGCTCCCGGTAACGATTTGTCAAACTGGTCGGCACTCGACGGTACCCAAGGGGCGGGAACGCTCCGGTTGCGAATTGGCTCGAGTAATGCACTTCCCACTCCCCCAGTCCCGCTGGCGATTCCTGCCAATGAAACGCTCGCCGGTGCGCCGGGAGACGCGTTTGCGACAGCGCGAGCGCTGGGGACTTTATTCGATGCGACGGGGAAAAGTGTCGAGATCAGCAGCCACATCTCCCCGGTCAGCGAGTATCTTCTCCGCTGGCCTGGTTCAGGAACGGAACCCGGGGTGCGGAACATTCGCCCCAACAGCCAAATCGTCTCGCGCGGCGACACGCAGTCCGGGATTGCCACACTCTATTACAACTTCAAGAACCAGTACGGGGACGACATTCAGGGGAATCGCTTGAACAATGCGATCACCCCCGCGCAGAAGCAGCGTGTGCGGGAAGTCCTCGATCTCTATGAACAGCATCTCGGAGTCCGCTTCGTCGAAACGCTGGACCGCGGCTTGCATATTGTCACGGGGGACATGCGGGCGATTGACAAGACCGCCACGATTGTCGCGGGTGGGAATCTGAGCATCTTCCGCAGTGATGACACCGATCCCGGGGTCGGCGTCCTGGTGATGGATGGTGCAGAGAACTGGTATGACGGTTACGGTCAAAGCCCCGAACCGGCGACGCGACCGAGCTGGTTCCTAGAGGCGCTGCGACAGATCGGTTCGATGCTGGGAATTGGGGACCTCTTCGATCGTCCGCCGGGGACTGCCGCGGGGTCTGAGGCAGAGCTCGCCTTCAACCTCCTTACGGAACCCGATTTCCTCAGCCAAAGCGATATTACTCTGGGGCAGTATCTGTTCCGTCCGGAAAGCCGCGATGTCGATTTGTATTCGTTCTCGCTCGCCGAGTCTGGAACGCTTACCGCCGAGACGTTTGCCGAACGTTTGGAGAACTCGAGCCTCCTCGACACAGCGCTGACGCTATGGAAAAGACACCCCGGAGGCGCCCCCGATGATTATGAACTCATCGCCCGGAACAATGATTTCTACAGCAAGGATTCATTCATCGGCTTGGCGATCGATGCCGGCGATTACATGCTTGGCGTCTCCGCCGCAGGGAATGAGAGTTATAACCCCAAAGTCGCAAATTCTGGTTTAGGGGGGACGAGCGAAGGAAGTTATAAGCTGCGTTTGAATTATGTTGCCGCCGTCACCAATTCGATCAAGGACATTTCGGGAACGGCGCTTGATGGGGATGCGGATGGAGTTCCGGGCGGGAACTACAACTTCTGGTTCCGGACCGCGAAGGTATATGATCCCGCCACCGATGGAGCGCTCAGTACATCGTCGACGCGGACTGTGCCGCGAACGATCTTCGTGAACAAGACAGGAACTGATTCCAACGTTCGTGGGACACTAGCCCAGCCCCTGAAGACGATCGATGTCGCGATGGGCTATGCGATTTCCGGGGACATCATTCGTCTCCTTCCCAATGCCGGCAACGACGGACGCTTTGACACGCTGGGAGATAATTTTGGTTATGAAATCGGACGTGGTGGCGTTGGGAATGCGGAACTCGCAGATGGTTTGAATGTCGAGGTCAAGCGTGGCGTGACCGTGATGGTCGATGCGGGGGCGATTCTCAAGCTGCGAAGTGCGCAAATTTCCGTCGGTTCAAGCTCCATCGATACCGATCGTTCGCTTGGTGCGTTCCAGGTCTTGGGGACGCCGCTGATGGTCAATGCCGCTGGGGTTCCAATCACCGTGCCTTCGACCGGTGCGAGGATCCCTGGAAGCGTGATCTTCACGTCCTACGATGATCAGAACGTCGGCTACGACGGCGACCCCCTGCAGACCACCCCCGCGGCAGGTCATTGGGGAGGAATCTCATTCCGTAACGATGTCGATTATGGGCAAGGGCGTCCCGTCGCGGAACTGGAAGGAATTTTCTTAAACCATGTGGGCCATGCGGACATTCGCTACGGCGGGGGCGCGGTCGGATCGCGTGTCGTCACTCCGATTGAAATGAACGAGTCTCGACCGACCGTCCAGTACTCGATCTTCCGCAACAATGCCGACGCTGCATTGAGTGCGGATCCCAACAGTTTCGAGGAATCCAACTTCCATGGTCCGCTCTTCCAGCGTGCTGCGCTGTTCACCAGCGATTACGACCGTGTCGGCCCTGATCTGCGTGGGAATCAATTCGAGAACAATTCTATCAATGGGCTCTTCGTTCGCATTGATACCCCGAGTGCCGGACAACTGGAACCGATGTCGGTCAGCGGCCGGTTTGACGATCGAGACATCACGCATGTCGTCAGCCAGCAATTGATTGTCCAGGGGACCCCTGGCGGTCCGCAGCTCGAGACAATCCTCCCCTCGGTACTCTCGGTGACCGTGACCGCGGAACCGGCGACGACTGGTTTTACCAGCACCCTCGCTCCAGGGACTTACAATTACCGCCTCACGTTCGTCGATATCGATGGGGGTGAAACGCTTCCTTCGCTCCCCTCGCGCAGTGCGACCGTCGCGGCCGGCCAGCAAGTCCGACTTGCTGCCATCCCCACCGCCCCGGGCGAGTATGTCGGCCGGCGTCTCTACCGGCTCGATCCAGCGACTGGGAACTATGTCTTTGTCACGCAGCTCAACAAATCCCAGCAGACCTACACGGACCGCGGCGCAACCCGCGGTGGCTTGCTCGATAGCGCGCTCTTTGTCGCCGGTGCCCAGTCGCATCGAGCTCGGCTGGATGCGCGTTTGAGCGTCGACGCTGGAGTGATTATCAAGCTGCAGACGGCGCGGATTGAAACCACCTTTGGCGCTGATTTCTATGCGGAGGGTCTCGATGGATTCCCGATTGTCTTCACGAGCCGCCAAGATGATCGCTATGGTGCGGGGGGGAATTTCGACACCAATAACGATGGCCGTCCCGGAGCTGGCGGAGCAGCGCCTCAGCCGGCCGATTGGTCGGGTTTGATTTTTGGCCAGGGCAGCAGCGGCAGCTTGGATTATTCGCTGGTCACCTTTGCCGGTGGCAACGCGTCGATTGAAGGCACTTTTGCGAACTTCAATCCCGTGGAAGTCGTGCAGGCGAAAGTCCGTATTGCGCATTCGACGTTCGAAAATAATGCGAGCGGGCTCGACTCGAGCACGACCCGCGTCGGGCGCGGTTTCAATGACGCTGCGACCCTCTTTGTTCGCGGTGCCCAGCCAATCATTCTGGACAATGTGTTTCGCAATAATGCAGGTTCGGCAATCAGCATCAATCCCGATGCGCTGAACTTTGCGAACGTCACCGACCCCGGTCGAGGGACCGGCCATGCCGATCTTTGGCTGGGATCCGAAGACAATCAGGGTCCACTGATCCGCAATAACCGGCTTTCCGGAAACACCGTGAACGGGATGCGGATTCGTCCGGAAGTGATGACCACCGAAGGGGTCTGGGACGATGCGGATATTGTCCACGTCGTTGGTGGCAGCGTCATTGTTGCGGATCATCATTACGTTGGTGGCCTGCGTCTGGAATCGAATCCAAATCAATCCCTCGTGGTGAAGTTCCAAAGTGGCGGCCGGCTCTACGCAACGGGCCGCCCGCTCGATATCAGCGATCGCATCGGCGGGACACTCCAAGTCGTCGGCCAGCCTGGATTCCCGGTGATTCTCACCTCGATTCGCGATGATTCGGTAGGAGCCGGGTTTACACCCGATGGTCGCGCGCAAACAGATACCAACGGGGATGAAAACGCGACGCGCCCCGCGCCTGGCGATTGGCAGGGGATCGTGCTGGATGTGTTTGCCAACGACCGAAATGTGGAAGTGATCCTGGAGAGCGAACCGGCGCTGGCGACTGCGGCGGAACAGAACGCTATTCCTGGGCGCGCGCAATTTGTCGGAACACTCTCCGCAGGTGAAAAGCTGGGCGATGAGAATGAGCGGCTCGGATTCAATATCAATGGTGCGCTGGCCAGTGATTCGGATATCGACGTCTACAGCTTCCTCGCTCGCGGCGGAACAGAGGTGTGGATCGATGTGGACCGAACCACCTATTCGCTCGACACTGTTGTCGAACTGATCGACCTGAACGGAAACATCCAAGTCCTCTCGGACAATAGCTTTACCGAGCAAAGCAACAGCGCGAGCATCTACCGTGACCCCGATACCGTAGCCAACCTTGCATACTCGCTGAACAAGAACGGCGGACGCGGCCAGACGGAATCCCCCAACGAGCGGGATGCGGGCTTCCGTGTCATCCTTCCCGGAGCTGCCGAGGAGAAAGGGATCTATTTCGTCCGTGTCCGCAGCAGCAATCTCGCCCCCGGCGAAAGCGCTGCGAAACTGCTCGATCCGGAAATGGTTCGAGAGGGGCGATCCCGCGGTGCTTACCGGCTCGGACTCCGTCTCCGGGAAGCAGACGAGGTTGCCGGTTCTACGGTCCAGTTGGCCGATATTCGCTATGCCGTCAATGGGGTCGAGCTTGCAAGCGCACCGCTCCATTCACCACTGACGGGTGAAGCTGCCGAAGCCCTCACGCTGGAGAACAATATTCTCGTCGATCGGAATAATGCCGAATTGACCGGGGTCGCCGGTGGACCCGATGTGCTCGGCAATCTGCTCAGCACCGATCGCGGGGCAATCACGGTCACGGGCCGAATTGGAAATCAGTCCCTGATCCTCAATCCAAACTCCACGCCCGCGCAGGACTTCGACATCTACGAATTTGATGTCCGTTTCGACTCACTCGAACCATCCATTGCAACGCCCGATGCGCGGTACGCGTCGGTGACTTTTGATATCGATTATGCGGATGCTTATGGTCGAGTGAATACGTCCTTGGCAATCTATGATGCCCAGGGGCGATTGATCCTTATCGGTCGCGACTCAAATGTGGCGGGCGATGTCGGTACGCCGCTCCGTGGTGTCGATGCCGCGAATCTCGATGCTGGATCGGCGGGGGTGCTCGATGCCTACATCGGTCCGGTCGAATTGCCTGAGGGACGATATTCGGTCGTCGTTCACAGCGATGTGACGATGCCCACGCCGCTCAGCCAGTTCGTGAGCGCAACCTCGATCACTCCGCTGACTCGCGTTGTCCCCACCAATGCGATCCGGCAGATCGCTTCCGACGGCGTCGACGAGCATATCGTCCCGCCGATATTCCCCCTCCCGAACGTGCAACAGCTTGATTACCCCGCGGAGCAAGCCCAAGTCGAATTTGTCATCGATTCCGATGCGCTCGTTCCTTACTTTCTTGAAGACGTCAATCTCTTCGTTGCCTCGACCATTCCCGGTAATCCGTTCGCAACGCGAGTCTCCGTCTTCGATCCATTCACCGGAACTTTTGAGCGAACGATTGGGAACACTCCCTTCCCAATTCGAGACTTGGATTTCCGTAACGATGGTGAGCTGTACGGGTATTCGATTGCCAGTGGCGGGGGTGTGCAGGATAACGCGAATACTGGGAACTATCTCAATATCAGCTCGCAAACCGCAAATGTGCTCAACAACAGCGACGATGGGATCACCTTCCAGCGGAATAATGAGAACGGCGATGGAATGGAGGCCGATGACGACGCCCAGCTGATCATCAATGCGGTCACCTTCCAGCGGAACACAAGCTCGGATGTCTTTTTAGTCGGGACGCGAGATACCGCGGGGCGGGGTGAAGTCCAGCTGCGGCAGAACATTCTCTACCGCGCCAACCGAAGCACCGGCGCGATCAACAATTGCTATGGCGGGCCGGATCGCACTTTCGACTCCGCGTACACCGAGGCAATGGGTCCGGCATCGCAAAAATTCGAATGCGGTATCATTGACACTGGACTCTACGGTGGGCCTGGAGCCGGGGGTACGATCACGGGAATTGCGATCGACCCAGTCTCGCCACAGTATCTCTACGCGGTTGATGATCGTGGCGGAGCCTACCTTGTCAACCTGAACGGTCCACCCCGGCAATTAAACACCTCGTCGCCAGGCGTTTACGCGTTGGGCTTGCGAACAAGTTATTTGGGGACGATCACGGCCCTGCCCGAGCATACGCTGGGCTTCCTTCGTTTCAGTGGTCTCTCGCTCGGTCCGCTCGTGACCGAAGGTGGACGGTACCGGCAAACCCTGTTCGCCTCGACCAGCGATGGCTGGATGTATTCCTTTGCAGTGAACAAAGAAGTCGTCAATCCGTTTGCTTTTGATGAGCATGTTTTTGTCAATGGAAGGCGGGCCATTCGCATGGTTTACGGCGATGGAAGTCCGGTCGCCATTTCCCCCGTTGGAATTGCCTTCAGCTCGCTTGAGAGCAACCCATGGCGGCAAACGACTCTGCGTGGTTCGGATCCGGGCCATGGGGTTGGAACTGCTTACGACAGCAGCCGAAGTGGGGGCAGTGGCGGTCAGAGCATGTACTTTGGATTTAACGATGGTGTCCTCGAAGTCCCCGAGGGGGACGCGCGGACGCTCGCTCCCGGAGGTGCGCATGGATCATTGATGACCCAGCCCTTCAGCCTCAAAGGATACAGCCCTGCCGATAAGCCGACCGCTTATTTCAGCTACTTCCTTGAAAGCGAAGGAAGTAACGGCCCGTCGATCACCGATAGCGCTCGCGTTTTCGCCGCCGGTGATGATGGGGAGTGGCGATTGCTGGCGACAAACAATTCGCTGCGTAGTCGCGGCACAAGTGATGAGTATGACTATTTCTCAAGCACCGGCATTCCTGTTCAGGAGTTGTTTGAGAACACCAATGGTTGGCGGCAAGCTCGAGTTGACATTTCTCCCTTGGCCGGGCACGAAACCGTCCGCCTCCGCTTTGATTTTTCAACCGCTGGGAGCATGCGATTCAGCGGCTTCCCGGGCTACCGCACCGAAATCATGGCAGTCCCGGGGAATAAGCTGACCGATGGTGATACCCTGGTGCTCCAGGATTCGCTCGACCCCTTCGCCCCACCCGTGGTCTTTGAGGTCGACCTGGGTTACGTCATCGAAGTTCCCTCGGGTGCCGAGATTCGAATCGGCGACTCATTTAACGTGACTTTCGGTGCGACGACGCAAACTGTCGTCTTCACCGCCGGCCCCGCGGGGCCGGGTCAAGCCCGTGTGACGCCCAATATGACGTCGAGCCAAGTGGCAGATGCCGTTTTGAATGCTCTCAACCCCGCGATCAATGCGGTTCTCTTTTCACAAGCGTCGATCGGCCTGACGGCGGCTACCGGCGTGAACGTTAGCGGTGCTGCTGCGTCGGGAGTCGCTGTTGTCGGGGTCCGCGGAATTGACCCTGCTTCGGATCAAGCGATCATCGTCGAAGGCAACCTCAGCACGAACCAAGTCGCACTCCGAATCCGTGAGGCATTCGTCCGTCAGTTTGGCGACGTCAATGCGACGGTAGCGAATTATAAAACTTTTGCCGGACGTGTCTTCATTCATAACTATACGCTCGTCGAACGAGGACCCTTTGGCGGGATCACAGGAACCCCGGGAGATGAGTTTGGGAATTTTGAAAGCGGTCTCTCATTCCCGGCGATCGACACCATCAATCAAGCCGCGGGATTGAACAATGAAATCGAAGGGTTCTTCATCGACGATCTGATCATCGGCTTTGCAGAACGTGGCGAAATGGTGTTCAACGCGCCCCTGGGGAACCTCAGCTTCATCAGCAACCCGGAATCGGATCCAACCGCGACACAACCGGAAAGACCCTTCGAAGTCACCACCGGACCGTATTCGCTGGAATTGCGTACGAGTTCCTATTTCGGTGTTCCGGACGACGGCGTTCCCAACGAAATCCCCCCACGCCTGCTGCTCAACGAAGACCTTGGCCTTGGTCGATCGTTTGACACCAACGACCGACTCGACAGCGCCGTGACGATCATGGCTCAAGGCGGAGGCCAGATCCGCGAAGGGGATACGTTTGTCCTCACCGACGGCACCCGGCAGATGACTTTCGAATTCGATTCGGTCGTCAGCCCCGGTGTCCAGCCTGGCCGCGTCGCAGTCCCGTTTGATCCCCGTCGTGACCTCGACACCGATGTCGCGCGTTCGATCCGCAACGCGATCAATAGCCAGCAGGTCCAGCTTGTGCTCGATATTCGCGCGGAGTCCGGGGATTCCTCTGAATTGCTCGGGACCACCAGCAATCGTGTGGAGCTTTTCGGGAACGCGGTCTTCGTGAATCCTTCGGTCGGCCGAAACCTCAAAGTCGATTTGGTCGATGCGGAAAACTTCCGCGATCGCGTGGCGGCAGAGACAATCCCGCAGGTTCCGATTCCGGATGGTCCTGTCGATTATGTCCTCAGCCCCGACACCTTCGCTCGCGCCCTCCCGACCGATTACCTCGATGGGACAACCGACACTTTGGTCGCGGTGGGAAAAATTGGGGATCGCGCTACGCTTGATGAACTCAACCGGATCATCCTCACCGATAATCCTCGTAACGACATCGATATTATCAAGATCCACCTCTACGCAGGCAATTCGATCGATATCGATATCGATGCGCGTACGGTTGCCAAGGGAGCCCAGCGTCTTACCCTGCCCTGGATCTTGGTCCACGATGCGAACCAAGTCGAAGTGGCGTCGTCGATGGCTCCCGGGTCCACAGGCTTGGCACCGGGCGAATCCGTCCCCGAAGCATTTATTCGCTTTGTTGCTCCCTCGACAGGCTATTATTACGTGTCGGTGACGACCGAGCCCGATCCGCTGACGGGCCTGCCCGCCACCTTCGGGGACTATCAGCTGACGATTCGTCCTTCCTCCGATCGCAACGACGTCCTCTACATTGATTACCACCTTGATTTCGGGGATACCAACCGGTTCCGCGATCAAGGGCAGTTTGTGATCAGCTCGAACTTCATCAGCGATTCAGCACAGTGGGGTGTCCTTGCCATCCCCAGCAATCGAGATCGGACCGACATTTCGGACCTCTCCGGGACCTTGCTTCCCAAACCTGGCAATGCCCGCTTGCTGCGCAATGAGAATTCGGCGCGACTGATTCCTGGATCGGTCATCAGCAACAATGTGATCGTTGCTGGCGGCACAGGAGGGATTCTCTTCACTGGTGATCCGTCGCCGCTGGGGAGTATGCCGGGGTCCGTGCCCTTTGGGCGCATCGTCAACAATACGGTCGTTGGCGGCCCGGCGACGGGAGATATTGGTATCGATGTGGGAATCAATGCAAGTCCCACGGTGATCAATAACGTCATCTCGGAATTCACCGTCGGACTCCGCGTCCATAGTTCGCTGGCCAGTCAATCGACTGTCGCCGATGGGAACATTTATCGGTTCAATCAGTCGGCTTCAAACTTCCCACTCGGGAGCTCGTCGTACAACCTCGATCTTCCTGCTTTTCCCAATAAGGCACTCTTCACTGACGCCAGTGGGCGAGTCTTTATTCCTGCCAACCAGTCGCTTGCCATCGACAGTTCGTTTGCCGAATTGCAGGATCGAGAGGCTTTCTTCAACACCATCAAGGAGCCGGTGGGGATTGGTATCTCATCAATTGTCGCACCATCTTTCGATGCGTATGGACAACCGCGAATTGACGATCCGCTGGTGCAGACACCGGGTGGGGTGGGTGAAAACGTCTTTATCGACCGCGGCGCGCTCGATCGAGCCGATTTCTTCGGGCCGCTAGCGAGGATCGCTGTTCCCGTCGATTTTATCTCGGGACTAGGGCAAGTGATTGTCGGCGGGGACTTCGACGGGACCCCCACCTATCTCAAGCTCCAGTCTGGAGTACTGCAGTTCTTCGAAATCCAGTTGCTGGAGCCCCAAGGATCGGGTCCCAATGCAGCCACGATTCGCAGCGAAGGAGTGATCCTCACCGAAAATGGTCGACGGATGGTCGAAGGAGTCGATTATGTGTTTGGCTTCAGCGATTCCAGCAACATCATCCGCCTGACACCCCTTTCCGGCATCTGGCGTCCCGATGCGACCTATGAAATCACTCTCAACAACCGCGATCGACTGGTCGTGCAGGCACCCAGCGGGGACCAAGTTGTCGATGGCCAGCAGGTGATCATCACGGACGATACCGGAGTTCGGGCGTTCCTCGAATACGACACTGGCTATGTCATGGACGTTCCGCAAACGCTGACCCTGGTCGTTCCCGTCGGCGAAGGTGGAGCGAGCGGATTCCGCGACGGGGACCAGTTCGAAGTTCGCAGCCCCTCCGGGACGGTTCGCCGCTTTGAGCTGAATGTCTTTGGCGATGTGAGTTCGCCGAGCGTGGTCGAGATTCCACTCGCCCCGGCCTCGACGGCAACGCAGGTTCGAGACGCCATCCTCGCAGCACTCCTTTCGACAACCGGTCCGCTGAATATCGCTCCTGCGGCTGTCGGTACGAATCAAATTCATTTGGGGAGTCTTGCGGGGCACTCGGTCAATACTCTCAATGCTCCGTTGCAAGTCACTGGCGTTGCCGGGGGCGTGTCCGATGGAGATCGATTTGTCTATCGCAGTGGTCTGCTGCAATTGCAATTCGAATTTAACCTCATCGGCGACACGGGTCTCGATGCGGGGACCGATGTGGTGATTCCTCTTCGCCGCGAAGACACGTACTTGGAGATCGGCGAAAAGATCGTCAGCGCCTTCGTCTCCACCGACTTCAACCTCATCAGCCCGCGAGCCTTGGGAGATGGGACAGTCCATATCGGTGGTCGTGAAGGGGACTTCCTCGACACCTCGGCTTCGGCGATTACCCAGGATGGAACGCCTGGCGTTACCGATTCGCTGGTAATGACCGTGCGCGAAGATTTTACGGGATTCGCTGAAGGAGATCAGTTTACGATCCGTCGTGCTGGAGCACCGATTCTGTTCGAACTTGGCTTCGATCGCGATGTACAGCCAGGAGCGATTCCGATCCGCTTGGTAATCGGCGATACGATCAGCGTGATTGCCGACCGAATCGTGAATGGAATCATCAACGCAAACATTGGCTTGACCCCGGTCCATGAAGGTGCAGGAGTGATTCGGCTCAACGAACCGCTAGGCTATGAGCTGGATCTGATGGGTTTCGCCGCGGATCCAAGTACGTCCCCGTTGACCGCAACGGGTGTGCCCGGTGGTGCGGTTCGAGTTCCAGTCATTCCTTCCCCGCTGCTGACCCCCGATGGTGTCGCGGCGCAGATTGTCGGGGCGCTTCGAAAAACGACCCTCACGACCCGCGTCTTTGCTCCAGGAGGCGGATCGATCTGGTTTGAACGAACGAGCAACATCAGTGGCCTCGGATCGGTTCCGGTCAGTGCAATTCGTGATATTGCCGGAAACCGTTTGCAACCCAACCGAGCCAACGAGGAAACGCAGTTTACGATCCTCATGCCGCTGGCAAGTTCCGATTACGGGGATGCTCCGGATAGCTACAACACGATGTTTGCAGACAATGGGGCACGCAATACGCTCGGTACCCGAGGCCTGCCACGTCTTGGTCTGCTGATCGATTCGGAAGCCGATGGGCAGTCGGCCGGTTCCGATGATACTGGGAATCTGGTTGTCAGTATTGGTGGCGGGGCAGGGGTCTTTGGAGTACCGACTCCCGCTTCTTCGACGATCAATGCCTTCAATCTGAGCGTCTCGAGTCCTTCGGTGGCCGATGACGGGGCCCAGCTGATTCTGCAATCAAATGGGCAGTTGTTTGTCTACGAACTGGATAGCAACAATTTCACCGCTTCCCCCTCCTTCGTCCGCGTTCCCTTCACTCCGGGGATGCCCGCATCGGAACTCGTACGGGTCCTGGCCGAGCGAATCAACGCGACGGCGCGAATCGTTGCCGCGCGGGCACAAGGGGATTCACTGCTGATCTATGGCGGTGATGAAGATGGCGTTCCCATCGGGACGTTCCAAGCCCGCCCAGGCGTCGCCGCCGTGAATGGCCTCTTCTTTAATGCCAATGGACAATTCCTCAGCTTCCTCAATCCACTCGATGGTCCAGTCGAAGCGGCTGTGATCACGACCGGTGGTGGTTTGCTCGACGCGTGGATCGATTTCAATCAAGATGGAACCTTCGATGGTCCCGGAGAACAGGTCCTGGCCAATGAACCGGTGCTCGATGGATTAAACCGCGTGATCATTGCGACGCCTGGCGATGCCGCGGTGGGAATGACATGGGCCCGCTTCCGCCTCTCGCGAACCGGGAACCAAAATGCCGACGGTGTGGCAATCACAGGGGAAGTCGAGGATTATCAGGTCCGCGTCGCGCGAATTGCTCCGGCCGTTCTCGCGGATGATCCGTATACGATGTCCGAGGATCAAGAACTGCGGGCCGATGGCATCACGGCGCCACGAGTCACTAGCAACGACTTCATCGCGTCGCTCGAACCGGCCAGTGTCTCGGTCCAGCTTGAGGATAATGTCCGCTTCGGGTCGCTGACCCTCAGCCCTGATGGCAGCTTTGTTTACCGGCCAGCAGTGAATTTCTATGGCACGGACTCGTTCACCTATCGCCTCTTTGGCTTGGCGGAACTCGTCCCGGGGAATCCATCAGCAGGCTTGCTCCCCTTCCGTTCCTCAACGGTCGCCACCGTGACGATCACCGTCGATCCAGTCAATGATGATCCGTATGTTATCGATAAATCCCGAGAGGTTTTGGAGGACCTTCCCACGGGCTTACACATGACGGCAAGCGAATTGCTGGTCGATGCATGGCCCAATCGGCCGACCAGTCCGGTGACTCCTGCCCCGTGGGATGAAAGCGCCCAGACGCTGCGAATCACCGCGATTGGCAATGGGACCACCTCCGTGGCACCCTCCTCACCAACCGGCGCTTCAACGGCCTCGGTGGTCACCAGGCAGGGAATTCTTGTCACCGGTAACTTCTTCGACGGCTCGCTGGTCGATGTCCTCTACCAGCCCGCCAACAATTACAACTTCAACAACCCGCTCAACCCGCTCGACAGCTTGCCCTCGCTCGATTCGTTTACCTTCACGATCACCGACAATGGCTTTACGGTCTTTCCGAACGGCACCACCTTGACATTGCCCGAGGAATCGTACGTTGGGACCGTGACGGTCACCGTGAACCCTGTCAATGATCCGCCGCAGTTCGGTTTTGTCGCGCGGCATACGGTGCTCGAGGATGCAGGGCCGCAAAACCTGGTCGCCGTAACAAGCCTTCTGCCGGGTCCCTTCAACGCCAATGATGAAAGTCCGGAGCGCGTGACCTTTGCGATGGTCCCGGCCGATACGACTCTTGCCAGTCGCCTCTTCGCCGTAGCACCACAAATCATCCAAGGGACGGTCGATCCAACGGTAGCGCGGCTGACCTTCGAGACGAATCCTCATCAAAACGGAACGATTGTCTACACCGTCACCGCCACCGATAACGGGAACAATAATCCCGCAATTGGCGACGACCCCGTGGCCGATTCATTCCAGGTAACGATCACCGTGACACCGGTCAACGACCGTCCGGAATTTAACGGGATCGCAGCAATCAACGTGCTCGAAGATACTGGCCCGCACTCCTTGCCCTATGCATCGGGGATGCTTGCGGGACCGCCAGCGGCGACCGATGAATCAGGACAAACCCTCGTCTTTGACGTCGTCTCTGCCCGTGCCCCCGGCGACACTTCATGGCGGGATATCATCCCCACATTGCCCACCATTTCGCCAACAACAGGTCGCATCAGTTTCTCCACCGTTGGCGATGCCGTCGGTACTGAAGTCTTCGTTGTGACACTGCGCGATAATGGCGGAACGACCAATGGAGGCCTGAATGTCTCGTCCCCACCACGCTCGGTGACGATCCACGTGCGACCAGTCAACGATGCGCCCTCATTGGTCAATCCAGACCCGGTCGTCTACAGCACTCGGGAAGATACGGCAATCATTATTCCCGTGGTCGATGGCAGCGGTCAGAGTCTGCTCGATCGATTCCGCGTGGGCCCGCCCAACGAAGGTCCGGGGACGACGCCGGGAGGAAACCAGTCGCTCTCGCTCGTCAATTTCGGTTCCCGCCGCACCGCGCATGGGACGGTCGAGACCATTCTTTCCGGAGGCGTGGTGACGCACCTCCGCTATACTCCCGATCTAGACTACAACAGTGGTCCAACAGGGGCCGTTGGGGATCAAATCTTCATCACGATTGCCGACAACGGCACGACTTACAATCTGTCGACCGGCGTTCTCGGGCCGAATCCGCTGACCACCGATTTCGTCATCGGAATGGTTGTTGAACCAGTCAATGATGCTCCATCGTTCAGCACGCTGACACGAAATGTCCGTCGCCTGGAAGATGTTGGGAGCGTGACGATCGGCGGTTTTGCGACCAACATTGTCGCTGGTCCCGTAACCGCTGGGGACGAGCGCGATCCGGTAACAGGGCAAACGATGTCCTTCAACCTCGTGGCGGCGCCGGGATACACGGAAACCGACGTATCCACCCTGTTCAGCCAACGACCAAGCATCTCACCGACCGGTACGCTCACCTTCACCAGCGCACCCAACGCGGTGGGGACCGTCCTGATGGTCGCGACGCTGGTCGACAGCGGAGCGAGCAACCCTGTGCGTGGGGATGTCAATACATCGGCACCTGCGACGCTGACTTTCACCCTCGGACCGGTCAATGATGCGCCGATCGCTAATCCTTCGATCATCAATTATGCACTCGATGAGGATCGCTCGATCACCATCCCGCTGACCAATGGTTCTGGTACGGGACTGTATGACATTTTTACGGCTGGACCGGCGAATGAAGGGCCAGGTTCGACGGTGCCAGGAGGAAATCAGACCTTCGCGACCGATTCGAGCCTTTATCCCTCGACGACCACCGGTGGAGGACGTATCGAACCGATTTTTGTCGGCGGCCAACTGAGCGGACTCCGCTACACTCCGGCGCTCGATTTCAACGGTACCGACTCCTTCATCTATGGTGTGCGTGACAATGGTCAGTCGCTGAACCTCAGCAACGGCTTGCTCTTCGATGACTTCAAAGTCTCCTACGCAACGGTTTCGCTGAGCATTCAAGCGGTTAACGATCGGCCGCAATTTGCTGGGGGTGTCGATGTCACCGTGCTGGAAGATGCCGGAGATGGAGACTCAGCGGTTCCGCCAAGCGAAATTGGGCTGTCGCGAATCAACCAGTGGGCAACCAACATTCTCGCTGGTCCTCCGACGGCCACCGATGAGAGCGCACAGAGCCTGAACTTTGAGATCCGCTATCTCGAAGCCCTCAGCGGCCGCCCGCTCGATTCGCTGTTCACCAAGATGAACGCCAGCGATCCCTCGGCCTTGCCGCAGGTCGATCCCGCGACGGGTCAGTTACGATTCAAGACCAAGGCCGATGCCAACGGGCGGGCATTTTTCGAAGTGATCCTGCGCGACAATGGTCCAAGCGGCTTTGTCAATGGTGACCCCGCACGCCCTGAGCACCTCAATGCCTCGGTGCCGCGGACCTTTGCGATCGATGTTCAGGCCGTGAATGATCCCCCAACCTTTGTCCCCGGGGGAGTGATTACGGTGGCGGAAGACAGTGGGCCGTTCAGCTCGGTATGGGCGACCAGCATCAGCCCCGGGCCGAGCGATGAAGTCGCAGCTGGACAAGCCGTGCTCTTCACCGTCGTCCTAGCGGCGGGGGATCAAGCCAAGTTTTCTGCTCCGCCAACCATCTCCGATAGCGGTATCTTGCGGTTTACCCCGGCAGATAATGCGTTCACGCTCCCCGCGAGTCCAATCGTGGCGACGGTGGTTGCCGAGGATACGGCCGGCGGAAAACGACTTCCCGGCATCCCACTGACGATTAATATCGAACCGCGCAACGATGCTCCGATCGCTGCCGATTTCGCTTTCAGTTCCCGCGAAGATGATCTGCTTTCGATTCCCTCGAGCGTCATTCTCGCTGGAGCTACCGATTACGACCTCCCCGAACTTGATCAGCTCTTCATTCACTCGGTCAGTGGGACGAGCGCATTGGGTGCCACGGTGACCATCACCTCCAGTGGTGCCATCATCCAGTATGACCCACGAAATGCTCCGCGTGTCCAAGCACTTGCCGAAGGCCAGCGTGCTCAGGATATCTTCACATACCAGGTTCGCGATCTGGCAGAGCTGACCAGCCTGCCGGCGACGATCACAATCAATTTGACCGGAGTGAACGATCCGCCGCGAGCTAACGACGACCCCGTCGCTGTGCAGCCGCGAGTCGCCGTGACGTTTGAACCGCTGAAGAACGATTTCGATATCGATGGGACCCTCAACCCAACCTCGATCATCGTCACGCTCGACCCCGCCTACGGAAGTCTTTCCGTCAGCAGCAGCGGATTCATGACGTACACGCCGTTCGATTCCTTCCCGGGAGCAGACCTGATCCGCTACCGAGTTCGTGATGATCGGGGTGCGCTCAGTAACGAGGCAACGGTGCGACTGGTTCTCAGCAACGCACCGCTGGCAGAAGATGATCCGATCATTACGTATCGCGACGAAGCAATCTCGTTCGATCCGCTTGAAAACGATTCCGATCCAGACCCCAGTGGCGGACTTGATCCGTCAACAATTGAGATTCTGACGGAACCCCGCAACGGGTCGTATGTCCTCGCGAGCAGCGGTATCATCACCTATCAACCCCGAACGGGCTTCGTCGGGATCGACACGATGGTCTATCGCGTCAAGGATACATCGGGGCTGATCAGCAACCCCGCGACGATTCGTATCAATGTGCTGTCGAGCCGCCTCCAGAACCCAGCGAATGCCCTCGACGTCAATGCCTCCGGACAAGTTTCCCCGATCGATGCCCTGCTGATCATCAATCTGCTGAACCGCAAGGCACCGCCTCAACCGATCGGGCCCTACCTTCCCGGTCCCCCGTTCTATGATGTCAATGGCGATTTGCAGATCACTCCGATCGATGCACTGCTCGTGATCAATGCCCTCAACCGCGGTCAAGCCTCGGGTGAAGGAGAAGCTCCTCCCGCAACCGAGTCTCCGGCGTTCAGCGGAGCATCGACGCAGTGGCTCGGGTTGGCGATCGATCGGCAAGATCTGACGATTAATTTCGATCATCACTTGCTCGACCACTGCGTCCCCAGCAGCTTCTCCGCAGCGTCCTCACTCAGGGCTTCCTTCTTCGATACGGCCGCCGCTCGCGCCGCTGTCAGCTCGGTCAATCCGCTGGAAAACGACCTTGATGAACTTTCCGCAACGATCGCCCGCCAGTCCACAAGAACCTCGGCCGACCTTGTGTGGGTCGAAATCGGGGCGCAGGACGACGATGATTTCGACTGGATGGATTAGCCGCAAGCTTGACCAAAGGACTCCACCATAACTGCAAAAAGGGGAGACTCCCAAAGGTGCCTGGAACCGCTCGGTTGCAGGCACCTTTTTTTGTAGCCACCCTTTTTTTGTTTACCCTGACGATCCGTCCCAGCCGTAAACTTCTGCCAAAGCCCGCCGAATCGTCAGGTCAATTTCACGGAAACGAATCGGCTTACTTAAAATACTGTACGCGCGCATCCTGCGCGCCTCGGCACAGACGATCTCGTCCAGAGCGCCGCTCATCAGGATGCAAGGAACCTCGGGGCGAACATCGCGGAGCTCGCGGAGCAGTTCCAAGCCGGTGAAATGGGGCATCTGGTAGTCGACCAGTGCCAAATCAATGGGGGCTGTGCGGACAAGGTCCAGTCCTTGTCGCCCGTCTCCAGCGAGCGAAACGAGATACCCCCGTCGCTCCAGCGCGATCGCGAGCGAGTTTCTCAGATCGACGTCGTCATCGGCAATCAGCAGCTTGGGGATCGCCAACATGGCTGTGTATTCACGCGGAAACAGAAGAAAATCACACTCTTTGTCATTATGGCACGAAAAACGGGTGCCAAGGAGGATTGCCTGCAAGCCAAGTGCCATGAAAGAACTCTGCCACGCTCGACGATCCCTACGGTCATCTTTGCCGCAACGCCAAGACGGTTTAAACTCCTGGCGGTGCGGGTTGTTATCTGACAGACTGCGGCTACGGTAACTGAAAAGGGTTGGAGGAAAGATTTTCCTCCGTGTCGTCAGCGCTCGCTTTCCGTTTCCCGCGAGCAGAGGTATCGATACTGTGTCTGAGCCGAGTCGAAGTTCTTTTTTTACGACACATGAATTCGCCATCCGCCGCCTGCATTCGCTCAGCGGAATCATCCCCCTCGGAGCCTATATGGGGGTTCACCTCCTGACTAATGCCAGCCTGCTCAATGGAGTCCCCACCTTCCAACGAGCGGTGATGCAGATTCATAGCCTTGGACGAGTTCTCCCGCTGGTCGAGTGGGGTTTTATTTTTTTCCCGTTGCTTTTTCACGGCCTCATCGGCGTCTGGATCATTCGCAGCGGGAGAGCGAACCTTTCGAATTATCCCTTCACCGCCAATCGACGGTATGTGTGGCAGCGCTGGACGGGTTTGATTGCACTTATTTTTCTCCTTGTGCATGTTTTCCATCTCCACGGCTGGTTTCATGCAAGTGCCTGGCTCGATTACGTCGCCAAGCCGCTGGGAATGGCTCAATTTCGCCCTTACAGTGCTGCATCGACCCTTGCCCAGGCTCTGGACGGGGTCCTGTGGCCGACTTTTTACCTGCTCGGCGTCCTCGCATGCGTCTCTCACTTGGCCAACGGACTTTGGCCGGCAGGAATCACTTGGGGCCTCTGGCTCTCACCGGCGGCGCAGGCACGGGCGCTGAAGGCCTGCACCGGTTTTGGAGTCCTTTTGGCGATTGTCGGTGTCAGCGCTTGGTACGGGGCCGTTTTTTCAGTGGATATTGCCGAAGCACAGAAGATTGAAGATCAAATGTACAAAGAAGCGAGAGCAGCAGAGTGGGTACCAGATGCTCCCGAAAAGCGTCGCGACGATGCTCCGGAAAAAACAGCGTCACCCTAGCCCGTGCAAATCAAGGTGTTGGGCTCTTGGAGCACGCTCAAACATTTATTCCAAAGCTCCATCAAAGTTGCAAATCGAGAATTTCAGTTAGGTATCTTGTGGACAGAGGATATTCATGGCGAATCATCGCGTGGTCGTAATCGGTGGTGGTTTGGCAGGCCTGGCGGCGACGATGAAGTTGTCGGAACTCGGAGTGCACGTTGACCTCGTCAGCCTCACCCCCGTGAAAAGGTCGCACAGCGTGTGTGCACAGGGGGGAATTAACTCCTGCAATGACACCACGCGACAACTCGGCGATAGCGAGTGGAAGCACTTTGACGATACTGTCTACGGGGGTGACTTTCTGAATCATCAGCCTCCAGTCAAGGAAATGGCCTACTGGGCTCCGAAAGTCATCGACCTGATGGATCGCTTGGGAGTGCCCTTCAATCGAACCCAAGAAGGTTTTATCGATCGCCGCCGGTTTGGCGGCACACTCTATAAGCGCACAGCATTTGCGGGCGCAACGACGGGCCAGCAATTGCTCTATGCCCTCGATGAGCAAGTCCGTCGGTACGAGAGTGAAGGTCTTGTGCGAAAGTTCGAGTTCTGGGACTTTTTGAACCCGATCCTCGATGAGACCGGCAGGTGTCGAGGTGCCATCGCGCAGGACATGGTGACAATGGAGATTCGTTCCTTTCCTGCCGACGCCGTCATCGTTGCCACGGGAGGATGCGGGCTGATCTATGGACGGAGCACGATGAGCGTCTTCTGCACCGGGAGTGCCGCGAGCCGCTGTGTGCAAAGTGGTGCGAAATATGGCAATGGTGAATTCATCCAGGTGCACCCCACCGCAATCCCCGGGGCAGACAAGCTGCGTTTGATGAGCGAATCGGCGCGCGGGGAAGGGGGGCGGGTCTGGGTTCCACGCCAACCGCATGACCAGCGTGATCCCTTGCAAATCCCCCAGCAAGATCGTTACTACTTCCTCGAAGAACGTTACCCCAAGTACGGAAACCTTGTTCCACGCGACATTGCGACCCGAGAGATTTTCGATATCTGCGTCAATGAAGGACTCAGTGTCGAACAAGATCGGATGTGTGTTTACCTCGACCTGACCCACATTCCGCGGGCAGAACTGGACCGCAAGCTCGGAGGGATCCTGGAAATCTACGAGAAATTTCAAGGAGTCGATCCGCGGGTCGTACCGATGAAGATCTTCCCCGCAGTTCATTACAGCATGGGGGGCCTGTGGGCCGACTATGTCCGATCTGCCGACGGTGGCCTCGAGCCCGGCGCCCCGCGAAACCAGATGACGAATATTCCAGGCCTCTACGCAATTGGCGAGTGCGACTACCACTACCACGGGGCGAACCGCTTAGGCGCTAATTCCCTGCTCAGCTGTATCTTCTCCGGACTCTTTGTCGGGCCTTCTGTGCTCTCCTATGCGAGCAGCCAAAAGGGAAACCACGCAGACGTCTCGGCCCATCTGCTGCATGCCGCGGCCAGTCGCGAGCAGTCGCGGCATGATGAACTGCTCCATGGAAATCCAGACAGTCATGAGAACCCGTATTTGATTCATCAAGAGCTCGGGGATGTGATGACCCGTGCGGCCACCGTGGTGCGTCGCAATGACCAGCTGAAGGAATCGTATGAGAAGGTTTCTGAGCTTCACGAGCGAGCGATGAAGGTTTCGCTGTCGGACCACGGGAGCTGGACGAACCAAAATGTGATTTTTGCCAAAGCGGTGCAGGACATGATTCCGCTCGCCAAGATCATTCTCAAAGGTGCCCTTCTGCGTGATGAATGCCGTGGTGCGCATTTCAAACCGGACTTTGAAAAGCCGAGCCTCACCGCCGACAATCATGCCGATCGCGTGCTCCAAGCCCAGCAGTGGTGCGACGCGTTCGAAGCGAACAATCGCAAGTATCTCAAGAGCACGATCGCGACGTGGAAGGGAACCGACCCCGAGATTTCCTACGAAGACGTCGATACCTCGTTGATCCCTCCCCGCCCGCGACTCTATGGGCTCGTGGGTGCCGATGTGATTGAAGAAGTCTGGAAAGAACGCGCCCGGAATGCGGAAAATAAGCCCGCCCCCGTGCTCGCCTCAACGAACTCGTAAATGTACCGTTTCCTGGGAACCCACTCCCTCATTGCTGACGCCCCTTCTACGCTCGTGAAATCATGATTGCTCCCGAACCTCGATCTTCACTGCACGCGCCTCAATCGATTCTTGTTCGCGTTCTCCGTCAGGATGGCCCAGGACAGGAACCCTACTGGGAACTGCACCAGGTCCCTTACGAGCGCGAAATGAACGTGATCAGCATCCTGCAAAAAATTGCCGCGCAGGGCCGGACAGTCGACGGGAAAAGGGTTGCCCCGGTCGCGTGGGATTGTGGATGTTTGGAAGAAGTATGCGGTTCATGCACGATGATTATCAACGGAAGGGTGCGACAGAGCTGCAGTGCGCTGGTCGATCGCCTACTGGAAGAAAACGCCGACGAGATCGTACTGGAACCCATGACCAAATTCCCCGTGCTCCGCGACCTCTGTGTCGATCGGAAGCGACTTTTCCACAGCCTCAAGAGGATCAAGGGCTGGGTCCCAGTCGATGGCTCTTATGACATGGGTGCCGGACCTAAAATTCCTCGCGACCAACAAGAACGCAATTATCCGCTCAGCCAATGCATGAGCTGTGGCTGCTGTCTCGAAGCGTGCCCCCAGTTCACAAAGATTGAGCTGAGTATGGAGCCGGGGGAATCGGCCGAGGATTTTCAGAAGCGGCAGGAGGCGGCCTTCAATTCCGGCTTTATTGGCGCCCATGCTATCAGCCAAGCGATGTTGTTCAACAACCATCCCACAGGTGCAGCGCTCGCCAACGAACGACTCGATGAACTCAGTGGTCCCGGTGGGATTGCGACGTGCGGGAACGCTCAGAATTGCGTTTCCGTTTGCCCGAAGGAGATTCCCCTCACGACTTCGATCGCCAAAGCAGGACGTGCAACAACCATTCGCATGTTCACAAAATTCTTCGATCGCTGAGAGCCTATCCGAAAAGGGGTCTGACCCTCTCCGGCACGGCCCAAAAACCAATGAAATCGAATTGCCTCCAAAGGGTCAGACCCCTTTTCGGATAGGCTCTTACAATGGCCCATTCTCTTTCATGGCTGCTCCGCAATCGATCTCTCCACCTCGGTCGCAGTCCCGTGGTGATGGGTATCCTCAATGTCACTCCTGACAGTTTTTCCGATGGTGGGAAACACTTCTTAACGCACTCTGCTGTCGATGCGGCGCTCCGCATGGAAGACGACGGAGCCGGAATTATCGATATCGGTGGGGAGAGCACACGCCCCTACAGTTCTCCGGTCAATACGGAAGACGAATTGCGGCGCGTCGCCCCGGTGCTCGAGGCACTGGCTCCCAGGCTTGCCATTCCCCTTTCGATCGATACGTCGAAAGCGACGGTCGCACAGGAAGCAATCGAACGAGGGGCCAGCATCATCAATGATGTGACCGGCCTCGAAGGGGACGCGGCAATGCTCGACGTCGCTATCGGCTCCGCTGCTGGATTGTGCATCATGCACATGCAGGGTACACCACAGACGATGCAAGATGCCCCGACCTACGATAACGTTCTCGAAGACGTCGCGCAATACCTCCAAAAACGACTCGAGAAACTCATCGCGGCGGGCATCGAGCGAGAGCGAATCTGCCTCGATCCAGGAATTGGTTTTGGAAAAACACACGCGCATAACCTGCAGCTACTGCAAGGTGTTTCGCGGTTTCTTTCGCTCGGCCAACCGCTCCTTATCGGGCATTCACGCAAGGGCTTTATCGGGAAATGCATTGGCAAACCAGAGGCGAATCGGATGGCCGGTTCTCTCGGCGTCTCCCTGGCGATGGCCCGAGCGGGTGTCCATATTCTCCGTGTTCATGATGTGGCCGAAACGGTCCAGGCGCTGAAACTGTTCGAGGCCGCCGGAGGACTGGAAACCAGCAAAGAACCAAGCAGCGAACCCTGCGGCGGCGAAAAGGCGAATCCTTCCCAAACGCCGGCAATACGATCTGCCTAATGATTCATCGATGCAGTGGTCCATGCCCCATCGACCGATCGCCACGTCTTGCCCGTGGGGTTTGGATCTCGCAGGAGCAGAGGCAACCGATCGTGCCGGACATTGTCGAAGCATGTCAGTTTTGCAAATCGGAGCATCGATGCGGGAATCCCCACCGCCGTGAACCCAGGATGTCCGGTCGCAGGATAAGGACCTCCGTGATTCATCGCTGGTGAAACCGCAACCCCCGTCGGCATCTTGTCATTGAGCAGCCTCCCGACCTTCATCGCGAGCAAGTCGGCCACTCGCTGATAGAGCGTCTCCTCACGACCATCGCGGGCGGAGTAAATGGACCCGGTGAGATTCCCCTCAAGCTGCTCGAGCACCCTGAAAAGTTCATCTTCATTTCGGGCAACCACCAACAGCGCAGCATTCCCAAAGGCTTCCGTCTGAAATCCATCACTGTCTGCCAGAAACTCTTCCGCAGTGCATCGTAGGAGCGTGTTCGCAAGCGCACATCGCCCCGTTTCAGGTTGTGTTCCACCAGAGAGTACCCGAGCACCCCGATCGATCAATGTGGCAACTGCTGCAGAGAGCGATCGAGTCACTGCTGGAGAGAGCAGGGTCCCCACGGGTGCCGATTGAAAACGTTGTGCCAGCGTGTCGACAAAAGCATCCGTCTCAGGGCACTGAAGCATCAAAACGAGTCCCGGATTGGTGCAGAATTGCCCCGTTCCCATGAGCACACTCGAAACATACTGCTCCAGAATTGCATCTCCAGCATCGGCAAGCGCCCCGCGCGTGATGACCACCGGATTGACACTAGAAAGTTCGAGATAAATTGGCTTCCCGGCCCGGTCGGCCGCGTGCTTTAGCGCCAATCCCGCGTGCCTACTCCCCGTGTAACCTGTCGCGCCACATCGCGAATCACTCACCAGTCGCTCGCCATCCTCGTGGCTGGTCCGATAAATAAGCTGGACACTCGAACGCGGCAGACCTGCCTGATCGACTCCCTTGGCAGCCAGTTCGGCGAACAACTGCGTCGTTCGCGGATGAGAACTGTTTGCTTTCGCGATCACTGGGTTACCCGCCGCGATCGCGGCGACAAAATCGCCTCCAGCAATACTATTGAATGCGAACGGGAAATTATTGGGTCCAAAGACACAGACTGGGCCAAGCGACTGGTAACACGAGCGGATTCCGGCAACGGTATCAATCGTGGCCATCGCCCAGTCGCCACGGCGCGCGGCAGCAGCGGCCATTCGCATCTGCGCCGTGGTTCGTGGCAGTTCGACATCTGCTAGCCGCGGGGCGCGAGGTAAACCTGTCTCTTCATGCGCCGCCTCAACAAGGGACTCTTTGGCCTGCTCGATTAGAGCCGCATAGCTTTCGAGAAACATTGCTATCTTCTCCACCGGCAATGATCGCAATTGCCGATGCGCCTCAACCGCCGCATCGAGCGCCTCGTCCAAGTCGCTCCAAGTGCTGAGCGGAAAATGCGGTGCAAGCAGCTGCAGATTACTGGGGTTCGTGGCTTGAAAGGCTCCCGCCGCGGTGGCTGGCCGCCAGCATCCTCCAACCCAAACAGGCTGCATTTCTTCGTTTCCATCACGCATCGCAGAGGACTCCTCAAATCGATCCCAAGTTCATTCTCTCCCGAAAGAGCGGGAAAGAATCATCCTCACCAAGGCTCTACCTCAGCCCTGAATAATCCTATTTCTGAGCGTCCCAATCGTGTCGATTTCAATTTCAACAAGATCGCCGGGGGCCAGGGTGAAATCCGAAGGTGGCACCACGCCTGTCCCCGTCATGAGAAAAGCCCCTTGCGGAAAAACGTTATCGCGTCCCAGCCACGAGACCAGATCCTCAAACTCGCGAGCCATCTGGTCGGCCGAAGTGCCGGCACTGAAAACCGTTTCACCTCCACGGTGAATCCGCAGCGCAATCCCCAGTTGCGACCGCTGCGGTGGGCCGTCGGTGAGCAGAATCCATGGTCCCAGCCCCGCTGCCGCGTCGTAGCATTTGGCCTGCGGTAGATAGAGCGGATTTTCCCCCTCGATATCGCGAGAGCTCATATCGTTTCCGATCGTCAGACCAACGATTTTCAGCCGCGAACTGAGCACTAGCGTCACTTCCGGTTCCGGCACATTCCACTGTGCATCCTTCCGAATGCGAAGCGATTGCCCCTCTCCGCGGACACGATTAGGAGTCGCTTTGAAAAAAAGTTCCGGCCTTTCTGCGGTATAAACGCGATCGTAGCAGGAAGCGGCAGCCTCCGATTCCTCCATCCTCGCTGCTTGGCTCCGCTTGTAAGTCACCCCAGCCGCCCAGACCTCTTGTGCGTCGATCGGCGGAAGCCACTGGACCTGGTCAAAAGCCAGTGGGGTTTCTCGCCGAATCGTCGCGAGGACCTGTTGGATCTCAGAGGTTTCCAGCAGGTCTGCAAGGGTTGTGTAGGGTGTCTCGTCGAGAATCAAAGGAACGACCGACGCGTTCTCAACAATTCCGACGCGAACGACTCCGCCATCCGTTTTAAATTTTGCAAGTTTCATACTTGGAAATCGTAGCCATCTTGCACCGATTCCGCAAAAGGGGCTCGGAGAAAGGGATGCCTCCGCCGCCCTAGGGCTGCGGTGCTATCGCGGCCAAATTCTCCAGTTCATCGCGGCCCACTCGCGCACAAAAATCCCCTAACGATTCCCCTTCCAGCCGATTCACCTTGTAGGCCGCGAAAACAGCGACGATTTCCCCGACCAAAGTCTCATGGGAAACGAGATCTTTGTAGATATAACCGAGTCGATACCCGAGCAGGGCGCCCCCCATGAACAGCGTATATTTCCCTTTGGCTTTCCCGACGATGCCAATGTCAGCGTTGTAGGGACGAGCACAACCATTGGGGCACCCCGTCATCCGTATCGTAAAAGCGTCTTTATCGAGTCCCAGTCGCGCAAGCGGACCCTCGATTTCATCGATGATTCCTGGTAACGCTCGTTCGCTTTCGGTAATCGCCAGTCCACAGGTCGGCAGGGCAACACACGCCATCGACCACCGCCGCACCGTGCTGGTCTGCTCCGAAAGCCGGACATGATGCGCCTCTAAAATTGTCTCGAGGCGGGAACGATCCTCCTCGCGAAAATCACAGAAGATCAGACTTTGATGCGTCGTCAGGCGAATCTCCGGCGCGAATTCTGCAGCCACCTGGCGAAGGGCCTGTTTCAATTGCCGTTGCTCGTTGTCGTACAAGCGACCATTTTCGATGTTCAGACCATACGACCACAGACCATCCCCCTGGGCTTGCCATCCCATGTGATCATCAAAGCCAGTCACATCATCTCTGGCACAGTCGTCGAGCGGTTTCCCGTAGTACTGCTCGACCGTCTGCCGGAATTTTTCAATTCCCCAATCATGGACAAGGTATTTCATCCGTGCCCGTTTGCGGTCTTCGCGGTTTCCGTGATCTCGCTGCACGCTGATAATCGCCTTGGACACATCCACGACCTGCTCGGGGCGAACCATTGCCATCCGTTTGGCCAGCGCTGGAAAAGTTTTCGCGGCGCTCGGAGTCGTCCCGAGCCCCCCGCCAACGAGCACGTTGTAGCCGACGATGGTCCCATCGCGAACGATGGCCATAAAGCTGATGTCCTGCGTATACATGTCGACACAGTTATCATCGGGCAAGCCCACCGCCATTTTGAATTTACGTGGCAGGTAAGTCCGCCCATAGAGAGGTTCGACGACATCGTGCTCCTGGGCACCCGCCACGAGTTCCTCGCTGCCTGTCGCGTCGTCTGTCAGCCACAGCTCGTGATACGCCTTCGTCCGCGGTGCCAATTCCATCGCGAGCGTGTGGGTCAATCGCTGAATTTCCTGATGGACACCGCTCGTTCGTTTCGCTGGGCAGCACATGACATTCCGGTTTACATCTCCACACGCTGCCAAGGTGGAAAGACCGACGTCATGGATACGGCGAATCGTCTTTTTCAGATCCCCTTTCAGTATTCCGTGCAACTGAATCGCCTGACGCGTGGTCAGCTTCATTGTCGCATTGCCAACCTGATCACACAGATCAAGATGCTCGAGCAACTGCGCACTGGTCATGAGACCGCCGGGAATTCGCGATCGCAGCATCATCGAGAATGATTTACCACTTCCCTCACCACGCGTCTTGGCCCGCGAATCACGGTCGTCTTGCTGGTAACTGCCGTGAAACTTGAGGAGCTGAATACTCTCCTTCTCGAATTGATCGGTCTCCTCTTTCAGCTCGCGGGCAAGCGTTCCACGCAGATATCGGCTTTCAACCTTAATGCCCTCGACGGGACTGAGCTTATCGGTGGACATTCGTGAGACAATCCTTTGAGCGAGACGCGGAATCGGGAGGATCGAGAAAGGCTGGAGGAATATAACGTTTCTTCCGAAGCTCCTCCATGCCAGTCCAATTCTTCGGTCAAGCCGTGTCCTGGGACTTGCGGAGCGGCCGGGCAATCACCATGGCGAGGACAAAACCAACTAAAATCCCTCCGCCAACAAGCATTCCCAGCTGCGGCTCCCATCCCTTTTGATCCGAAAAACTCACTCCAAAAATGGCGCTCAATGTCGCCAGTGGAAAAAAGAGTGCGGCGAGAATATTCAGGCGATGGGCTGAGACAGCCATGCGGAGGCTCGCCCGCGATTCCTCCTCCGCACGCTTGGCGACAAGCACGTCGAGACCGTTCTTCGCACGCGCTGCCAAAAGGTCTACCAGACGATGCAGCTCGTAGCTCTGGTCGCGGCAATTGATCAATCCTCGATCGGAAGGGACCAGCTTTCTGGCTTCCTCAAGCGTCTGATGGAGGTGGCCCACCGCGCGTGTCAGTGGGGCAGTGGCGGCAAGAATGGCGAAAAAGTCCTCGGCGCGCTTTGCCCGATCCTCCTCCAAGTCCCAGTGCTCAATGGCTGCACTGTACTCGCGCAAATGTTTGGCCAAACTGTCTGGGCCGCTCCCGCAATCGGTCGAGGTCCAAGTCCCGTCCGGCTTCCGCCAGAAAAATCGCCCTCGTCGCTCTTTTTCTTCGACTTCAGGAACCTTGTGCAGGATCAGCAGTAAATGCCCGTCGACAAACATTGCTCGCTGCTTCCCAGGGCGATCTCCCAAACGATCTCGAAACTCTTTGGGAATCCCCCACGTGAGCGGAAGAATCGCGGTGTGATCCATCCTGTCCCCCCAAGTATCTATAGTCCAGTCAGGCGTCGCACTTGCCCAGCCGAAGCGTCTCGGCCCATCGCATTGCCAATCATCCTACTGACTGCATTGCGGCAGTCAGAATTTTCTCCTCCGTCGCTTCGCTCCGCGAAAATTCGCCGCTCAACCGACCTTCGCTGAGAACCAGGATCCGATCGCTCACGGCGAGCAACTCCGGCAGCTCACTTGAGGTCAACAAGATTGCCATGCCATCACGACAGAGGCGGTCCATGAGTCGGTAGAGCTCGGCTTTGGCACCAACATCAATGCCCCGTGTCGGATCATCCAACAAGAGTATTTGAGGCTCTGTAAGAAGCCACCGACCAATGATGCACTTCTGCTGGTTTCCTCCGCTGAGACTCGTGATCGGGACCGAAGTCCCGGCCGTGCGAATCCCCAGCTGATCGACAATCTCCGCAACCATTCGTCCCTCGCGTCCTCCCTGAATCATCCCTCCGCTGGACGTCTTGGCCAATCGACAGAGCGAAATATTTTCGCGGACATTCATCTGGGCAAAGAGTCCCAGCCGTTTCCGATCTTCGGTCACCAGCGCGATTCCGGCATCCTTCGCCTGCGAGGGGTGCGTGAATTTCATCCGTTTGCCACGGATCAGGATCTCCCCCTCAGGGACTTGCGAACTGGCTCCGAAGAGCGATTCAAGCAACTCCGTCCTCCCGGCTCCCATCAACCCCGCAACCCCGACAATCTCCCCACGACGAAGAGCAAACGAGATATCCTTCAACCTCCAGCCACGGACATGCCCGGGCCAGGGCAGCGACAAATTCTTCACTTCGAGAACCACCTCTCCAGGTCGACGAGGCTCGCTGCAATCGAGCGTTGCAATCTCCCTGCCGACCATCAACTGCGTCACCTGCTGGGCATTCGTTTCGCTCCGCTTTAACAGTGAAACCATTTGCCCATCGCGGAGAACCATAATCCGGTCCGAGAGCCGGAACACCTCTTCCATCTTGTGAGAGATGTAGAGAATCGTCACGCCAGACTCGCGCAGTCTCGCAATGACCCGAAACAATCGCGCAACCTCCGACTCGGTGAGCGCACTTGTCGGTTCGTCCATGATCAGGATATCGGCACGCAAGGAGAGCGCTTTGGCGATCTCTACCAATTGCTGGTCGCCGACCCTTAAGCGTCCGACAGGGACCCGCGGGTCGACGTCGCATTCCAATTGCCCAAACAATTCCCGCGCCTCGCGCTCCATAGCCCAATCGTCAATAAGCCCCCATCGATTTCGTTTTTCTCGACCAAGAAACAAATTCGCCGCAACCGACAACTGCTCCACGAGATTCAGTTCCTGATGGATGATGGCGATCCCCGCTCGCTCAGCATCTCGAGTGCCCGAAAACCGCGACTGATCGCCACGTACCGAAAAATGACCCTCATACTGCGTGATCACCCCGGAGAGGATTTTCATGAGCGTGCTTTTCCCCGCACCATTCTCCCCACAGATCGAGAAAAATTCCCCCTCGTGAACATCAAAAGTGATTCCCTGAAGAGCGATCACGCCGGGGAACTCTTTCGTCACCCCTTGAAAGGAGATCACGGGATTAGCGTTCGAGGGTCTTGCGTCATTCATCAGTGATTAACTCGCCAGCATTCGTTTGGCCTGAACCCGTTCGTGGACCGCCTTGCTGAAGAGGACCCCAAAGGCCACGACCCCTACGATCAATCCACTGCGCAGCTTCTCTTCGCTCGACGTCACTGCGGTGATCACTCCGAGTAGCCCGCTGAGAATCAGCACACTCAACCAGCCGAGGGCATGCGGGAAAAAAACCTTCTTCGCGCCTGCGCCACGAAGCTCGTTGAAAGCGACTGCAAAAACGACCAGCAATCCCACCACGAGTCCCTCAAACAGATCGGGCTGGCTCTTGAACAGCTTGGCAACCGAGTCAATCACAAGGCGCAAAAACAAGGTCCCGAGAATCACTCCCCCCACCGTACCCACACCCCCGCTGAGACTGCATCCGCCGACAACTGCCGCGGCAATCGCGTTGAGTTCGTATCCCATCCCATCCGATGATGGACTCGCGGTCCCGATGTAGCACGCATAGAGCACCCCCGCCAAAGCCGAGGTCATCGCACCAATGCTGTACGCCAACCATTTCAGCCGATCGGTACGAATCCCACTCAACTGCGCTGCTTGCTCATTCCCCCCAAGGGCATACAAATGCCGCCCGGTTACGGTCCGGCTGAGCAACATCCAGATCAAGATGCAGAGGACAATCCAGATAACGCAGGGAATCCACCAATTGGATTGACTGATCGAAGTCAGGTTTTCATCTCCGATCGTAATCGTTGATTGACGCTGGCCATACCGAATCTCGGTGATATCTTGGATCAGTAATCGCGCTAAAGAACGCAGCCCGACCAGCGATGCCAGCGTAGCTACAAACGGCGGCAAACGAATGACGGTAATCAGCCATGCATGAAAGCTGCCAACGAGAAATGCGACTCCCATCGTCAGCGCAAAGGCAACGGTGGGAATCCACCATGCCAGTTGGCTCGTGTCTGGAAAATGTTTCTCCGCGTCTCCAGGCCAGCGAGTTGCCATGTCGTCTGGCGCCAGGAGGATGATGAATCCAAAAAAAAGTGTCCCGCTGAAGGCGATGACCGAACCTGCCGAAAGATCAATTCCTCCAGCAATAATAACGATCGCCGCACCAAGAGCAAAAATACCCACCAGCGCCGTATCGCGAGAGATCGCTTTAGCAGTCAATTCCAAAGTAAAAACGTTCTGGTAGGCTTCGCTAAAAGCTGCTGTCACACCAAGAACCAGGAGAATGGCCGCAATCAAGCCAAATTCATTGCGAAAACGAAAAAAATATTCAGCCACTTCCCCTCTCACTCATTCCTCTTCCCGGTCGAACTGGCGGACAAGATCACGAACTGATCAAGCCTCGCTCCTTGAGCCACTGAAGGAACTCAGAATGCTTAAAGAACACTGTTCCCTCATCAAACAGCTCTTTCGTTACAGGAGAGCCATCATCGGGAACGACAACTCGTAACTCGGTACGGTAAATGTCTCCCAGCCCCTCCTTCGCGTAGCTCGGAAACATTTCCCCGATGACCGTCTGGTTGTCCAGCACCAAGGCATGCATCAACTTCACTCCTTCAAAACCCATCTGATATGGATTCTGGACCACCATCACGTCAACGTTTCCTTGCCCCATCCCGGCAATGCTGTCCTGGGCTGCGTCAAAGCAGATGACCTTTGTCTGCGCACGAATTGCTCGATCCTCCACAACCTTCACGATCTGTGGCGTATTGTAAGCCCAAATACCGACCAGCATCCCACAATCCGCATGTTGGTTTAAAAGATCCTCAACATTCTTTCGCGCTTTCGTGCGGTCTCCCCCATCGGCTCGACGCCCAAGCTCCTCAAAGCCACTCCCCTGGCCAACCCCTTCGAGGAATCCAGACATCCGCTCCACAGCATTCGCAACTCCGAGGTCACCGACGAAAAATGCAAACTTCGACCCCGCAGGACTGATCGCTTTCGCGGCACGCCCCAATTCCCGGCCCCCAATCACATTGTCCGTTCCCAAATAAGCATAGCGCGCGTCACGATACTTTTCGCGATTCAAATCGCTATCGATCGCAATCACCTTCACCCCTTTGCTCTGCAAATTCTGCATCTCCATCGCCAAGTTACGGCTCTCAGGATTGAAGACCGAAATTCCGACAGCCACCACATCCGAGGCAATTACATACTGCTTCAACATGTCGATTTGCTTCTTGTCCGTAAAATCCCCCCGCTGAAAATCGACAACAAAGCCCTGACCAGACAAACCCAGTTCCTTCTCCGCTGCCTTGGCACCCGATTCGCAAGTATCCCAAAAAGGGTCCGGGCCATTGGTCAAAATAATAATTCGCTTAACGCCCGCCGCCGTCCCGCTGGCTGCTCCTCCACCACCCGTGGAATCCTTTGAATCACAGCCAGCGACCGAAAGCGACACGACAATGCACAACCAGAGCGGAAGAGCCGAACGAATCTGCATGACGCGAATTCCTTTGAAGAGCAACGAAATCGGAAACGGTGGATTCTCCTGTTTGCTCGCGTACCTCGCCCCCGCAGAATGCAAAGCCGCCCGAATGCTGCTTGAAATCGTCGTCATTGAAGGAACGGAGGCGGTTTTCGGAAGGGATCGAAGGAGGAGAACGAGGAGGAGGCAAAACGACCCTCGGCGTGGTGACACCGTGAAAGCGGATTGTAGACCAGCTAAAATGAGGCAACAAGTCGCGGGGTTCGGGGGGGAATCCTCTGGCGGCGGAGTGGACATCGATCAACATCCTAACCTCTTTTGAGAAATGCGAATCTTCAATGGCTGTGCAGAACGAGCGTGCTGATGAAAACCCCTTGCCCGTGGCCGATCGCTACTGGATGCCGTTTGAAAATGGGACGGCACTCGGAACTGCCCAGCGGTGGAATCGTGGCCAGTATTGTGCGATCCTGACACCGGCCGGGATCGTCGGTTGCGGAATCTATGATTTGAAAACCGCTTCCGAATTCGGTCAGGCGATCGCGATTGCGAAAGGGACGCCAGCTCAACCACTGGTCCTCCCCGAGGACCTACTGGACGCAAAAATTGTTGGGGCAACTCCGCAAGCTACCCAGCTCGGGATCGAACTCGGCATGACCGGTCGTGAAGCCGTCGAAAAAATGCTGCTCGCCACTCCAGCTTCGTAACGACGATGCTAGCGAAGAACTCTGCCAGCGAAGAACTATATCAGCGAGGAACTCTGCGGCAGCGAATTCCACGGGCAATGGCTCAAATGAGCGAGCGCGCGAACAAGCGCTTGGGTTCCCGATCTTCCATGCCCTTGCGCACGAACCGCCTGATAGAGTTGCTTTGCCAGCCCAAGCCCGGGGAGGGCAAGATCCATCCGTGCGGCTTCGTCGAGCGCGATTCCCAAGTCTTTTAAGAAATGATCGACCAGAAACCCAGGCGCAAAATCCCCTGCGATCATGCGTGGCGCAAGATTCGACAGCGACCAGCTACCCGCGGCCCCAGAAGAAACCGACTGCAGCACCATCTTCAAATCCAGACCAGCGCGACTCGCATAGAGCAGCGCTTCGCACACCCCAATCATGTTGCTGGCGATGAGAATTTGGTTGACCATCTTCGTATGCTGACCGGCTCCCGGCGGGCCTTGAAAAACAATCGTTTTTCCGATCCGCTCCCAGAGTGGCCAGAGCCGATCAAAAATCTCCTGACGACCGCCGACCATGATCGACAAACGAGCCTCTCGTGCCCCGATGTCGCCACCACTGACCGGTGCGTCGAGACAATCCATACCTCGTTCGAGACCTCGCTGATAAATCTCTTCGGCGAGCGATGGCGGGCTCGTGGTCATATCGACCAAGATTTTCCCCGGCGAACCATGGGGAATCAAACCCGCCGATGAAAAATAGACTTCGCGAACATCGGCTGGATACCCGACAATCGTGAGCACGACCGAGCTCCGCTGGATCACCTCGGCAGGGCTCGAGACAGCTTCAGCCCCGCGATGCTGGAGCCGCCGAGTTTTTTCCGTGGAGCGGTTGTAGATGGTCAGGGCATAACCGGCGTCGAGCAGATGTCCCGCCATCGCCTCGCCCATCACCCCCGTTCCGATCCATCCGATCCTCGTCTCGCCAGGAACAATCGCATCCATTGATAAATCCGCCGACCTCCACGCATCGATTCCGAGACACACTACCAACGATCGCTAGGTCGATCCAAAATCTCACGAAGTATAAACGCTTGAGCCAGCCGCTGCCGATCCTGAAAAAGTTCAAGAATGCTATGCGGCGCAATCGTCGTAGCCTGTGGTTTCGCCCCTTGAATCCCAGCAAAACTTGGGCTGTTGTCCAGATTCCCCACCTCATGGTCGAAAATCTTTTGGGCGCGCGAGACAAATTCACTTGTCGGTTCTTTCTTCCCACGCACACCCCCTCCCTCTTCGGCATCAGCGGGCGTTGAAAGCTGGCGTTCGAGTTGGCGATTGCTGTACTCGGGAGCCGCCTTGGCGTTTGCTCCCTGCTGCCGCTGCACAACCTCTTTTCGATATGCCGCGTTCTCCGCGCGACGCTGTGCCGCTCGCTTCAGAAAATCTTCCAAATCTTTTGCCATCAGGGACGCTCTCAAGTCGAGGAGTTAGCCGGTTTGCCCGCGGTACCAGCAATCGTCTTACGCATCTCCGTATCAGCACTCACGTTCTGCAGCTTGTAATAGTCGAGAATCGACAATCGTCCGCCACGAAAAGCCTCGGCAATCGCTTTTGGGACTGCGGCCTGCGCTTCGACAACCTGAGCGCGACTCTCTTCAATCTTCGCCTGCATTTCCTGGTCAGTGGCGACCGCCGCGGCCCGCTTCTGTTCCGCCGCCGCCCGCGCGACGCGCATATCCGCCTCCGCCTGGTCCGCCTGCAATCGCGCTCCGATATTCGCCCCTACATCAATATCTGCAATATCGATCGAGACAATTTCGAAAGCCGTTTGCGAATCGAGCCGTTTGGCAAGAACTGCCTTGGAGATCATGTCAGGGTTCTCGAGGACCAACGTGTGCCGCTCGGCACTCCCAATCGCACTAACAATCCCTTCCCCAACTCGCGCGATAATCGTCTCCTCGGTCGCCCCACCGATCAATTGCTGCAAATTTGCGCGAACCGTGACTCGCGCTTTGACTTTCAACTGGATCCCATCCTTTGCCACAGCATCCAGGGATGGCTTGGCAGAACCCTTCGGAGGACAATCAATGACCTTCGGATAAACACTGGTTTGAACCGACTCGAGCACGTCGCGACCCGCCAAGTCAATCGCCGTTGCCTCGCGGAATGTCAGCGAAATCGTCTTCGCTTTTCGCGCGGCAATCAAAGCTCGGATGACCTGTCCGACATTCCCACCTGCCAAGTAATGCGCCTCGAGCGACTTGCTGGTGAGATCGGTATCCTCAAGACCCGCCTGGGCGGCCATAATCCGCGCGCGAACAATCGCCCTCGCATTGACTTTTCGAAACGTCATCCCAAAAAGATCGAAGATCGTAATGTCCGCGCCCGTCAAGAATGACTGAATCCAAAGCCCGAAATAGTTCGTCAGTAGCAGCGTCAAAAACAGCAGCACTCCGACCACGACAATCGCAATAATCATGACCCACATAAATTCGGAATTGACCTGCGCCAGCAGCGGAAGTAGTGCCGAATCAAGCTCTCTCAGAGCAGCAGCATTCATACGCGTCTTTCCCCCCTAATACCTACCAGTAAATACCTATTTTTAGACAACTCTTGCGGGATTTCTGTGAGCCACTCTCCGAATCTCCGGCGGATCATCGAATACCGACAACGCATTCTACCGAGCTCGCCGGGCCGCTGCGGGGTGCGACCGAAAATTTTTCAATGCTCCGCTCCGCGCAGCCTATTCTTAAATCCGATCTTGGCTGCCCTCCTCAAGCCCTTCAAGGTCAAGCTCGCTGAGCATCGAACCCGGAGCATCTTGCTCGCGCCGCCGCGGAAGGGATGGTTCGTCGTTTACAAGCTTTCTCGCTGTTTTCCGAACCCGAATAATCCCCCCTTCAACACTGCAGATTTCGACCGTTTCACCACGATCAATCGGCATCCCCATGGCAACAGCGTCATAACGCGTCCCCAGCACTTCGATCTGGCCGCTCGGCAAAAGATCACTCCGCGCCGTCGCCAGCGTCCCAAGGAGCCCTTTCAATTGCTCCATCCGCGGGTCGGCTCCCATCCCATTCCCCGTCATGTCATCCGGAGGCAAATTCAGAATCCGCCTTCCGAGCGGAGTCCGGGGCCAAACTCTGATTCCGGTCACCACCAGCAGCGGTAAGCCGATCGCAATGCACGCGAGCATCACCATCCCCGCGAAAAAACTGTGGGAAAAGGCAAAAAAGATCGCTGCGGCCAGCGAAAGTGCGGTTGCCATGCCCAGCAAGCCCGCGCTTGGAACCAAAAACTCTAAGGTCCCAAGCAACACGGCCAGCAGCGCCAGACCGATACCCCAAGTGAGTTCCTGCGACACCTGCCCCTCACTCCTTCGTTAGTAACCAATCCGAAAAGCGGCCTGACCCTCTCCAGCAAGGCCCAATAATTAATGAAAGCGATTTGCCTCCAAAGGGTCTGCCTCCAAAGGGTCAGACCCCTTACTGGAGAGCGCGATCCCCGAGCGATTCGACCACAATTCGATTCCCTTGCACGAGCACCACTCGAATCGGCGCATCAGGTTCGAGCATTTCGCCTTGGCTGACGACCGCAAAAATCTGATCCGCAAACCGCGCTTTGCCTGCCGGACGCAGTGGTGTGATCGCTGTCCCTTCGTGACCAAGCAGCCACTCATAATGTACCAAATGCTCCCGCTCCTGCTGCTCAATCATTTCCGTGGATCTCGGACCAGGCATGACGAGCTGCGAATAGAGCCTTGTCCCGGGAAGAAAGTAACGGAGCGCCAGCAGTCCCCCCGCAACCCCGGCAAAGGCCGCAATCACCGTCATTAAGCCGCGGGTCGTCTGGCGGAACTGATAATCGTTTTGCGGAATGACGAAGGTCTGGCTCGTGAGCACAATCGCACCAACAACCATCACCAAGCCACCAATCCCGAAAATCCCCACACCGGGGAGAAAGAAGATTTCGAGCACCAAACAAGCAATCCCCCCACCGAACAACAAGATTTCCAGCCACTCGGCTGTCCCCGAAAAAAAACTAATCCAAAAGAAGAGCATGAAGGAAAGCAGCGAAAGAAAACCGGGTAGACCCAGCCCAGGTGCACTGAGCTCCATCGAAAGTGTGAGAAAACCTGCAAAGATGAGGAGCTGAGGGAGCCAAGGAAACTCGGCTAGTCGCTCGATCGCACGGACCACTGCACGATCCGCAAGCGGCGAGGGAACTCCCTCCATCCCCGCCAGCGCCGCAGCTCCTGCCAGCGATTCGCTCGTCCCCTCGGCCAACCCCATCGCGATCGCTTGACTGGCGGTCAGACCGGAGGCCAGGTCGACAACCTCGCCACGCTCCCAAACACCCTCGTCCTCCGGTGTTGCATCGGCCGCAAAGTAGCCGACTTGTCCCGTGCGGCGATGGACGTATTTGTGAACAACCAAGTCCGGATCAATCAATCCTCGCAACAAGGCGGCCGGCCGTCCCGATTGGCTTCCGAGTTCCTCCAAAATTTCCTTCAAATCTCCGCGCGCTTCGCGATCCAAATAACTGGCACCTTGCCGCCCCAGCACCGCGCTCGGATGCATATAGAGCGGACGGCAACTGCATGCGACGAGCAGCGCATCGCCGCGCGCCTCGGACGTGACATAACCCGTCGCCCGGACCAACGTATCATTGGGATCGCACAACGTCAGCGACAGTGAAAGGCTGTCGCGCATCGCTCCCCCGGGAGAATCAATCACGACCAGCAGCGCATCGACCTGTTGTCCCTCAATGGCCCCCTGGAGGCTGGAGCTCAACCGCGAGAGCTTCCTCGCCGTCAGCTCCCCGGAAAGTTCCATAAGGCGCGGCTGACTCGTTGTTTTCGACTCCCTGCCAGACTGCTGGAGGTCTGCGATCCCGAGCAGCGCCGCCCATTCACCGGGACTGGAAACCTCCTGGCTCGCCCACCGATTGCTGCGGAGCTGCTGGGCGGAAAGCTCCAGGCCACTTCCCTCCGCAGTCCACTGCTCCTCTTTGAAGATGAGGCCCTCGCCTCGCAGCTGCAGCAATTGCATCGAGTCGACAAACTTCTCCGTTCCATCCACCAAGGTCACGCGAAAGAGCGATTTCGATGGGTCCACCAGCGCACTGGCAACAGGGACTGGCAAAGTCCCACGCCCCTCCGCAATCGCTTGATACACACCCAAAACCGCCGCATCGACCTGTCGCTCGTCGATAGCCGCGTTTGCCATCGATGCGCCTGGTGCCACCGCAAACTCATCACATGCCAGGATCGGAAGAATCGCGTGACCTCGTACAGGCCCAGCAACAAAGGCCAAAAAACGGAGCCGCTTCGATTGTGGTCCTGCGAGGAATCGCGCGAGCCCGAGGGCATCCTCGAATCGGCTCCCTTCACCACTCGATTCTCCCGCACCGCGATCTCGCCCCGTCGCTCCCATGCCACCAAATTGCAAGATCACCGTGGGCCGACGCGTTGCGGTTTCATCGACCTGCTGAGCCAGCTGCACAAGGCGCGCGAGAAAATCATCCGCTTCCTGACCACGCAAGGGGAGTGGGACGCGAAAAAGATATCCGCTTTGGCTTGCCTGACGAGCATCCCGCACTTGGTCCTGTGCCACGGCTTCGCTCCGCACAGCAAACAACCCGAGCACGCAGACCACAACGAGCCATCTCCGCGGATGAATTTCCGGGGTCCGCACCATCCGTTTCCAGCTCTTTTCCTGTGCTCGATCCATGGAAGCAACGCCCGCGAAAAAACCCCTGAAAATCACCTCAAAAAACTCCAGTCTCGCCTCCGCTTGGCCACCAGTTCCCTAGGCACATTCGCCGGTCAGATCGGGCGCTGCGTTCCAAATTCGTCGATGCTGCGCGAGGAATTCCGCAAATCGACCCTCCCGGATCGACTTTCGTGCCCCCTCCATCAGCCGCTGATAATAAGTCAGATTATGGTGCGAAAGGAGGATTGGACCAAGCATCTCCTGGGAAACGAACAGATGCCGGAGATAGGCGCGGCTGTGCCTGCACGCATCGCAGGGGCAATCCGCTTCCAGCGGCCGCGGGTCCTCGCGATGCATCGCGTTTCGCAAACGTAGGGGGCCCGTAGCGGTGAAGGCCAGGGCGTTACGGCCATTGCGAGTGGGCATCACACAATCAAACATGTCGATGCCGCAAGCAATTCCTTCGAGCAGGTCGATTGGCCGGCCAACACCCATCAAATAGCGAGGACGATCGCGCGGCAGCCAGGGAGTGGTTGCGGCAATGATCCGCACCATTTCCGCAGGGGACTCGCCGACGCTCAGCCCCCCCACCGCAAATCCCTCGAAATCGAGCGATCCAAGCGCCTCGGCGCACGTTCGTCGCAACTCGGCATCGAGCCCCCCTTGCACGATCGCAAATCGAGCCTGATCGTCACGCGTCGCCGCAGACAAACATCGCTCTGCCCAGCGCAGCGATCGTTCCATCGCCACGCGAACCACCTCAGGTTCGCTCGGCAGTGGAACCACGTGATCCAGGACCATCGCGATATCGCTGCCCAGCAACTCCTGAATCTCGATCGAACGCTCCGGAGAAAGCTCGACGAGCCGACCATCGATATGGCTGCGGAACAGCGCCTGCTGCTCGGTCACCTTCCCCAACGACGAAAGGCTGAAAATCTGAAACCCACCGCTGTCGGTAAGGATCGGTCCATCCCAACCCATAAAAGCATGCAGGCCACCTAAGTGCGCAACCAATTCCGCACCCGGCCGCAGCGATAAATGATACGTGTTCCCGAGGAGGATCTGCGCTCCTGTCGAACGGATCGCGGCAACCGTCAAACCCTTGACCGTCCCCTGCGTGCCAACAGGCATAAAACAGGGAGTCTCGATCGCACCACGCGGCGTCTGCAACACCCCCAGACGCGCCGATGTTTGCGAGTCCTCGGTGATCACTTGATAAGAAAACTTGGGGTTCGGCACCGCCGCATGCCCTACATTGAGCCGATTACTCGCCGCGCAACTTAAGTCCTAAATCGGCGAGCTTCTCGCGGACCTCGTTGAGGCTGGTGACCCCAAAGTTCTTGGATTCCAGCAGATCGTCCCCTGTCTTCCGCACCAGTTCGCTGATCGATGTGATCCCCAAACGCACCATACACTTCCGCGCACGAACCGAAAGATTCAATTCGGAAATTGGTCGCTCGAGCAGCGCCTGCTCGTCCGGAGACATGTGCGACGTGTCGATCGGTGGCTCGCTGCTTTTCTTCTCGTGGGCAAACATCCCCAGTGAGAGATCTTTTGACGCTAGAATTTCACGGATCTCGTAAAGACTGGTCTCGCCAAAATTCTTACTCGCCAGCAACTCCGCTTCACTCACCTGCGTCAAATCACCAAGCGTTTGAATCCCCATTTTCTGCAAACAATTTCGGCTTCGGACCGACAGCTCAAAATTGGTGACCGGGATGTTCAGAACCTGTGCCAGTCGATCATTGCGGCGCTGAGTTTCCTCGTCGTAGAGAATGTTCCCCAGCCCCGAGGCGTCTTTCATGTACAGACGCGCACGGGGGTGATCAGGGTATGTCTCAAGAATCCGACGATAGCATCGCTGAGCTTTTTCGTACTGACCAATGTCTTCGTAGGCGATGCCCAAATTAATCAACGCCCCAATCCCCGTCGGGAAAGCGCTCGCCGCCCGCTCGTACAACGACAAGGCTTCAGAATCATTCCCATAACGATCATTCTCAAGCGCCAAACCAAAGAGCGCTCCGGCATGTGCCGGGTCGACACCAATCGCCCGCTCGTAAAGCCGAATCACTTCGGGAAGATTGCCACCAATGGCGGCAACCGTTGCCCCTCGCTGGTACAGATACTCCGCCGTCTGCTCGACAGGACCAAACATGTTGTCGAGCACCGACATCGATTTGTCGATCGCCCCCGAATAACGATGCGACTGGGCAACCCCTAAATTGCAGTGATCGGCGTCGTACCCACTCTTCCGCGCCGCATCGAAGGCAGCAATCGAATCGCTGTAATTTCCAAGCTCAAAATGGCACTTTCCTTGATAGAACAGCGCCAGCGCCCCGCCATCGGATGTCTTCAGCGTTCCCAACGCATCCTGGAACCTCCCCAGCAAAAACTGGCACACCCCCAGTTTCGCCTGCATCGCCGGACTCCGCGACGATTCCTGCTCGAGACTCGCGACCCCATCCCGCAAATCGGCAAAATGCGAAAACTCTTTCGCCACCGCCGCACGAATCTGCACAATCTCCTGCGGACCAAACGTCGTGTTCGAAAGAACCACGTCTTTCACATCCAAGGTCGCGGCTTCCACAACGGTTCCAGTTTCAGGTATTCGTACCATGGTTCCACAGAAAGAGATTTAGAGCCTATCCGAAAAGGGGTCTGACCCTTTGGAGGCAAGTCGATTTTATTGGTTTTTGCGCCGTGCCGGAGAGGGTCAGACCCCTCTTCGGATAGGCTCTTAGATGCGTCAAACCACCAACTACCGATGAGCCAGCGGTGGGAATCGAACCCACAACCCTCGCATTACGAATGCGATGCTCTGCCAATTGAAGCTACGCTGGCCAGCGTCAAAAAAATCTACACGTCAATCCTCTTTCTGGGAATACCAGTGATCGGTTCTTCTCTTCCTCACCATGTTCCCAACTCTCGCTTCCACTAGAGCTCCGACCCCGGAAGAGGGCGGAGAAGAAAGAGATGGATTTTGCTGACCGTCCCCTGGTACTTCGCCAGTCCACTCAAGACCTTCCAGTCTGGATGCTGGCGGAATTTCTCCCATGACTTCAGCCGTGACTGATCATCTGGATAGGCTGTCAAATAAGTCAGTGAGGGGGCATAGGGCCCCAGTAGTGCTTGCCCTAAAAAAACAGGCTCAATTCCGCAGTCCAGAAAAATCGGCACCTCCCCCGAATTGAACATCTCCACCTTGCGATCCCCAAGCCCCTCGTTCGCACTCTCATAAACTCGCAGCTCATACACCCGAGTGGCCTCCGATCCGATCCCCGTCGGCAACTTTGCCTGCGGCATCGTATCCATGGCGATAAGCAATTCGCCCGAAAGCCGCGCATAGGGAGCGGGAGCTTTGGCGGAAGTTTCTTTCGCAGGAGCCGCCTCCCAAGCCGCACGCGCGGCCAAATACTCCGAATCGCCGCGCAATTGATCCGCGACTGCACCGGCGTCGCGGGCAGACGCCGAGACGATGATCGCAAACCGGTCCTGGACCTGTGCACCGGCGGCAGGAGCAAAAATTCCCACGTGTTTGGCGCCGGCACGCTTGAGCGCCGGGAGCATCTGCCGCGAGAGGAACTCGTCGATCCGCTCCACATCGGTATCTTCCGCGACGACAAATTGGCGGATTTCGTAATACTCTTTTCCCTCCTCAGCCACAGCGATTCCCGCCATGAGAAGCCATCCCCCCAAGATCAGACGTCCAACCAAGTCACAGTAAAAATGTCTCATCATTTCGCTCTTTCGCTCTCGAGGAACTGGTGACGATCCTCACGGTGCTGCCATCGGTAAGGTGCTGCCATCGGTAAGGTGCTGCCATCGGTAAGGTGCGGTCATAGGTAAGACGTGACCGGCATCACAAAGATCTTCCCATCCCCCATGCGGCCACTCCGCGCCGCCAGAATGACTTTTTGCAGCACCTCTTCCAACCTCGCATCTTCGACCCACATGGTGATCTCGACCTTCGGAAGGAAGACCTCAGCATACTCCGTCTTTGCATACTCATCGAGGTAGCTCTTCTGCCTCCCAAATCCCTTGACCTCCGTGACGCTGAGCCCTTCGAGCGGGGCTCGGCGGAGATTTTCCAAGACCTTTTCCGCCAAGTATGGTTTCACGATTGCCACCACCTGCCTCACTGTCTCGTCCCCCTCTCGAGGTTCCTCAAGAAGCCCCGTCTGCTCGCACCTCTGGCACCGCTTCAGTATTCTAAGAACGGATTCTACTCGGTTCTCCCCCCTCATGCCTTCACCACTTGATGTAGAAGTTCGCTTTCTCGGGACAATCCATGAAACGCTTTTTTCTTGCACCCGCGCGAAATCCAGAAGTCTCGATTGCCCCATCGATGCTCTGGGTCATGATCCTCATCCTCCTCCCGACCCCTCGTCAGGCCGCAAGCGAAGTCTGGGAGGGACGCTGGCCTGAGTTTCGCGGCCCGACCTGCGATGGAATTGCACCCCCATCCTCCCATCCGCCGCTGCGCTGGTCGACGACCGAAAATGTCCGCTGGAAACTGCCGACCGAAGGGAGTGGATGGTCGACTCCTGCCGTTTGGGATGGAACCGCTTGGTTCACCGCGGCAACCGACGATGGAAGGGAGATGTGGGCCGAGGCAGTGGACCTCGTGACAGGTCAGCGACGCTGGAAACAACCGCTGTTTACTCACGAAAAAGTTGATGAAAAACATGTGATGAATTCTTATGCCTCCCCCAGTCCCGTGACCGATGGCGAGCGCGTTTGGGTCCATTTTGGTAGCTATGGGACGGCCTGTCTCGATGCCGAAACAGGGCGCGTCCTGTGGACGCGACGGGACCTCCCCTGCAACCATTGGCGTGGACCGGGAAGCTCGCCGATCCTCGTCGGAAAACAACTGATCGTGCATCTCGATGGCTTTGATTACCAGTACGTTGTCGCCCTCGATACGGAAACAGGTGCGACCTCCTGGAAGGTCGACCGGGCGATCGAATATGGGACCGACAACGGTGATTTCTACAAAGCCTTTTCGACGCCCCTGCTGATCGATGTCGATGGATCACCACAGTTAATTAGCCCGACGTCCAAGGCCGTCCTCGCCTACAATCCCCAGGACGGGGCGGAGATCTGGCGGGTACGGTTCGATGAGTTCAGTGCCACGGCTAGACCTCTTTGGGATGGAGCGAGAGTCTATATCAACACCGGATTTGGGAAAGCACAACTGCTGGCCATCGATCCCCGTGGTCAAGGAGACCTCACCGCAACGCATGTCGCATGGATTAACTCGAACAGCATCGGCTCGAAATCCTCGCAACTGATTCATGATGGCCGAATCTACAATGCCCATGACGCCGGAGTCGCAACGTGCATCGATGCGGCCAGCGGCGAAACGCTTTGGAGCCAGCGTCTCGGGGGACAATTCAGTGCCTCACTGATGATGGCCGGAGGACATCTCTATTTCTTTGACCATGATGGCCTCTGCCATGTGATCAAACCCGGCCCGACCTGCGAAGTCGTCTCTGAAAATCGCCTGGATGATGGCTGTATGGCCTCTCCTGTTCCGCTCGGTGACAGCTTGCTCGTTCGTACACGATCAGCGATTTATCTGCTCGCCGGCGGCGAAGGGGAAGGGCAGGGGGCTCGGGAGGAGGAGTTCCAGTCGGAGCTGCTCTTTCCTCTCGATACACAGCACAATCATGCTCCCGGCATTGTCCAGTTTCCCAGTGGCGACTTGCTGGTCAGTTGGTATCGAGGTTCTGGCGAACGCCGGGCTGATGATGTCGCAATCTTCGGTGCATGGAAGATTGCCGGCCAGGATCAATGGTCCCCCCCAATCCTCCTGGCCGACCAACCTGGATTTCCCGATTGCAACACCTGCCTGTTTCTCGATCCCCAGCAACGACTCTGGTTGTTCTGGCCAACCGTCATCGCCAATAGCTGGGAATCATGCTTGACCCGTTATCGCATGGCGACGGCATTCGATCCCCAGCACGGACCACTTTGGGAGCGAGATGGGCTCGTGCTGCTGGCCCCCGACGACTTCAGCCAAGAGGTGAATGAAGAAATCGATCGGCAGCGTCCCTTGCTCGACGGTCTCCTTGACCGTGCGACTGCAGAATCGCTCGACGAGGAAATCGCACAGTTGCGCCGGCGGCTGGGCGATAAACTCTACCAGCGATTGGGCTGGCAACCTCGCTGTAAACCAACGCTCCTTCCTAGCGGCCGAATCCTCCTCCCGCTCTATAGCGACACTTTTTCGATTTCCATCATGGCGATCAGCGATGATCAGGGAAAAACATGGTTCGCCAGCAAGCCCCTGGTCGGGCTGGGAAATATTCAGCCCTCGGTCGTTCGCCGCAGCGATGGGACGCTCGTCGCCTACATGCGCGAAAACGGAATTTCGGGTCGGATTCGCATTTGTGAGTCGACCGACCAGGGAAACACCTGGGGCCCCGTTTTCAGCAGCTCCCTCCCCAATCCCGGGTCCGGACTCGACATCGTCCGCCTCACCGATGGTCGCTGGGTGATTGCCTATAACGACACGGCGAAAGGACGTTCGAGCCTCGCGCTCTCGATCTCCGCCGACGAAGGTAAGACCTGGACAAAGACACGCCACCTTGAACAACAGGCCGAAGGGTCGTTTCACTACCCGGCGATCATCGAAGGACATGATCGCCGCATTCACGTTGTCTATAGCTATGCCGTTCCGGGGGGAGAGAGCATGAAACATGCATCGGTGCACCCGGATTGGATCGATCCATGAACGCCCCGGCAGACCACGAATCGATGGATGCGGAAATCATTTCGATCGGCGATGAAATGACCAGCGGAGCGCGTCTGGACACCAATTCGCAGTGGCTGAGCCTGCGGCTCGGAGAACTTGGCTACCGAGTCCTCTACCACACAACCGTCGGCGACCAACTCGAGGCATCCATCCAAGTCTTCAAAAACGCGATCCAGCGAGTTCCGCTGGTGATTGCCACCGGGGGCTTAGGACCCACGGCCGATGATCTGACGCGCGAGGCGATCGCTCGGGCAACGGGCTGTGCCCTGCAGTTCGATCCCGATTCCTTCGCGCACATCGAGCGGATCTTTGCCCGACGCGGTCGCCCGATGCCTCCACAGAACCGCGTGCAGGCGGAATTCCCCGCCGGCGCAACGACGATCCCCAACCCGCAAGGAACGGCCCCGGGCTTTGATTTGACTCCTCCGTCCCTCAACTCACGCATCATTGCCCTCCCCGGTGTCCCCGCGGAAATGACGCAGATGTGGCTCGACTCGGTCGCCCCACGCCTGCGCGTCCCCGAGGAAAATGCGGTGACGATGGAACGGGCGGTGATCAAGTGTTTTGGTTTGGGTGAAAGCGAGATGGAATCGTTGCTCGGGGGAATGATTTCCCGCGAACGGGTCCCGCAAGTCGGCATCACTGTCAGTCGTGCAACAATCTCCCTGCGGATCGAAGCGCGATCCGCACGACGCGAAGAGGCGCTACGGCAGGTCGAAGAGACGCGGGGCGAAATCATGGCCCGCGTTGGTCCTTTCGTGTTTGGCGAAGGAGAGGATTACGAGATCGAACATGCCGTCGTCGACCGCTTGCGATCGCGTCGAGAAACGCTCGAGGTCCTTGAACTGGGGTTCGATGCGCCGCTGCTCTCGATGCTGGCAAAAACAGGTGCGAACGATGTCTTTTTCGGCGGTCGCTGGCTTCCAAGCCCCACGAGCCACCAAGGAACGACGCAGCCCGATTTCCTGGCAACAACATCGGCCGATTGGTTCCTGGTCGTCGATGCCTATCCACTGCTGGCCGGAAAATTGCCCGCGGGCTTCCCTCGCAGCGACGTGACTTTGACTCTCTACCACCGGCAAAACCTCGAGAAACCCTCCGTTTTCTCCGAATCGATCGGCGGCCATCCCGACATCCTCACCGCTCGGATCGCGAAAACGGCACTCGCAAAGCTATTACAATGTCTTGCATCCACTTGATTCGCCACACGCTCGGGATCCCTGCTGATCCGCCGGTTCGTATAACATGACTTCTTCAAAGAACGACGTATTCGCAAAGCTTGAAAATTTCGCCCAGCAATATCGCATCTCTTCCAAAAAAGTCGTTCTGGACAATGTCGCCACGAGCGATCGAGGACCTTTCGCTGATAAAGAGGAAGGACAAGCCTTTACGCGGGCTTGTATTGAAGAGATTCGTCATCTCCAGTACCGTTTGTTTGTCGAGCAAAAACAGTCGCTGCTGATCGTGCTCCAAGCACCGGATGCTGCCGGTAAGGACGGCTTGATTCGGCATGTGCTCGGTCGAATCAATGCTCAAGGGTGCAGCGTGCACCCTTTTAAGGTTCCGTCCGAAGAAGAGCTGGCACACGATTTTCTTTGGCGGATCCATGCCCTCACGCCTGCTGCCGGAAAAATCGCCGTTTTCAACCGCTCGCACTATGAAGATGTGCTCGTCGTGCGTGTCAAGCAACTCGTTCCCAAGGAAGTTTGGCAACGTCGATATGAGCACATCAATCACTTCGAACAATTGCTCGTCGATCGGGGAACTCGGATTCTCAAGTTCTATCTCCATATCAGCCGCCACGAGCAATTGCTCCGCTTTAAAGATCGCCTCGATGACCCCGAGAGCCAGTGGAAGTTAAATGCCGGGGACTATGAGGACCGCAACCTTCACGATGCCTACCGCAAAGCTTATGAGGATGTTTTCACCAAATGCCATCGAGAGACGGCGCCGTGGTATGTCATTCCCGCCGACCGCAAATGGTTTCGTGATGCGGCCGTAGCTTCGATCCTGCTCGATACGCTCCGCGCGATGGACCCCCAATTGCCCCCGCTTCGTGTCGACCTTGAACAGATCCGTGCGCTGTACGAACAAGAACTTGCCGAAACCTCCGATTCTCACCATCCCTAATGCCTCCCCATGGAAGACCATCCTGCCACAGACCATTTTTACCACGTCTATGACCGGAAGGACTGCGCTTACGGAGAAATCCCATCGGCACCCCTGGTGCAGTACTTGGATCAATCCGGCTGCCAAGGAATTGCCCTCGATCTTGGGGCGGGTCCTGGACGGGATTCTATCGCGCTTGCTCGGCGCGGCTACGATGTCACCAGCATCGATACTTCCGCACGCGGCTTGCAGGAACTCGAACGTCGCTGCCAAAGCCTTGGGCTGGCACACCGAGTCGATCTCCAGTGTGCCGATGTCCGCCACGTGCGAATACCGCGAGGTCACTATGACGTGATCGTCGCGACGACGATTCTCGATCACCTCCCCATCGATGACGCTGAGGCTCTCTGGCAACGAATGGTTGCTGGGCTTGCCGATCAGGGGGTCCTGTATGTTGAGGTTCACACCACCGATGACCCCGGATGTCAAACCTGTACTGCGGAAGACAAAGCTGCGCCCGTCAGTGAAACTGCCGAATGGGTCGTCAATTACTTCAAACGCGGACTCCTCCTCGCAATGGCCGTCGCCCATCCAAGGTTACGAATCTTGCGATACGAGGAACGTTACGAATGGGATTACACCCATGGCCCGGAACACAAACATGCCAAGGCGATTCTCCTGGCTACTACGGCGGAACATGACCCGCCGTGGTTCGGATATCCCCGCGCCTTCCCCAAGCAAACATAGGACGGTATGCACTCGATGGAATCGGCTAAGAAGCATTCCCCAGGGAACCCTTTCTCCCTTGCCGGTCGCACTGTCCTGATCACGGGAGGAACGCAAGGAGTCGGCGGAGCCATCGCCCGTTCTATCGCGGAGGCAGGCGGTGACCTTGTCATTCATGGCCTTCGCGATGATTCCTCGGCACGGGACACGCTCTCGGCATGTCGAGAATGCGGTGTCGGGGCGGAATTGCTGATCGCGGATCTCATCCCCGAACCACTTTCGGATTCCGCCCGGCATGTTGCCGAAACGCTCTGCCGCGAGGCACTGCGAATCAATCCCCATATCGATTCGCTGGTCAATAACGCAGGGACTTATCTGGACGGAGATTTCCTCGACACGACCAGCGAGATCTTTTACCGCACTTTTCAGCTGAACGTCGCCGCAGGACTTTTCTTGACCCGCGCCCTGGTGGCATCTTGGTTATCCTCCTCGATTGCCGGTCGAATTGTCTTCACAGGCTCGATCAATGGATTGCTGTCCGAAGCGGAACACGTTTGTTATGACGCCAGCAAAGGAGCGGTCGCTGCCATGGTGCGGTCGCTGTGTGCGGAGCTCGCCCCACGCGGGATTCGTGTCAATGCAATGGCTCCCGGCTTGGTCATCACGCCGATGACTCAAATCATTGAAAAGGAACCCGCGTTCCGCTCCTGGATGGAAATCCACACCCCCAACCGCCGCGTTCCCAATGCCACCGTTTGCGGCCCGCCGACCGTCTTCCTGCTCAGCGATGCCGCCGAACATATCCATGGTCAAACCCTCTATGTCGATGGAGGAATGTCGGCCTGGCAACAACCCTCGCCGCCGGCACAGTAGCAACATCGAACCGCTCGTTCATTCGGCTCGATCGCCAAGCGCCTCTTGAATCCACTGGCGAAATGCCTGGTCCCCCTCGCCCCCTTCCCAGGCCAACTCCCCCTCCCACCAAGTGCGAACAAAGCCCTGCCTGTCAATTAAATAAACCGTCGGCCATGTCCGATTGCCCCAGGCGTGCCAGTTCACCGCATCCCGATCGAAAAGTACCGGATAACCGATGCCTAGCTCCCGCAGCGCAGCAGCGACCTTTTCGTCCTCGGTAGAGTCGTCCGTACCATCGCCACCCTGGACAATCGCCGCGGACGGTCGATCGCGATGCGGAGTCTGGACACCCAGGATCACGATCCCCCGATCTGCAAATTCCTTTGCCCAAGCGTCGTAGTACGGGAGGTTCTCGCGACACCCGGCAAGCTGATGGTCAAAAAAATGGACCACCACGACTTTGCCACGCAGCGACCGCAACGAAACAGCATCTCCCGATAACCACTTCTCCTTCGAGGCAAGAATCAACTCTGGGGCTCGCGGGTTTGTTCTTTTGACGCGTGAAAAATCGAAGGCTGCGCCGAGCGCTTCGGCCAACTCTTTGCGCTGGACGGGAGCCATCGCGCCGAGAATACCCCTCACCTCGCGCTGCTGGATCTGACGCAATTGGCTCTCGAGCGACTCGAGGTTCTCTCCCGAAAAAACTTTTTTCTCTAATTCCTGCACCGCCTCGTCAGTCTGGACAGCAAAGGCCCGCATCCGCAACAGCGAACCAGAGTCGAGTCGAAGCAGCGTCGCGAGCTGCGCGGTGATCACCGCTCGCGTCCCCAATCCCTGCCACTGCAACTGAGACAAACGCGTTTGCTGTTGCTGCGAGAGCACCTGCGGGAGCGCCTCAAGGACTTCAGCGGTCAACCTGTTCTGCTCGCGCTGCCGGTCTGCTGCAGGAAAATGACGGCTCGCAAACCAACGTCCGTCCACCGAATCGGTAAGCTGCAAGAGAGCCTCAACTTGCTGCGAACTGGCAGCAAGTTCTTGGTGCACTGCAGGATCACGCAGCAGCTGCAACAGAATCGGGGGCAATAATGGCTCCGCGGCCGCGGCATTCCAAAGACAGAAGTTCAAAAAAAAGAGGATCGTCGCGAGCCGGAAAAAGATGATGATGCCCTGCGGCGAGCTGTCACGAGAACGGTGGCGTGGCATGGAAAAGCTCCGGTTCGACTCATCAGCTGGGTTAACGCAAGGGTGACAGTCGGACCACCCGAGCGTGACAGAACGGTTGGGATAACGCGGCCGGGAGTTGACGTTACCGAGCGAAGCGAGCCAACCAGGCCTATTCCGGTTCGCGTTCATCCCGTTCTGTCGAATTGATCGACGACCGTCAGCGCATAGACGATCGCCAATCACCGTTTCTCGTACTCGTACTCAGTCCGACAGGACGGTACTCGTACTCGGTTCGGACCTTCGAATTGTACCACTGCGTCCTGGTCTACGGACTTGCCCGCGTTGGAATTTTGGGATGCAAGGTGAATCGAAGGCCGAGG
>Ga0169931_10000545_pt1 | contig 62072 bp, 48 predicted proteins | sample Kivu_15m_20L_FD_129675 | JGI IMG/M metagenome (GOLD analysis project Ga0169931, IMG submission 129675) | Freshwater microbial communities from Lake Kivu, Western Province, Rwanda to study Microbial Dark Matter (Phase II) - Kivu_15m_20L... | ecosystem: Environmental > Aquatic > Freshwater > Lake... | reverse complement strand
GCTTTTTCAAGAAGGCTATCAAGCTGTATGTTTTTTCCTTTGAACTGATCCAGTTCATAAGTCATTGCCTGAAAATCATTCTCAAGGGCTCTTTTAAATGAATTTAATGAATCTACCTTGGCTTGCTCTTGTGTCACTTGCGTTTCTGCTGTGCTTGAGCGGTTCAATAAATAAACATTTCCTATAAGCGAAAGCACCAAAAAAACTCCAAGTATAATTGCCAGCTTATTGTTTTTTTTCGCTTCAGTATTTTGATTTCCTTCCATAACACAAGTAGATTTAAACTGATTCGGCTGCAAAATTAGAAAAAAATCCGAGCCTTTTGTGATTCATTTATTATTCAATATGCTGATTTTCAATGGCAATTATTTACTCTGCCTGCAATTTATAATGTTGCATATACCTGCGATAAAGCTGCTTCTGGTGATTGTCTGTCGATTGTTCCTTCCCGTTTATCCACACCTGCAAAGCGCCCGAACCGCGCATATCCAGTGCGTCGCCCTTGCATAAAAAAAAGCTTGCTTTTTTGCCGGGTTCGAGACTGCCATAATCTGAATCTATTCCCAAAATTTTCGCAGCATTTGCCGAAATCATATTCATGGCTTCCTGCTCCGTCAATCCATAAGCAATCGCATTTCCTGCGGTAAATGGCAAATTTCTGCTTCCCATGGCTTCCATATCGCCCTCATAACACAAGGCTACTAAAATTCCTGCTTGCTGCAGCTTCGACGGAAGTTCTGCGGCGGCTACCGGCGATTGATCCGGCAAATCGGGTAACCTGAAAAGCCTGGCCAATATTACAGGCACATTCATTTGTTTGATGAGTGCCGCTTCGCTCAAACATTCTTCTGCTCCTACAAGCACAGGTCTTTTGATTTCATGTCTTGCAGCAAACAATAGTGCATCACGAATATCGCGTTGCAGCGAAGCATGAAAATAAACATTGGATTGCCCTGCAAAAACAGGTCGCATGGCTTCGTACAACAAATTCTTCTTTTCAGGTTTGGGATTACTACAATATGCACGTGACAAAGCAAAAAATTCATCCAGCTTCTGCTGGGCCTGCAAAGCTTTTCGTGACGCATCTCCGGTATCGGCAGCATGCCTTCTGCTGCGCAGCGATGGCCAGTTGATATGAATTCCATCATCGGCTTTCAGGGCGGCATCTTCCCAATTCCAACCCAGCGAAGTAAACACCGACGAACTACCGCTGATTAAGCCCCCGCGGGGACAGGATTGAACCATCAGAACACCGTTATTGACCAAAGTCGCCAATATTTTTGAATCTGTATTGAAACTGGTCAAACTGCGTACATGCGGGTTCATATCGCCAGTCTCATCATAATCACGGGTAGCCCGCACGGCATCAATTTCGGTTAAACCAATTACAGTGTTCAATGATATAAAACCGGGCCACAAATGATTCCCGCCTGCATTGTAAATCGTATCGTAAAGCCGTTTGTCAAACTTAATTACCCGTGCATCTGCTGCCAAAACAATGCTATCTCCCATAACTCCCAAAACTCCGTTTTCGATTGTTTTATCGGGTAAATGCAATACCACATTCTCAATCAAAAAACTACCGGTTTGAGCCTTACCTGCAAACCCTAGTAAAAGGGCTATTAAAAACATTCCATTTCTTATCATAATTCTTCCTCTTCATAAAGTTCACCGTGATACAGGTCTTCGCAGTGGTACTGGTGACGCTTTTTCCTGATAATGTTCTTCCCTTCAACAGGTTTTTCACCAAGAAGCTTGGCAATCAATGCAGCCCGCATGTCCGCGATTTCCAAAACACGGGCATCGTGCTCACTCAAATCAAAATAAACTTTTCCATCAATCATGGTTAGTTCAGCCCGCGCCCGAACAGACAAAGGATGGGCAGACCAAATAACCAAATCTGCATCTTTGCCGGCTTCGATACTGCCTGTTGTTTTATCAATGTGAAGCATTTTAGCCGGGTTAATTGTAACCAATTTCAGTGCTTCGGTCTCGGAAAGTCCGCCGTAAAGAACCGCTTTGGCTGCTTCCTGATTGAGTCGTCGTCCCATCTCAGCATCGTCTGAATTAATTCCGGTAAGCACTCCCGCCCTGGTCAAAAGCGCCGCATTGTAAGAAATGGCATCGTTTACCTCAAATTTATAGGCCCACCAATCTGAAAACGTTGAGGCATTTGCACCATGGGCGGCCAATTTATCAGCCACTTTGTAGCCTTCCAGAATATGTGTAAATGTATTCACTTTAAAACCCATTGAATCAGCAACATGCATGAGCATATTAACCTCACTCTGAACATAGCTGTGGCAGGTTATGAAGCGCTTTCCCTCTATGATTTCCTGAATGGCTTCCAGTTCAAGATCTTCGCGCAATGGCGCGATGTTCTTTCCTTTTCTTTTCTTTTCCTCTTCCTTGGCCAGCATGTAAGCCCTTGCTCGTTCAAAAGCATCATAAAACACCTGCTCAACGCCCATGCGGGTTTGCGGAAAACGCGATGTCTTATTATCGCCCCAATTACTTTGCTTTACATTTTCACCCAAAGCAAATTTAATATGACCGGGTGCGTCTCTATTGATCATTCCCGAAGGTGTTTCACCCCATCTGAGTTTAATTATAGCCGACTGACCTCCAATCGGATTGGCACTACCATGCAGTAGTTGCGCTGAAGTAACGCCACCCATCAATTGGTAATAAACTGCAGGATCTTCGCTCGTTACAGCATCGCCAATACGAACTTCGGCCGTGTTGTTCTGACTACCTTCATTGACTCCTCGTTCAATTGCTATATGTGAATGTTCATCAATAATCCCGGGCGAAATATGCTTTCCTTCGGCCGAAACAATACGCACAGTTTCTTTGATTTTATAATCCACTGGATTTACTTTTTCAGCGCAAGCGATGATCTTTCCATTGCTAACGAGAATGTCACCTTTGAACGGCAAACTGTTTTCGGCGCATGTCCAAACAGTTGCACCCTGAAAAAGAATGGTTTCTGAACGGGGCAAACTATCGTTTCCAAATGCATGAAAGGGGTAGCGATTGCTAAAATCTTTTGCGGTAAAAATGCTTGGCTCCGGCTCTTTTTTATTTTCCTTTGTCAAAGTGCCTGTTTTTGAAAAGGTAAATGGCATCGTCTCTCCATCGGGTGTGTAGGCAAATCCGCTTATCTGCATCTGGCCGTTCACGGCCGATGTATTTCCATTGAAACGATATAAATAAAAAGGCCCTTTCTCTCGGATGGTAAAATCGAGGCGGGTGCCTGAAATTTCCGGACTTATCTGAATGGCTTTGCCGGTATCGCTGAGTTCTATAGTGAATTTTCCCACTTCATTTTTTATGCTTGCAGCATAGATTTTTCCATTCAATGAACATTCATATTTCCCGGGTAAATCAAAAGTAACGGGTGATTTTACTTGAAAAAATTGTCCCTGCACAAAACAAGATTCAATGCTCCATTGATCAGAAAATAAAGTATCGCTGCAAACCAGCACATTGGCGAATTTCCCGGCGGCAAGGCTACCGGTTTCTTCCCAAATTCCCAGCCAGCGTGCCGGAACTTCTGTAACAGCGCGAAAAGCTTCCTGAGCAGGCATACCGGCTTTAACAGCTTTTGAAAGAGCTGAAACAAATTGAGAAGGCGCTTTTAAGCCTGATGAGCTAAATGCAATTGGAATACCCGCTTCCCTTAGCAAGGCCGCATTTGCAGGCGCTGCCTCCCAATGTTGCATTTCGTCCCACGATATATGCTCCACCGCCGAGGCGTCAGAAACATTCCAGGCTTCAGGATAATTCAGCGTGAGCAACAGTGATGCTCCTGCTTTTTTAATTTCAGAAGCTCTCAGATAAGAATCTCCGCATTCCAGGATGTAAAATGGTTTCCCTATTTCACTTGAAAGTTCAGAAATACGAAGCACATCGCGCCAGGAGGAGGCCTTAAAAAAAGCAGGCAATTTGGATGTCTCCAGTAAAGCTTCCAAAGAACGACTGGTATATTCATCCCGTCCGCCTGCCTCATACCAGGATAAATTCTTAAATGTTTGCCTGAACAAAGCAATGCTTCCCATGAGCGAGGATGGATAATCCATTGGAGAACTTCCTTTATTGAAGGAATAAAAAGTAGCAGCGCGATTCCGGAGCGTAATTTCGTTCAAACTGCCTTTGGCTGTATTCACAACGGGTCCGCTTCCCTGCATAATTCCATCGTCAAGATGGCTGCAGATAGTGGTGAATCCCGATTCCCGCCAGGAGCGGAAAGCCGCTTCTGAATTCTGCATATGCAAAGAACCATCGAATTCAGGATGAACAGCCATGTTCCAGTCACCGACTCCTTCGTTGTTTCGTTCCATCATATCGGCTCTGCCTTTGCGAGCAGGTTCTTCAAATCCGGCATCTGCCCAAATTTCAATAAATCCGGGATACACATGCCGACCGGGTAAGCTCATCACCAAAGCTCCAGCAGGCAAATCAGCATCTGCAGAAACAGCAAGAATCTTTTTATCTTTTATAACTAAGGTGCCCGCAAAGGCCTGACCCGCCTGAGGATGAATGATAACATCACGAAGTGCGTACACATTACCTCCGGGATCACGAACACCATTCACTGGCTCAGGACTTTGAGCGTAAAGGCACATGCAGGTTATCGAAAACAAAAAGGAATACAAGAATTTCATAGGTTCCAAAAGTAAATAATCCTTGAATTGATGGCGCCATTCCTTGACTGAGAAAAAAAATAAAAAGAGTGTAACTTTACCCGGTTCAATGCCTCTCAGGTGAAAACGCAACACAGGTGACCGTTTCAGAATTCAATCAAAGCGTCGATTTGTATTCAGACAATATTTACCGTTTTATCCTCAAAAACATGAAAGACAAGGATGAGGCGAATGACGTTGTTCAGGATACCTTCGAAAAGGTATGGCTAAAAGCATCTGAGGTTGCTTTTGAAAAAGCCAAATCGTATTTATTTACTACCGCCTACCGGCTAATGCTTGAACGAATTAAGAAAAAGAAAAGACAAGAGCCCATCGACAACAGCCTTCGCATTGTAGCCGGCTCTGGCAGAGAACCTGATTTCGATTTAAAGCGTGTGTTACAGGAAGCACTGGAAAAACTAAATGAAATTCAACGATCAGTAATTCTTCTTCGCGACTACGAAGGATATTCGTACCAGGAAATCGGAGAAATTACAGGATTAAATGAAAGTCAGGTAAAAGTTTACATTTTTAGAGCCCGTGTAGCATTAAAAAATTATCTGGTCAGCACCGATTTGGTATTATGAGCTTAATTAACACAGAAAATTACGAAGCCTTCCTGCTCGATTATTTCGAAGGTCAGCTGAGTCCTGAATTGCAGGACGAGCTGTTTCTGTTTGCGGCTGCTCATCCTGAACTGGATATTCAACTGAACAGTGGCGAATTAACAATTATTAGTGATGAACTAAACACGCAACCGGAATTTAAATCGAAAGAAAAACTTTATAAATCTAAAGAAAATCTTCAAAACAGATTCGATGAATTGTGTTTTCTTTTTTTCGAAAAAACGGCATCCGATTCCGAGATTCAGGAATTGGAGCTGTTGAAAGAACAATTTCCCGAGTTTAAAAAGGAATTCCTGATTTATGGGAAAACGATTTTAAACTCAGAGGAAAATATAAAATTTGAAGGCAAAGAATTACTTAAAAGAGAATTTCATATTGCCGGTAGTTTTGATGAATTGGCAGTTAAGTCAATTGAGAATACATTAAATCAAAATGAACAGATTGAGCTCAATAATCAGTTGAGCGGGAATCCTGCTCTGCAAAAAGAACTGAAGTATTACCGGGCCACTGTTTTACAAAATGAAATAATACAGTTTGATAATAAACAGAAGCTATACAAGCAAGAGGATAAAAAAGGTGTTTATCGACTTTACATGGGTGTTTTATCCATCGCGGCTTCACTTGCTTTGCTCTTCAGTATTTTTGCCTTATTTAATCAAAATAACAACGACATACAAACAGGCATTGCTTCGCAGAAATACAATTTCACACAAGGAAAAACACGACAGACAAAAATAAATACTCCTACACAAAACAATGTGTCCGAAAATAAAGTTACTAACCAGCCAAAACAAACAAATTCCGCATCCAATAAGTCCCCGGTGAAACAAGAGCTGCAAACGTCTGAACAAGCTGAATTATTTACTTTACAGGCACAAAAGGCCATTCCAATTGAAAAGTTCGAGCTTCCTTCTGATTATTTATCATTGAGTCCATTGGAAATGCAGCAATTAAATTTGCTAAAAAATGCTTCATTTGCAAACATGAGTGAACCCAATCGGGAGTTTTTATCTCCGGGTCAGTTTACTCGTAAACAAATTACTAAATTGTTTAAAAAGCAAAACATTGATATTGTAACTCCACTGGAAAATTTGAAAAATGAAAGCTTATCTGATTTAGGTATGAAAAGTCTTGAAAAAGTAAGCCGTGGAAAAATATATCTTGAAAAAAATGAATCTGAGGGCAAAATTACCGGCGTTCATTTTTTCGGACTCTCTTATTCCCGCAATTAAAAAATCTTCGCAACAACTGTAACTTTATTTCATAGCCCAGCCTCTAAGCACCATAACAATCTAATAGTTAGAAATCATGCATACTAAATCATTCCTTTTATCCCTCCTGGCTTTTTTTATAGTTTCAGCTGTGACACATGCACAAGAATTAGAAAGAAGGTCTATTGAGAATGTAAATAAAGTAACCATTAATGGTAGTTCAGATGTATTCTTAAAACTTGGGAGAGAATCATCAATTAGCGCCTCTTCAGGTGATTTTAATCAATTAAATTATGAAATTGAATCCGGGCGCTTGATTCTGAACACCGGCGGAGCCGATGCCATTTACCTTCAGGTTGTTGATATTAGCGAAATTATCCTTACCGGAAGTGGAATTTTAATGAGCTCAGATACCCTTAAAAGCGATTATTTAAAAATTGATGTTTCCGGTGCAGGTAGTGTTCAACTTACTGCATTAAATACAAAAACAGAACTTGAAATAACCGGATCGGCCGATGTAACAATAAAAGGACGCACACAGGATTTAAATGCATTAATTTCAGGTGCAGGCGATCTAAACGCTTACGATTTCGTAGCAATGAGGGCTGAAATTAAATTGTCAGGTGCAGGTGATGCGAAAATTAATGCTTTAAATGAATTACGCGGCAAAGTGTCCGGGGCAGGAACACTTTATCATCAGGGAAATCCAGCAATATTTGAAGTAGAAGTAAGCGGACTGGGTGAAGTTAAAAAATCAAATAACTTAAGTGCTTCAGATACAACCCGAATTAAATTTGGAAATAAAAAAATAATTATTCTTGATAACGATGACCAGAGTCACGAAATCGAAATAGGCGATGATGTGATGGTCGACGGTGAAATTAAAAGTGCCTCAAAGCCCAAAAAACCGAAAATGCCAAGCATCTGGTCGGGATTCGAACTTGGTATTAATGGATATTTTAATAGCGACAATACCTTGAACATGGACTCAGTGAATTCGGCCTGGGAGCTTAATTACGGAAAATCCATTGTAGTCAATTTTAACCTCTGGGAAAAATCGGCACGCCTTATTCGCGAAAACGTTACGGTAACAACCGGTATCGGAGCTGAGATCAACAATTACAGATTTGACAAGAATGTTCGTTTGGCTTCAGATACCGTGCCTGTTTTTGCAGCCATTGAATCCGGAAAAGACTATGATAAAACCAAACTTGTCACCGGTTTTCTGAACGTTCCCTTGTATCTGACCTTTGCAACAAATGAATTTAACAACGGTAAACGTATTCATGTTTCGCCGGGCATAACCGGGGGATGGAGATTCACCTCTTACAATAAAAGAGTGATCAACGAAAATGGCGATCGCAACAAATCACGCAATCGCGATGACTTCAATTTGAACCCATTCAGAGTAAATGCTTCGTTAAGAGTGGGATATGGCTCGTTTGTTTTGTTTGCCAATTATTCGCTTACAGATATGTTTACACAAAATGAAGGTCCTTCATTTACGCCATTCTCTGTAGGAGTTCGCGTGGTTGGGTTCTGATATCAATTCCTTATAATTCGAAGTAGAAACAGCCGGCCAATATGCCGGCTGTTTTTTTGTTCAAAAACCAAATCTGTGTATTTGATAAACAATAATCATTTATTTTTGCATCGTGAAACGATTGTCCGCTATATGGTTTCTTTTCGTGCTGGTGCTTCCGCTTTTGGTCAAAGTCGGAATTGTGGTCAACTATATTTTTCAATACGAAAGGTACGCAACTGAATTGTGTGAAAACCTTGATCAACCTGAGCTTGAATGCAACGGAAAATGCCAGATGATGGAAGAACTCAATAAGGTAGAACAAAGAAATGAAACAGCCCCTGAATTACCAGTTTTAGCTAAAATCATCGAACTTGGCTTCTATACATACTTCTCAAGCAGCTTCGACCTGTCATTTTTTAAGAATACGATAGCTGCCCGTTTTAATCTGTTAGAAGTTTCCGTTTTACAAGGAGTTCACACAGATATTTTTCAGCCTCCACGTGGCTAAAAACCTCATCTAATAAGTAGTCTTAAGTTTATGCTTAGCATAGTGCTTCTTGTATTATGCAGTTTATGCTTGTTTTGATTTAACATGCATAATAAGCGTGGCATTTAGCTGATTACTTAATTATCTTTTTAAATTTTGCCGGACGATCTTCCGGTCCTTTCTAATTCTTAAAATCTTTTCATCCGCTTGCTGTGCAGGCGATAACAAAATATTTCATTCACTTATGAAAACTATTTCAAAAATTTTTATTGCCATTTCATTTGGCGCAGCAATTTCATTGTCTTCATGTAAAAAAGACGAGGTTGAAGATCCGATTGTTCCGACCCAGCCAATAGCCCAAACAGGCATGTTTAAACTGGAGCTTGAGCATACGTTTAATAATGCTTCTTTTAACCTTAATACACCATATACCAACATGGCTGGAGAAGAGGTCACCTTCACAAAATTGAATTATTATGTTTCAAATGTGAAGCTTATAAAATCTGATGGCAGCGAATGGGCCGAGCCGGAAAGTTATCACTTAGTTAAATTCGAGGAGGCAATAACTACCTTAATAAGTATTTCAAATGTTCCTGCTGCCACTTACACAGGAATTAGCTTTATGATTGGCGTTGACTCAACACGTAATGTTTCGGGAGCCCAAAGCGGTGCGCTTGATGCTGCAAATGGCATGTTCTGGAGTTGGAACAATGGATATATTTTTGTGAAAGCAGAAGGAACCTCACCTGCATCTTCCAATGGCAATTTCTCTTATCATTTGGGTGGCTTCCGCGAATCCAATTCAAGCAATGCAATTCAAAATCTTAGCTTCAATTTTGGAAGCTCAAGTATGGATATTCAACCCAACGCAGCTCCTCAAATTCATATGCAGGTTGCGGTTGATGCACTATTTGGCGATTCAAGCGGGCAGCTAAGTGTAGCTTCTTCAAACATGGTTCATATGCCCGGAATGATGGCTAAAACCATTGCAAGCCGCTTTGCTAATGGCATCGAGTTCGATCACATTCATAATTAATTGAAAATGCATACCTGCCGGATTTATCTTTGGCTAACATTACTTATCAGCCTGGTATCCTGCACAAAAGAAAATAGGAACATCTCTTCCCCCGCAAAGGGGGGAGAGCCTCCTTTCTATTTTCCGGCTCCGGTTTATAATTTTGATCTATCTGCCAAAGGTGATTCTCGCTTCGAATTAGGGAGGAAACTTTTTTTTGATACCCGCTTGAGCTTCGACAGTTCCATCAGTTGTGCTTCCTGTCACAAACCAGCCGGAGCATTTTCAGACCCAGGCAATGATGTGAGTAAAGGAATTTATGGAAGACTTGGAGTGAGAAATGCACCTGCCCTATATAATCTTGCTTGGAAACCCGCCATGATGTGGGATGGAGGCATTATTCACCTGGAATTTCAACCCTTAGCACCAATAACCGACCCCAAAGAGATGGCTGTTGATTTAGCTGATCTTATTGATCGGTTAAATTTAGATCAGGAATACAGGAAGTTATTTGAGAGGGCATTTGATAGTCCTGAAATTACTTCGCAAATGGTCTTTCTTTCATTTGCTCGTTACCTATCGGCACTCATCAGCTCTGGTTCTGCTTACGACCACTACATTCAGGGCAATGCATCCGCCCTTACGGGCGAAGAATTGCAAGGGCTCAAAATTTTCAGACAACATTGTGAGAGCTGCCATAGAGAGCCTCTTTTCAGCGATTTTTCATTCAGAAACAATGGAATAGAAGCACTTTCAACAGATAGTGGCAGGGTTAGGATTACATTACAGCCACAAGACAGGTTTAAATTTTTAGTTCCATCGCTTCGAAATGTTGGGTTTTCTGCACCATATATGCACGACGGCCGATTTAATTCACTCGATGATGTAATTAATCATTATGCCTCACATGAGAATTACCATCCGGGGTCTGATACAGACCTGCCTCGTGAGTATCTCTCCAGCCAGGACAAAGAGGCCCTAAAGGCTTTCCTGCTGAGTTTAAATGATTACACTTTTGTAAATAATCCCAGTTTTGGGAATCCCGATTTTCAATGAAAAATATAATTAATTATTTCATATTGCTTGTTTCATTTATGCCGGCAAGCTTACAGGCATGCGATATTTGTGGCTGTTCTGCCGGAGGCATTAGTGGAGGCCTGTTTCCTCAAATACAAAACAACATGGGAGGTGTGAGATACTCAGGTTTGATGTACCTCCATCCGACTAAAAACCCTAATTTTAATGGCAATAGCCAGTTAGTTAAAGATGCCTACCACGATGCTGAAGCTTTTATACGCTGGTTTCCTGCACCTCGCTGGCAATTTTGGGTAAATGTCCCGTATAGTTTCAGAATCAGGGAGGAATCGCTGCGATCGACCCTAATCAAAGGTATAGGCGACTTACGATTCAATGCATTTTATAGCCTTTTGAAGAGAGATTCTACCAGTTACAGGTTCAGACATTTGCTTTTAGCAGGTGCCGGAATTTCTTTACCTACAGGCAAATATCAACAACGCGATGAAACGCTGGTTATGCTCCCTATCGGATTTCAAATAGGAACAGGTAGTTGGTCAGGAAGTCTCCGGTTAATCTATATGTTGCAATTCCGAAATGCAGGGTTAATCGCTCAAGGAGCATATCGTTCGTATTCTGTAAATGAGCGTCTTTTTAAAAAAGGAGATATTGCCGATGCCGGTTTGAGCCTTTTCAGGACATTTAATTTAAACTCCAATACAAGACTATTTCTTCATGCAGGATATAAAACAGAATTATTAAGCGAGGATATTGAATACAGCATCAGAAAGCCAGATTCAGGCAGCCTGTCAGGCTGGATGAATTTTTCGGCTGACCTGATCAGGTCTCCCTTTTTATTAAGTTTGAGCAGCGACATTCCAACTTTCATGCAATACAATGGAAATCAACCACTACCAGGCCTAAGAACTGCAATAAGTCTCGCACTCATCTGGTAGTGGGTTTTTATAAATATCTGAATAACAGATTTCTTGTCATGAACTTTACTTAAATTACCCGTGATGTGACCCGCATCACATTCAGCTTAACTTTGAAAGCGGAAATTTGCAATAAATTTTAGATTATGATTATTGCAGGGTATTTGGCTTCATTGGTTATTGGAATTTCACTTGGTTTAATCGGAGGTGGAGGTTCTATTCTAACGGTGCCTGTTTTGGTATATTTATTTGGTGTTGAACCCGTTGCAGCAACTGCTTATTCATTATTTATTGTTGGTACAACATCTTTGGCAGGTGTACTGCCAAAATACAAAGCCGGAGAAGTTAACCTTAAAACCGCTTTGATATTTGGAATTCCGTCAATCGCGGCTGTTTTTTTAACGCGCAAGTTGATAGTACCCGCCATACCCGAACAACTATTTACCATTGGAAACCTTGTAATTACCAAAGCCATTCTATTGATGGTTTTGTTTGCAGTGCTTATGGTTTTTGCATCTGTTTCCATGATCAGAAAAAAGAAATCGGGAGCTGATAAAAGTAATCCGGAAAAACAGGTGTTTAATTACCCTTTAATTTTTATCGAAGGCTCTGTAGTTGGTGTATTAACCGGCCTGGTAGGCGCCGGCGGTGGTTTCCTAATAATTCCGGCACTTGTCATCTTGAGTAAATTACCCATGAAACAAGCGGTGGGAACCTCATTACTAATTATTGCGGCCAAGTCATTGATTGGATTTACGGGTGATTTAGGAACGCTACAAATAAATTGGGAACTTATGCTCACGGTGACTGGCCTTGCAATTATTGGAATTGTTGCAGGAAACTACCTGAGTAAAAAAATAGATGGGGATAAATTAAAAACAGGATTCGGCTGGTTTGTACTTGTAATGGGTATTTACATTCTTGTAAAGGAATTATTTTTTGCAGGAGGCCCCGCCTCACACTAGACCTGTGATTCAGGTCACATTCAATATCAAAAGTTCAACCGACATTTGCATCATCAAATACACATAGAAAATAAGTAAAATGAAAATAGAACAAATTTATACCGGATGCCTGGCTCAAGGGGCCTACTACATCGAAAGTAACGGAGAAGCGGTTGTTATTGATCCATTGCGTGAAATTGAATCGTATTTGGAACGAGCCGAAAAAAGTGGAGCTAAAATAAAATACGTACTGGAAACGCATTTTCATGCGGATTTTGTTTCAGGACACCTGGATCTGTCAGCAAAAACAGGAGCTCCAATTGTTTTTGGCCCAAATGCAAATCCGTCCTTTGATGCGCATATCGCAACAGATGGTGAAATACTTAAATTCGGAAACGTAAGTCTTAAAGTACTTCATACTCCGGGGCATACCATGGAAAGCACTTGCTATTTGCTTCGTGATGAATCAGGAAAAGACATAGCTCTGTTCAGCGGTGATACCTTGTTTATTGGAGATGTTGGGCGTCCCGATCTGGCGCAAAAAGCTGCTCACCTGACACAAGAACAACTGGCAGAAACCCTGTTTGATTCGCTTCGAAATAAAATCATGCCTTTGAGCGATGATATTACAGTGTACCCTGCTCATGGAGCGGGATCTGCCTGCGGCAAAAACATGAGTAAGGAAACCACAGATAGCCTTGGGAATCAGAAAAAAACAAATTATGCACTTCGTGCAGACATGACAAAAGCCGAATTTGTGAAAGAAGTCACAACAGGACTGATGCCTCCACCTGCTTACTTCCCGCTGAATGTAGCCATGAATAAAAAAGGTTACGATAGTATTGATGAGGTAAGAACACGCGGACTCAGAGCCTTATCGCCAGCCGCATTTGAAGCTGCAGCAAACGAAACAAGTGCATTAATTCTTGATACAAGAGCGCCTCAAATATTTGCCAAAGGATTTATTCCGAATTCAATAAATATTGGAATTGATGGTGGTTTTGCGCCCTGGGTCGGTGCCTTGGTTCCTGATATTAAACAAAACTTCCTTATTGTAGCTGAGCCCGGACGCGAAGAAGAAATTATCACCAGATTGGCACGCGTTGGTTATGATTTTACAATCGGATACCTTGAAAATGGTTTCGAAGCCTGGAAGGCAGATGGTCGTGAAGTTGATACAATTACATCTGTGAGTGCCGCTGAACTTGCTGATGCTATTAAAAACAAAAAGGCTGAAGTTGTAGATGTTCGCAAAAACAGCGAATACCTAAGCGAGCATATTCAAGATGCGCAAAACGCTCCGCTCGACTACATCAATGAAAGCATGATGAAATTGTCAAAAGACAAAACGTACTTTGTGCATTGCGCAGGAGGATACAGATCCATGATTTTTGCATCCATTTTAAAAGCAAGAGGTTACGACAATCTCATTGATGTTGATGGTGGTTTTAAAGCAATCAAAGAAAATGGAACTATTCCCGTTACCGACTACGTTTGCCCAACGACCCTTCTCTAATTTGAATTAAATTATTAATTCCATTTCCTTATCAGGCATAAAGCCTGATAAGGAAATTAATAAACCTAAGAATCATCTTCTCTAAAAAGAAAATAAAATGAAAACTATTCATGAGTTATTAAGAGAACCTTCCACGAGAATTATTGACGTGAGAACTCCGGGAGAATTTGCATCAGAGCATTTGCCTGAGGCATTAAATATTCCTGTCGAAATAATTGCTTCAAGAGTGGAAGAAATTAAAGCAATGAATGCGCCAGTACTGCTCTATTGCCGCAGCGGTGCCCGCAGCGGGATGGCGGTTTCCATTCTTAAACAAGCGGGACTCTCTGAAGTATACAATGGTGGTTCGGTATATGATCTTTTATTTGAACTTCAAAAAAACTAAACATGCTGGGATTTTTGAAAAAACTAATGGGTCAGAGCACCGATTTCAAAGCTCTTGTTTCTGAGGGAGCAACAATCATTGATGTGAGAACTCCTGCTGAATTTCAGGGAGGTCACATAAAAGGTTCGGTAAATATTCCTTTGGATAAAATTAAAACCAAAGTTGCTGAATTAAAAAGTAAAGGAAAACCAATCATTACGGTTTGCCGGAGTGGATCTAGAAGCGCAATGGCAAAAGGAATTCTTCAGTCTGCAGGAATTGATGCATACAACGGAGGTCCGTGGAATAGTTTAAAAGCAAAAATTTAACACGATGAATCGAAAAGATATTCTGTTACTGGCTATGGGCGCTGCTGTCGGAGGTATTGCCGGATATGCCTGGTATTTCTTTTACGGTTGTGAGAATGGTTGCACCATCACCGGATCACCAATTAACAGCACATTGTATTTTGCATTCATGGGAGCTTTAGTTCCTGGAATGTTCAGAAAAAAAAAGCCTGAAAATGATTAACAACGTATTACTTACTACAGATTTTAGTCCGCTTTCGAATAGTGCTACTGAAATAGCGCTAAAGGTGGCAAAAATGACAAATGCAAAACTCCATTTGTTGCACGTGGTTGCGCTTCCTTCGCATGTTTTGCTCGATAATAACGGCGATCTCCTCGATGATTGCGAAATGGATAATTCCTTGCCAAGGGCAAGAAAAGAAGAAGCTTATCAAAAATTAAATGACTGGAAAAATGCACATGATGCTGATACCGAATTATTGGTTCGTTTTGGTCATTTTAATGAAGAATCAGTAAAATACGCAGCAGAAATAAATGCTGATTTAATTATTATGGGCTCGCATGGAGTGCATAATTACAAAGATAAAATTACCGGCTCGCATACTGAATATGTGGCCATGCATTCTGCAAGTCCTGTGCTTACAATTAAATCAGAAGAAAATATTGGGGATATTAAAAGAATGGTGCTTGTGAGTTCATTTAATGATGATGATATCCCTAATTGTGATGCAGCTCTTGCTTTACAAAAGACCTTTGGATCAACACTTTGCCTGCTTCGAATAAATACATCCAATAACTTTCTAGCTGATCATGATGCTATTGAGCACATGAAACAATTTGCAGCAAATCATGGCATTGAAAATGCCGATTATTACGTTTACAAGGCACATTCTTTAGAAGAAGGAATTCTTCACTTCGCAGCCCGAGAAAATGTTGACATGATTATGATTGGTTCAAATCAAAGAACTGGATTTGCGAGATTTCTACAAGGTTGTGTTTCGGCAGATTTGATTAATCATGCAGAAAAACCATTATTAACGTTCCCAATAAAAATTAAAAAATGATAGAACTTTTGAAAGAGCCGTGGCCCTGGTATGTGAGCGGACCACTTATTGGATTAAGTATTCCATTATTGTTGATTGTCGGCAATAAAATGCTGGGGATTTCTTCTTCGCTGCGTCACACATGCGCAGCGGTTTATCCTTCTAATATCGCATTTCTGAAATACAACTGGCGTTCTGAAATGTGGAATTTATTTTTCGCTTTAGGTATCTTCTTTGGGGGATTCATCGGCGGACAATTGCTTGACAATGGGGAACCGATAAAGATTTCAGAAAACACAAAATTGGAAATTGAAAAAATGGGTATTCACTCATTTGATGGACTGGTTCCTGCTGATTTATTTAACTGGGAAACCGTATTTTCATTAAAAGGTTTAATCGTTCTTGTTTTTGGAGGATTTATGATAGGTTTTGGAAGCCGTTACGCCGGAGGCTGCACCTCAGGCCATGCCATCATGGGGCTGTCCAGCCTTCAATGGCCTTCATTAATTGCAGTTATTTTCTTTTTTATCGGAGGGCTGCTAATGACGCACCTGATAGCACCAATCCTTTATTCACTTTTCTGACAAACGGATATGAAAAATCTAAGTTATTTATTTGCCGGGACTTTGTTCGGATTGGTTTTAACCAAAAGTCAAGCAATCAGCTGGTTTCGAATTCAGGAAATGTTTCGTTTCGAAAGTTTCCATATGTATGGAATTATTATGTCAGCAATTTTTGTGGGCATGACTTCCATATTAATTGTTAAAAAATTAAAACTGAAATCGCTCAACGGCGAAGAAATTGTGATACCGGATAAAAAATTTAATAAAGGAGCTATTTTCGGGGGAACTATTTTTGGCATGGGCTGGGCTTTGTCCGGGGCATGTCCGGGTCCGTTGTATGCCTTACTTGGAGCCGGAGTGATGCCTATTATTGTTGTAATTTTCGGCGCCTTGCTTGGCACCTGGGTGTATAGCTATTTGAAGCCTAAACTTCCCCATTAATTAATTTCTGAAATATGAAAAATATAATTTCCTCGGTGATTGTTTTGCTTACAGCAATAATGACTTCTTGTTCAGCTCAAACCCAGCGTTTGAATGCTGTTGATTTTGAAAAAAAGATACATGCTGAACAAACTGTTTTAATCGACATCAGGACACCACAGGAGTTTGATAGTGGACATCTTAAAAACGCAATAAATATCAATTTTTATTCTCCCTCATTTATGGAGGAAATAAATAAAATTGGTTATAATAAAAATGTACTAATTTATTGTGCTTCAGGAAACAGGAGTGGACAAGCTCTTCAAAAATTAAAAGGCAGCTCATTTAAATCGCTTGCTGATTTACAGGGCGGAATTGGAGCCTGGGCATCGGCAGGCAAAAACATGGTTAAATAAAATTTTGAATCGATGAACAGAGCAGTATTATTAATCGTTGGAATCATTGCGGTTACTCTAATCTGGTTCTCTCTTCATTCGCTGGATTCACGCATGAAAACCGTATTGGATTCAGTGGAATCTGATACAGGTTATTGGTATTCGCCTCGAATATCGGATTTGGAAAACAACCCTGAAAAGGAAGCCATCCTTTTGGGAAGAGATATGATCATTCACACCGCTTCCTATTTCGGACCTAATGGGAGTATTTCTCAAAGCACAAATGGTCTCAATTGTCAAAATTGCCACCTGGATGCAGGAACTGCTATGTGGGGAAATAATTACTCCGCTGTTGCGTCAACGTATCCTAAAATGCGAGCCCGAAGCGGGCAGATGGAAGACATTCCCAAGCGCGTAAACGACTGTTTTGAACGATCATTAAATGGTAAAACACTAGATACAGGTAGTATTGAAATGAAAGCCATTGTCGCTTACATGAACTGGTTAGGTTCAAAAACTCCCAAAGGTCACAAACCACCGGGAGCAGGAATCCCAAAAATCGAGTTTATGGAACGGGCTGCCAATCCGGGCAAAGGTGAATTGGTTTATCAGGAAAAATGTCAATCCTGTCATATGGCTAACGGTGAAGGAATTATGAAAGCCGATGGGAAAGAATATCAGTATCCACCCCTGTGGGGTGTAAACAGCTACAATACCGGTGCGGGTTTATACCGCATGTCAAATTTTGCAGGCTATGTTAAAGCCAATATGCCATTCGGAGCCTCCTTTAAGTTCCCGATTTTAAGTGACGAAGATTCATGGGATGTGGCTGCTTTTGTGAACTCAAAACCACGTCCCGAAAAAGATCTAAGTGCTGACTGGCCTGATATTTCAAAAAAACCATTTGATCATCCTTTTGGACCATACGCAGATCCATTTTCAGAAGAGCAACATAAATATGGTCCTTTTAAACCCATTAAAGACTGGACAAATACACGTAAAAATCAAACCGCATCAAATTAAATTAAAATGAAAAATTTATTCATTCTTAGCTTTGTCTGCCTAACTATTATTAGTAATTCGAAATTAATTGCACAGGATCGCATTCCTCATAAAATCATCATGCAGCTTACCAGCTCCGATCCGGAAGTTCATAAAGGACTAATGAATCAGCTTACAAACTTAAGCACTGGGTGGAAAGATTCTGTTGCCATTGAAATTGTTTGTCATGGTCCCGGGATACAGTTATTGGTTCATGAAAAAAGTACACAAAAGGAATCTGTATTAAAATTTCATGGAAAAAATAATATTCGATTCGTTGCTTGTGAAAATACCATGATTGCAAAAAACATCACTAAGGAGCAAATAATTCCAGGTATGGATTATGTTTTGATGGGAATTGCCGAAATAGTTAGAAAACAGGAACAGGGTTGGTCCTACATTAAAGCTGGTTTCTGATAATTCTGAAATTTACTTTTAAGGGGAATTCTATCTTTTCGTATTCATTCCTCAGAAACCTATCAGTCAAAATTCGAATTTAAAATGAATTTAAAAGCAGTTCTTACTTCTGTTTTATTTCTTAGTGCCTTGTACGCCCAATCACAGCACGGAGAAATTAATATGGCTATGGGATTAAAAGAAGTATCCGAACACGACAGTAGTAAAAAGTACAAGAATGTTGGGGATTTTTTTAAGAAAGGTGAGTTTGAAGGACATGGCAGATACTTTTTTATGGCCACCGATAATTCAAAGGGCTTGAGCGACTTTTATGCCAATGCCTTTGGAATGGGTATTGGTTACAGCATGCCACGATTTCACGGTTTTTCAGTTTCTATGAGCGGCTTTTTCATTTACGACCTAGGTTCATCTGATCTTACAGCTAACGATCCTCTTACAGGCCAGAGAAACAGATATGAGATTGGCTTGTTTGATGTGCAAAATCCAAATAATCATCATGATCTTGATCGATTAGAAGATTTAAACATTAATTATAAATACAAAGGGCTTGATTTAAAATTTGGCAAACAGCACATTAACACCGTTTTTATAAATCCGCAGGACGGCAGAATGCGGCCAACGCTGGTTGAAGGTTTAACGGCTTCTTTTTCGCCTGGGAAAAAATTAACACTCTACGGCGGATTGTTATTTGGAGCTTCACCCCGAAGTACTGTAAAATGGTTTCAAATTGGAAAATCGGTCGGTATTTATCCTGAAGGCCTTTCGGCCGATGGCACGCCTGCGGAATATGCTGAACAGGTGAAGAGCAGATGGTTAAATTATGCCGGACTTGAATACAAACCCAAGGAAAACATTCGTCTGTTCTTATGGAATCAAGTGTTTGACAATGTAAATAATACGTTCATGTTCCAACCGGAATGGATTATTAAGAAAAGGAAGTTTGAGATATTGCTGGCTTCACAATTTATCCGTCAACAAACCATTGGTGAAGGGGGGAATTCAGAAGTATCGCTTCGATATGCAGAAGTAGGTAGCTATGTAAATATTTTTGGAGGTCGATTTGAATTCAGAAAAAGCAAACGCTGGAGTGTTCAATTAAATTACACTAATATTGGTAATACAGGAAGATTTTTAATGCCCAGAGAATGGGGAAGAGACCCATTTTTCACATTTATGCCGCGTGAACGAAATGAAGGTTATGGTGATATGAAAGCTATAAATCTGATTCTTGCCCTTCAACATAAGAAGCTTCCACTAACAGCCCGGTTTGGAGCCGGCCGATATGATTTACCTGATGCCAAAAATGCGGCTCTCAATAAGTATGGATTCCCTTCCTACTACCATTTTATTTCTGAACTCCGCTTTAAGCCGAAAGGCTTTATCGAAGGACTTGAATTCTTTTTCCTGATGGTTAATAAAATCGGGTTCGGAGAAGATTATAACAATCCGCGTTTTGTTTACAATAAGGTGGACTTAAGCAATTTTAATTTAATAGTCCAATATTCATTCTAGGTTTTATATAGCAAGTAAAAATCTCTGAGAAATTAAAATTCAGATATTTACCTTATCATTACAAGACTAAATCTTATGAAATGAAAAAGAAAAATTCCTTATTTATTACTATGCTTTTTGTAATTGCTTTATCGGCCTGCAAAAAGGATTATGAATGCAATTGTGTTGATAATACAGGCTTTGAACCTTTACTTCCACCCACCTCAACCAGTTACTCCGGATTGTCTAAAAGTGAAGCCGATGATTTAAAAGACCAGTGTGAAACAAACACTATCTTTTCGGTTTACAAATGCACTTTTGAAGAAAAGTAAGGAGTTATGTACCCATAAATAAAAAAGCAGCTTCATTATTGAAGCTGCTTTTTTATGCTGTTTACGATTTAAAGCATTGTGGAAGGACAAACATATTCGCTTTTGCGCAGCCCTGTTTTTGAAAGTTCCGTAAAACCACCTTTAATATTAATTACATTTTTGAATCCTTTTGAAGAAAGAACAGAACAGGCAATGGCTGATCTGTAGCCTCCCGCGCAATGAATGTAATAGGTTTTTTCAGAGTTGAACGCACTTAATTCAGAAAAAATAAAATCGAGTGGATGATTTTCGGCATTTAGTAAATGTTCTGAGTCGTATTCGCTCTTTTTTCTAACATCAACCAAATTAAGTTTTTCGGTTTCAAAACGATCGGCAAAATCCGGGGCGCTTATTTGTTCCAATGTAGACACTTCAAACCCCTCCTTCGTCCAGGAATTCATCCCTCCTTTGAGGAAACCCAGCGAATTATCATATCCAACCCGTGCTAGTCTGGTAACCACTTCTTCCTCTTTACCTTCATCGGCTACATAAATAATGGGTGTGTTTAAGTCTGTAATTAAGGCACCAACCCATGGTGCGAAGCTCCCGTCAATCCCAATAAACCATGCTCCAGGAATGTGTGCAGCCGCAAAATCGTCAGAGCATCTTGTATCAATTACCAGAGCTCCTGTGGCTTCTTTTACTGCCAGAAACTCCTGAGGCGAAAAAGCGGTAAGTCCTTTTTCCAAAATAGGGTCAAATGAAGTATAACCCATTTTATTCATAACAGCATTTTTTGGGAAATACTGAGGCGGAGCCACCAGGCCTTCGGTAACTTTGTAAACAAATTCTGCTTTAGACATCGGCTGCAAAGCATAATTGCTTTCTTTTTGGTGCCCGAGTGTATCCACTGTTTCCTTACTCATGTTCTTGCCGCAGGCAGATCCGGCACCATGTCCGGGATAAATAATAACCTCATTAGGCAAAGTCAGAATTTTACTCTGCAAGGAATCGTATAAATGTCCGGCCAAATCTTCGCGCGATAAATCAGATTTAACTGCAAGATCGGGACGACCAACGTCACCAATAAATAGTGTATCGCCGGTAAAGATCGCATGAGGTTTTCCTTTTTCGTCAATAAGCAGGAAGGTACTAGACTCCATGGTATGCCCTGGAGTGTGTAATACACGAATAGTAATATTGCCCAATTTTAAGTCTTCATTGTCCTTCGCTACATAGGCCTGAAAAGCCGGTTGAGCAGTTGGTCCAAAAACAATTTGAGCACCCGTTTTGGCCGCAAGATCTAAGTGGCCCGACACGAAATCGGCATGAAAATGTGTTTCAAGAATGTACTTTATTTTTGCTCCATCACGTTCGGCTCTTTCTAAATAAGGAGCGGATTCCCGCAGCGGATCAACAATTGCAACTTCTCCATTACTTTCAATGTAATAGGCTGCTTCTGCTAGGCAACCGGTGTAGATCTGTTCGATTTTCATAAGGTTTGATTTTTAAAGGTGATTATGCTTTTTTATTCCATGTTACTTAGCGCTTTTGCGCGGATGTTTATTTATCTTAAAGCAAAGATATACTAACAAACGTTAGTTTGTTGTGCCTTAAATCACATTTCCGAATAAATCTGAATATGAAATGTTTATGTGACCCCAATCACATTAATCGTGCTTAAATGGATTTAGCTTCGTCAAACTAAATCCAAGTTCCAATGACTACACATAAGCAAATCCTTATTATTGGCGGCGGAAATGCCGGTATTTCAGTCGCTGCGCAGCTGCTGTTAAAACGACCTAAACTGCAGATTACAATAATTGATCCTGCGGAAAAACATTACTACCAACCGGCTTGGACGCTTGCAGGTGGAGGAGCATTTGACATAAGCAAAACAGAGCGTTCAGAAGCTTCTGTGATTCCCAAAGGTGCTGAATGGATTCAAAAAAAAGTCACTGGCTTTATACCTGAGGAGCAATCTGTAATTCTTGAAGATGGCGAAAGAATCTCTTATGATTTTTTAGTTGTTGCTCCGGGCATTCAATTAAACTGGTCGGATGTAAAAGGGCTGACTGAAACACTGGGTAAGAACGGAGTTACATCAAATTACAGCTTTAAAACAGCACCTTATACGTTTGAATTAATTTCGAATTTAAAAAAGGGTAAAGCGATTTTTCACAATCCACAAACCCCGGTAAAATGTGGAGGAGCGCCTCACAAAATTATGTATTTGGCTGCTGATTACTTCAGGAAACACGGTGTGTTGAATAATATTCAAATAGAATATCACTCGGGTGGAGCAAAACTATTTGCAGTGGAAAAATACGAGAAAACACTGAAGGAAGTCGTTAAACGGGGGAACATGAAATTGTTTTTTAATGAAAAGCTCATTGAAATTGATGGTCCGAATAAAAGAGCATTGTTTGAAGGATTTGGCAAAGAAAACGAAGGTTTACAATCCTGGGTGGAGTATGATATGATTCACGTAACACCACCTCAAAGCGCCCCGGATTTTATTAGAAATTCTATTCTGGCCAATCAGGCCGGATGGGTTGATGTTGACCCATACACCCTTGAACATAAAAGATACAAGAATATTTATTCTCTTGGCGACGCATCAGGCCTGCCAACATCTAAAACCGGAGCCGCTATCAGAAAACAAGCTCCGGTATTGGTCGAAAACCTATTGTGTGCCATTGATGGTAAAACACTTTCCGGCTCCTACAGCGGTTACACTTCCTGTCCGCTTGTGACAGGATATGGCAAGCTTGTACTGGCTGAATTTGATTATAATAATCAGCCTATGGAAACATTTCCTTTTGACCAAAGCAAGGAAAGATGGAGCATGTATCAATTAAAAAAACAGGTATTACCCTGGCTTTACTGGAATAAAATTCTAAAAGGAAAAGCTTAAAAAACAGTCACACCTTGTTGCAATTCATGACTGATTGGTTTGCAACATTGAAATTACTCTTTCGAGCGCCAGGTTTTCAAACTCCGCGACGAGTTGAATGAAGCTAACAAGATTATCTTGTTTGTGGCCTTCTTCAAGTGCATTGTAATAACGCAACCGGGAATGCACATCGCCTTTGATGTTGGCAATGAGGTAGCCATGCTGCATAAGAATCAGGTTCATCATAAGGCGTGAAGTTCGACCATTGCCATCGATAAAGGGATGTATACTCACCAGCCTGAAATGAAACTCAGCAGCAAGCCAAACAGGATGCAGGGTGAATCGCGCATGGTTGTACCATGCGAAAAGCGACTCCATTTCTTTGCGAATAAGAAATGGCTGCGGAGGCACATGTGCACTGCCTGATATCATAACCTGAACATTTCGGTAAACACCTGCATTGGCTCGATCAATTCCTTTTAGGATAAGCTGATGTACCTGAAGCAAATCGCGCTCGGTAAATGATTTACCTCTGGCTGCCAGTTCAGCAATGAAGGCCACAGCATCCTGGTGATTGATTGCCTCGAGGTGTTCGCGCATGGTTTTACCTGAAATTGTAATTCCTTGGTTAACAACGAGCTCAGTTTCCTGCAGCGTGAGCGTGTTCCCTTCAATTCGATTGCTTTCGGTGGTGTACTCCAGATCAAGTGCTTCGAAAAGCTTTTTCCCGGCCAAAGGCCGGAGCTCTGAAAGACTGGCCTGTAAAGCCGACAATTTTGAAAATTGCCCGGAAAGCTGGCCGGATGCGGTATCCGGCTTATCATCAGGTAGCCCGTAATTTAAGGCATCTTCGGCAACAAGCAAAGCTTGAAGTGCAAAGGGTTCTGAACCAACTTCACGCAAAATACGACAACTAAGCCAATCGATGAGCAATTCCTGCAAAGGTGCGCCCAATGCTTCAGCAATTTTGTAGACCTGCTCTTTGGAGGGGAGACGCTCGCCCGATTCAAACCTGCTAATGAGAGACGGATCGAGGCCTGTAGCCGCCGCTAGTTCACGAACGAGCATATTTGAAGAAATGCGGTAATTCTTGATTGAGTTCATTGATAATTTCAGTCATGACAAATTTAGTCATTTGCAAATTGCATTCCTAATAGTTCCTAAATTTGTGCATGAAATTTCCCTGGAAAGCGCACCTGGCCATTTTCACAGCCAATTTTATTTACGGAGCCAATTACAGCATTGCCAGAGAAGTTATGCCTTTGTTTTTCAAGCCTTTCGGCTTGATTTTGATGCGAGTTTCAGGCGCCATCATTCTTTTTTTAATCTTGTTTAACCGAAAGATCGGTAAAATAGATCCTGCTGATCGTCTGAGGTTTCTGATGTGCGGGATTAGCGGGGTTGCCATCAATCAACTTTGTTTTTTTAAAGGATTAAGCATGAGCACACCAATTGAGGCTGCCATTATTTTAACTGCCAATCCGCTTCTTGTGCTTTTGGCCTCCGCCATCATTCTGAAAGAAAGAATCACTTCAAAAAAGCTAATCGGCATTGCCCTTGGTATGACAGGAGCATTGATATTGATTTTGCAGCGTCCGCAGATTTCACCTCCGGGCTACAATATTGCCGGAAACCTGCTTATTTTAATAAATGCAGCATCTTATGCGGTGTATCTTGTTTTGGTGAGGCCGCTAATGAAAAAATACAGCATCGGAACCGTTATGTTTTATGTATTTACCATAGGTTTCGTGTTTGTTTTGCCCTTCGGCGTATCAGAAGCCACGGATGTCAACTGGAATCAAATACCGCCCTGGGCTTTTGGATCTCTGGTCTTTATTATTGTTGGGACAACATTTCTTGCTTATTTATTCAATGCCTATGGTTTGTCGAAAGTTAGTGCGGGTGTGGTTAGCAGTTACATTTATTTACAACCTTTTTTGGCAGCGCTGATTGCCATATCATGGGGAAAAGATCATTTGGATTTAACCAAGATCACTTCGGCTTTATTTGTTTTTTCGGGAGTTTACCTTATCAGTTCAAGGAATTATTATTCCAAATCAAAAACTTAAGCCAAATTCAAACACAGCGTTCGTGTTTTTAATTTTTTGAGTAATTTCAGCCCTTCACTATTTTTTTAAAGGTAATGAGATTCGTTCGTGCTGCTTCGTTAATCCTGCCCTGCCTATTTTTATTCTTTTTCCATTCTTCTCAATATTGCTATGCTCAGGCATTTATCAATAAAGCACAGGACTTTGGTGTAGTAGCCTTTGGAGCAGGCGTTTGGGGAAGTGGATGCAGCACGTTTGACTGGGACGAAGACGGGTATGACGATTTGACTTTACTATCTATGGATTCAGTCCCAATGTTTTTTCATAATAACGGCGGTAATGGGTTTACAAGAGTGTATTTTGAAGGAATAGAGCTTGCCGACACCATTATGATGGTCACTTGGGTGGATATTGATAATGATGGGGACAAGGATCTTGCATTTAACATTTATCAGGGAGGACCACGTCTTTACCGGAATAATGGAGACTTCGTTTTTGAGGATGTTACCCTGGAAAGCGGTATAATAGTCACAGATGATCATTGGGGCTATGGTTTGAATTGGGGAGACATTGATTTGGATGGTGATTTGGATTTGTATGTGGCTAATTACAATTGGGCGGATGCCCCTCCCGGCTCGGATCTTCTATACAGAAACAATGGCGATTTTACCTTCAGTGCAATTAATCAGTCGGCAGGAATTGCCAATGAATTCGCTCCGACATTTCAGGGTGTTTGGTTGGATTATGATTTGGATCTTGATCCGGATCTGATTATCGCCAACGATAGGGAGGCTTACACCAATTTGCTGTATCGAAATAATGGCAATGGACAGTTTACTAACCACACAGCTCAAACCAATTTCACCCACTTTATTTGTTCCATGTGTGCAACCGTTGGAGATTACGACAATGATGGCAGATATGATGTTTATTTTACGAATACTCCTTTTGCCGGAAATAGATTATTCAAATTCTCTGACGAATTGAATTATTTTCAAGAAGTTGCCGGTGAGCTTGGAGTTTTGCTTTTTCAATACTCCTGGGGCTCTACCTGGTTTGATTACGACAACGATGGTTGGCAGGATTTGTACGTTGGAACAGAAATTTATCCGGTTCTTGAAACAAACACAGGCGCCGACTACCTTTTACGAAACACTCAGAACGGATTTGAGTGGCAATTTAATGCCGGTTTTGAGAACTACCTTGGAATAACGAATGCTCTTTCAAGGGCTGACTTTAACAACGATGGTTTTCCTGACTTACTCACGCATAGTCAGGCACCTTTAGGAACAGGCATTTGGTATAACCAGCTCACGCAAGGCAATTATTTAAAAGTTATGCCTAAAGGGGTTATCTCGAACAAAGATGGAGTTGGTGTGAGACTGGAACTGTATACCGAAAACGGAAATCAATACAGATATACACTATGCGGAGAGCAGTACATTTCTCAAAATACGCAGTGGCAACACTTTGGCTTAGGAAATCTGACTAAAGTTGACTCACTGGTTGTAAAATGGCCCTCGGGGCATGTTGATACCTTTTATGACATAGATGCGAATCAATCACTAAGCCTTTATGAAGGCTCGTCGATTTTTAATGAAATAACGGTACTATCTGGCGCTCTTTCATTTTGTGGGGGTGGACAGGTGTTACTTGACGGTGGCAATTGGCAATCATACAACTGGAGCACCGGAGATACCACACGTACAATATGGGTGAACGAAACAGAAATTGTTTCCTTGCAGGTGTTTGACGGTACATTTTTTATTGATGCAGCACCACTGGCGATACAAGTTCTTGAAACTTTGGCTGACACTGTTCTTATTTCATCTCCCGGCTGCGCCGGGGAAAGCAATGGAACGGCTGAAATTGTACCCCATCCGGTGCTTAATAATGTGCAAATACAGTGGTGGGATGGATTAACAGAACTTATGCATTCAAATCTTTCGGCAGGAAATTACACTGCTTATATGACTGCTTTTGCGGGAGCTTCCTGTTTCGATACCATTCATGTTACCATAGAAAACCCAGCAATATTTTTATTTGACAGTGTTTCGCTGGCTTACAACAATATTCCGGGAGAATGCGAAAATACCTGGTTGGCAACGCCCTTTGTTACAGGTGGAACGCCACCCTGGTCGTTTGAATGGGAGCTACGGGAAATTGGTGAAGAAGAGCCTTTTTTGATAGAAACATCATTGGTTTTTGATTGCATACCGGCCGATCGTGACTTGAGCATTACGTGCAAAGCGACTGATTCGGGAACCTGCTCAGAAACCAGAGAACTTATTTCAAAATCGGCAGTTGGAATCAACCGTCCAGATTCTCAAAGATTGAAAATCTTCCCTAACCCTTCAAATGGCAAACTAGTTATTGAAGGTTGTGTCAACGAAGCTTCAATTGAGTTTTTTAATCTGCGGGGACAAATAATTGCCAGTCGCATAAAGTTTTCTAATACAGGTAGCACTGCAGAAATCGAATTACAGGAAAATTATGAAGGAGCCGCTATATTGGTTTACAAAGATCAAAAAGTGGTTGTCAGGCAAGTTCTGATTATTCAGAATTAACTGTAACGATAGAATCAATTATTCAACAATAATTTTTCTAATCAAAAATTCCGCTTCGTTTTCAATGCGCAAATAGTAAATGCCTGCGGATAATAATTTTACATCCACTAATATTGGGTTATTTCCTTGTTGCGACTTCGAATTTCCATTTGCAACAACTTGCCCTTGCATATTCCTGATTTCATATCGAACCATGGCATTGTTAAAATCACTGCTAAAATGCACAGCAATAAAATCGTGAGCCGGATTAGGACCAATTGTGACGTTAAATTGAATGTCCTCTGTAGCATTTTCAAGACGAGCAACAAGGTCACAAAGAGCCACAACCTCCTCCTCAGTCAATGCCCGGTTCCAGTATCTAAAATCATCCAAGCCTCCGTTAAAATAATAAGGACTGATATCGGTTATATCACCACGACCAATTGAACCCGGATCGCTATTGTAATTTATGTTTCCTCCTGTTCCTGAATATGTTCCCGGTTCATCCATGCAGTCAACATAAATACTCATATCACTCAAACCCCTTACCAGGCCCACAATATGATACCACTGACCCATGTTTAGTGGTTTGGTAACGGTTTTGGTCCTTCGGGCTGAACTGGAGGTAGAATTTAAATCGCCATCGCCAATACTGAATTGGATTCTGGCGTTATCGATATTGCAAAATATTCCTCTGTAGGTATTTTGAGAGTAATTGGTACTAAAAATCCAGCCCTGTTGAACATTGGGCGAGTTTAGCCTTACATAAAAGGAAAAACTTACAGGAAGCTGCGGCTTCAAAGCCTCATCTTCGGGGAAATCAATGTATGTATCAAATCCGTTAAACTGAGCAGCTCCTGAACTATTGCCTTGATAGTCCTGAGCCCAATTAACGGATGGAATTCCATCTAAATTACCGGGTCCGAAATCATTGGCATTGCCATCTAATGGATAATAAAGAATTAATCCATCGTTTAAATCAATCTGGCCGATGGCCAGGATAGTAGAAAAAACAAACAGGAATACAAAAACTCTTTTCATAAAAATATATTGAGCCTAAAATAACTCACTTTTAATTTAATTTTTAACAGTCTGCACAAATTCTACTTTTTAGCATTTACTCCTTATTTAGAATAACATGTTTTCTTTAACTAACTAATAAGGGTGATAAGTCAGAAACGAAATAGTAGCTTGCATACCTTTTCTTAAAATATTTAAGATGCAGAGGACGATAATAAAAATCAGTCTATTTTAGCGCCTCAATTGATTCATTTCTCCTCCTCAATAGATTCCTAAAATTATGAAAAAGCTTCACTTGCTTGTCTTTTTAGTCCTGGCTTCGGGATTCATGCTGGCTCAAGCTCCACTGAGTCCCGAAACATTGATTTCGCTTGGCAGAGTTAGCCCTCTGGGCCTGACTCGTGATGGAAAATCTGTTGTTTACCGTGTTTCAACACCCGATTTGAAGGCTGATAAAAATGTGAGTTCCATTTATATGTTGAATATTTCAGGTGGCGAACCGGTTAAGCTAGATTCTGTTGGTGATTTATTAGCTGACAAAAACCTGAGTGCCGACGGCAAATTTATGCTTGAAGAACGGGCTGTAAAGCTTGCGAATGTTGCAGGCAGCGAAGTGTATCCAGACATGGACAAAAGCAATGTTAAAATATACAGCAGCCTCGATTACAGACATTGGGACACTTGGCGCGACGGGAATTACAGACATGTTTTTTTGGTTGACAAAACCCAGGGAAAGGCAATTGACTTAATTGGTAATGAGCCATTTGACTGTCCTCAACAGCCTTTCGGCGGTGATGACGACTTTGTATGGAATACAGATGGAAGCAAAGTGGTTTATGTGTGCAAAAAGAAATCAGGTACTGCTTACGCAGTGAGCACCAATACAGATTTGTATGAATATGACCCGGCCACAGGAAACACTGTCAACCTGACTGAAAACAACCTGGGTTATGATGTTTCGCCTCAATTTAGTTCAAAAGGAACATTGGCTTGGTTGAGTATGGCACGCGACGGATACGAGGCCGACAAAAACGACCTGAAAGTGAAAGGGCCTGCTGGAGATATAAATCTAACTGCCAAATGGGACGGAACCGTAAGTTCATTTATGTGGAACAACAATGGAAAGGAAATCTATTTTATTGCTCCAACCGATGGAACCAAGCAACTGTTTGTGGTGGATTACCCTGACAAAACGAAAAAACTACCTGTTGTTAAGCAACTTACAAAAGGCGATTTTGACATTAGTGCATTGGTTGGCCAAAGTGGCGAAATATTAGTGCTTAGTCGTATGGATATGAACCATGCGGCTGAACTTTATACATACAATCTTAAAACAGGAGAATTAAATCAGCTTAGTCATGTGAATGATAAAATTTACTCAGGAGTTAGCATGAGTAAAATTGAGCGTCGTTATGTAAAAACAACCGATGGAAAAGACATGATGGTTTGGGTAATTTACCCTCCCGATTTCAGAGTCGATAAAAAATATCCTACTTTGTTGTATTGTCAGGGCGGTCCTCAATCGGAGGTTTCTCAGTTTTACTCTTTCCGCTGGAATTTTCAACTCATGGCAGCCAGGGGTTACATAGTAGTCGCGCCTAACCGGCGCGGACTTCCGGGCTTTGGTGTTCGCTGGAACGAAGCGATTTCAAAAGATTGGGGAGGGCAATCGATGCAAGATTATTTGAGTGCAATTGACAATGTTTCAGCAGAATCTTTCGTGGATAAATCAAGACTTGGATGCATTGGAGCAAGTTATGGAGGTTATTCTGTATTCAACCTGGCCGGAATTCACGAAGGACGATTTAAAACCTTTATTGCACATGCGGGTGTTTTTAATTTACGAAGCATGTATGGAACCACCGAAGAGGTGTTTTTTACCAATTTTGATATTGGTGGAGCTTACTGGGAAAAAGAAAACATGGCGGCGCAAAAAAGCTATGCTGAATTTGACCCCAGTAATCGGGTAGGCAAATGGGATACTCCCATGTTGGTCATTCATGGAGGGAAAGACTTTCGGGTGCCTGAGGGACAAGGATTTGAAGCATTTCAGGCTCTTCAATTAAAAGGTCTGAAAAGCAAACTAGTTTACTTCCCGGAAGAAAACCACTGGATTTTGAAACCTCAGAATGGGATTGTGTGGCAACGGGAATTCTTCGGATGGCTGAAAGAAACTTTGTAATTGAATTTTAATAAATATGCAGGCATCGATTGTTTTGATTGATGCGATTTTCCTATTGATTTAATTATTTATTTCTAATTAAATTCTGCAATCTGCAAAATCGGGCTTGTATTTCTTTGAAATAAATTAAACAGAAAAGAGATCCGCCTGAATGGCGAATGCAATATGTGATTTGACATATTCTATGCTTTTATTCCTTGTAGTTCGAAAATGAATTAGCATTTAAAACCTAAATCACATTTAAAGCAATTCACTTATTAGCCAATGAAATTGATTACATAGCGAAATTAAATTGATGAAATGAACGGTGAAATACTGTCAAACCATTCAAAGCTAAAATTCCTTTGAAGTAAAAATACCAGGCGAGAATTGCTTTCTTTACCTGAGCCAATTTTACTTATTCGATCGAGAGTGCTTAATATAAAAAAGGGGCAGACTTTGAAAACTACCCCTGAATACAATTTTATTATTGACCCTTAATTCTTTTTTACCGGGCAGGTAGACATGCCAAACATGGCATATAGCGGACAAAAACCTATTAAAGAAGTTGCTGCAAAGACAATTCCAAGCACCAGTAGAATAATTCCAATGGTACCGCTTACTGTTCCTGTAAAATACAATGCTGCAAAAACAATAGCCAAAACGATTCTTAGGGCTTTGTCGATGTTTCCTACGTTAGTTTTCATGTGAAGAGATTTAAAATGGTTTGAATTAAAACAACTGTTAAAGAGACGATTGCCAGACAGATTAAGCAAACAAGTGCGAATTTTAGAGCTTTCATTTCCAATTGTTGAGACAAATGTAAACCTGAGAATTAAGGCATGCAGTGACCATTGTCACAGCAGCGTAATTATCCCCGAATCCTGAGAAAGAACTCCGTTTTTTTCGAGTTTTTTGATCACTCTGGAAATAACTTCTCTAGAGGTGCCTAATTCCTCGGCCACCTGCCGGTGGGATATTTTTAATGCAAGGGATCCGGTGAGTAAGGATTTTTCTTTCAGGTACTCTGTCAATCTCGTATCTAACTTATCAAAAACAAGATGTTTAATGGTATCAACAAGCTCATTGTAGCGGGCATTGTATTGTTCATAAAAAATATAGTTCAATTTTGGGAATTCCTGAATCAGTCTACACATAGCGTGGACTGGAATTAAAAGAATTTCAGTGGGAACCTCTGTCCTTGCCAAAACACTACTGGGAAGCTCAGACAAACTGGCGCTGATTGTAAGTACACAACTTTGTGTGGGTTGAATGTAATAAAGCAGTAATTCTTTATCCTCAACCGGAAGAACAACCTTTACCAAGCCATGAAGGACAATGGGAATAACTTTAATGTACTGGCCGCTTCTTAATATCTCTGCATTTTCTGCAAATGAAGCTTGCTGACCAACCTGTAAAAGTTTCTCAGTGACTTGAGTGCCAAGAAGATTTTTCAGATTGTTTAATGAATTCTCCATGTGCGTAAATATAGAATAAGCAAATGAAAGCCACATTTATTTGTTAATTTAGCCGCGATGATTAGGTCAATGACAGGCTTCGGCAAGGCTCAGCTTTCGCTGGAAAGAGGAACCATTATAATTGATATCAGGGCGCTTAACAGCAAGCAACTCGATGTAAACATGAAAATTCCTTTGTTTTTGCGAGAGCAGGAATCTGAAATCCGTAATATGTTGTCCTCCACACTTGAAAGAGGAAAGATAGATGTTTTAATTCAATTTAAAAACAGCGGAATAAAATCAAGTTCGGAAGTAAACACTGAAATGGTTTTGGAACATTTTCAAAAATTGCAGATCGTAAAAGATCGCCTGGGTTTAAGCAACGATGTTATTTTCAGCGAAATCATGAAAATGCCTGATGTGTTTGGCGATGCCGAGAACAAAATTGATGATGCGGAATGGGAACTCATCCGAACGGCCATTAAAGAGGCACTTGAATCGGCAGATGATTTCAGGCGAAACGAAGGCGCAGGACTAAAGACTGAACTTATTTCAAGGGTTGCGTCTATTGAACAACATTTAGATTCTATTTCGAGGTTTGAGGATGAAAGAATTCAAACGATACGACAGAGACTAAAATCAAAAATAGACGAATTATTGCGTCAAGATGCCGGTTCATCAGAGCGATTTGAAGAAGAAATGATTTATTTTCTTGAAAAATTAGATGTATCAGAGGAAAAACAACGGCTTGGAGCACATTGCAAGTATTTTAGAGAAACTTCTGAAAGTGTTATTTCGCAAGGTCGGAAACTCGGATTTATTACTCAGGAAATGGGACGAGAAATTAATACCATTGGAAGCAAAGCGAACCATTCGGAAATGCAAAAAGTAGTTGTGTTAATGAAAGATGAGCTGGAAAAAATCAAAGAACAACTCAATAATATATTGTGACCGGGAAGCTTATCATTATTTGTGCCCCAAGCGGAGCAGGAAAAACAACCATTGTTCGCCATATTTTGGAGAATATTCCCGGTATTGAATTTTCTGTTTCAGCAACAAACCGCAGCAAACGCCACAATGAGGTGAATGGAGTTGATTATTATTTTATTGAAACCGATGATTTTCTTAAGAAAATTGCGGCTGAAGAATTTCTTGAATGGGAAGAGGTTTATCCCGGTACATTTTATGGCACTTTGCAGTCAGAAATCAATCGCATCTGGAATCGGGGGAACCATGTTATTTTTGATGTAGATGTTGAAGGAGGCTTAAACATCAAACGATATTTTAACGATCGGGCCTTGCTTGTATTTGTAATGCCGCCATCTATTGAAGTCCTGACTGAACGACTAAGGAAAAGAGCGACTGAAAACGAGAAAAGCTTTGAGGTAAGGGTTAATAAAGCACGAAAAGAAATGGAATATTCGGTGCACGCCGATAAAATTCTGATTAACGACAAGCTTGAGGATTCTCTTCCTGAAGCATTAAAAATGATTGATGCATTCCTAAACGAATCATGAAGATTGGCTTGTTTTTTGGCTCATTTAATCCCATTCACAATGGGCACATGGCCATTGCAGGTTACATGGCGCAGTACACCGATCTAGATCAGGTTTGGTTTATTGTTTCTCCTCATAATCCTTTGAAAGAGAAGAAAAGTCTTTTGAAAGGCTATCATCGCTTGGCGATGGTTCAGGCTGCAACAGAAGATATTGATTATTTAAAAGCATCTGATATTGAGTTTGGGTTGCCGCTTCCTTCTTACACAACGGTTACTTTAGCCTATTTATCTGAAAAATATCCGGCTCATAAGTTTGCTTTAATCATCGGTTCTGATAACCTTGAGAATTTCCACAAATGGAAGAATTATGAGGTAATCCTGAATAATTATCAACTGTATGTTTATCCCCGAACAGGGTATGCAAATCATGCCTTACTTCAGCACAGTTCTGTTGTTTTAACACAAGCACCTGAAGTTGAGCTTTCCAGCACATTTATCAGAGATTCCATTTCAAATCAAAAAGATGTACGTTGTTTTATGCCTGAGAAAGCCTGGGTTTACATGCATGAAATGAACTTTTATAAAGCTTAACACGCTTTTGGTTGTCGCATTTGTATTTTATTCAATAAAGTTGTTTTCAGCGTAAAGTATTTTCTTCTTTTGCAGACCAAAAAACCACTATCTAATGCAACGACATTTACTACCCATTTTATTGGCACTGTTTACATTTGCCAATATACAAAACCTCAGTGCTCAATGCACGTTTAACAATATTCAGTGGCCACAAAATCAAACATTTACTCCAAGTACAACTTGGACATTTGCCACTACGGCTTTATATGCGGGTGAATACACTGCATTTAATGTTGTGTCGGGTACAACTTATGAGTGGTCAACCTGCCAAATTAATGGAGGGCTTGCGGATTATGATTCCCAAATAACCCTATTCAGGTCAACAAACACATCTACACCGATAGCTTATAGCGATGATGAATGTGATGATGATGCTCTTATCACCTGGACAGCTACTTTTACCGGAGTTGTATTCGCACAGGTAAATGAATTCAATTGTAATGTCAATGAAACAGGCACCACGATGGTTTACCGTATTGCCGGTCAATCAGGTCAAGCTCCTGCAAACGACAATTGCGCGCAGGCCGCTTTAGTTTTCCCGCTTGATGTGTGTGTGCCATTAAATGCTACCCTCGCAGGTGCAACGGGTTCAGCTCCTATAACTGCCTGCGTTGGAACCAATACGGATGATGTTTGGTTTCAGATTCTTAGTTCGGGCACCGATGACATTTTAATTGAAGCTACTCCTGTTTCTGCGACAGGAAATGATTTTGTAATGGAAATTTTTGCCGGAACTTGTGGTAATCTTGTCTCTATTGGTTGTTTTGATGAAGGTGTGGATGGAGATGCTGAAGCAGCCATTGTAACGGGTGCTCAACCGTTTGAATCTATTTATGTAAGAATTTATGATTACTTCTCAGCCCCTGCTGCGAACCCGGCCTTCACTTTTTGCGCCACAATTCAGTCTGGTTCAACACAGGGAGATGAGTGCGCAAGTGCTATTCCTTTAACCACTACAACTCTGTGTAACCCAATAAGTGGCGATTTGAGTGATTTTACTGTAAGCAACTCGCCAGGAACTAGTTGCGGAGGCACGAATGCATCTGATGCATGGTATTTACTAACTGCAACAGCTGATTCACTTTTTTTCTCCGTAACACCAACAGGCAATGTTGACTTCATGGTGGAGATTTATACAGGTAACAATTGTGCAGATATTAGTCCTCTTGGTTGCGCTGATTTTACTTTATCCGGAGAACCTGAAGACATATTCCTTTCTCCTACTACTCCGGGTGATCAGTTTTGGTTAAGGATTTATGATTACAACGGAAATAGTGGCGCTGATCTGGGATATAATATATGTGCTTATAATTTCTTTGAACAAGGCGGTCAGGGCCCGGTTAATGACGAATGCGAAGGAGCTACTACAATTATTGCAGGAACATCTGTTAATCTTCAACCTGGTACGCTTTTGAATGCAACGCCATCTTTGCCTGTAACCAGTTGCGGCGGTACCAACAACGAAGATGTTTGGTATGAAGTAATTGCTCAGGATACAGCGGTTACCATTGAAATGTATCCTGATTTTCCTACTTTGGGAATCGTAGCTGAGATTTTTGTTCCCCTTACGCCAGGCGACTGTTCCAGTTTGATTAGCCTTGGATGCGTTGATGAAGGGCTTGCAGGAGAACCTGAAGGCGTTAATATTATTGGCTTACAGCCGGGCGAAAGTGTTTTCGTGAGAATTTATGATTTCCCAACTGCAACACCTATAAATCCGGGTTTTCAGATTACGGCTTACTGGGATCCCCAGGGCAATGTGCCAACAAATGATGAATGTTCGGGAGCTATCGCTCTGACTCCATCGGCAAATTGCAATCCTATTAATGGAAGTGTTGATGGTGCAACAGGCTCTCAGCCTGCCTCATCATGCTCACCGGGTGGTGTTGTTCAGGCCGATGTTTGGTATTCTTTTGTTGCCGGAGCTACTTCTGCAAATATTACAGTTACTCCTGTTGATGATTTTGATGCGGTTATTCAGTATTTTTCAGGTTCATGCTCGAATCTTGTTTCAAGAGCTTGCTCTGATGTTCTTATTGAAGGCAATGCTGAACAGCTATCTGCGACAGGTTTGGTTGTTGGCCAAACGTACTACATACGCGTTTATGATTATCGTGGACTAGCAGCCACAGGAACTGAGTTTACCATTTGTGTTACAAATAATACAATTCCTTCTAACGATAATTGCGCAGGAGCAACCCCTCTCGCATTTGGAGATGAATATGTTGTTCAGAATTCAGCTCTCGCTACCCAATCGCTTCCCGGCTGCGCCGGAAATGCGAACGACGATGTTTGGTTTAGTTTTCAAGCCGGAGAAAACCCTGAGGGTACTACTATTGTGATGTTAGGGGATTTGGATTTTGAGTCTGTATTTCAAGTGTATTCAGGAAATTGTGCCAACCTAACTTCCATAGCATGCGTAAACGATGTGGTTTCTGGGACCTATGATCAGGAGGTAATAGCACTAACCACGCTTACTCCCGGGCAAACTTACTATTTGCGTGCATATGACTTTGCTGCTTCCACAACCAACAGTACGTTTTACCTGGCTCTATTGGGCACGCCTGTAGGATGCAATCTTGCAGCTCCAAGTATATCATCAGGAGGACAAAATGCAATTTGCAATGGAGCTACTGTTCAGTTAACATCGGTTGCACCTGGTGCCACTGGATATCAGTGGCGATTGAATGGGGTTGACATTCCTGGTGCAAGCTCAACTACCTATACAGCCTCAGCAGCAGGAGCCTATTCATTGGTTATTTCAGATAATCAAGGTTGCACATCAACTTCAAGTGTGATCAATTTAACTGTAGCTCAAAATCCAACGCCGGTTGCAAGTGCAGGTGGTAGCACAACTATTTGCGGTTCAGGAACTGTATCATTGTCAACAACCGGAGGGGCTGGACAGGCATACCAGTGGTTGTTAAATGGTTCACCCATAAACGGAGCCACACAAAGCAGCTACAATGCATTTCAAAGTGGTTCATTTACTGTTAGGGTTACGAATTCGGCAGGTTGCACAGGAATTAGCAATGCCATTCAGGTAAACGTAGTTGAATCAGTTAGCGCTTCTATTTCAAATTCGGGCAATACAACAATTTGCCAGGGCAGTTCAACCATTCTAACTGTTAATACACAAGCCGGAAACACAATTCAATGGTTCCTCGGTGCAAATGCGATCAATGGCGCTTCAGGTAATACATACACAGCAACGCAAGCGGGTACTTATTCTGCTCAGGTGAGTAACGGGCCCAATTGCAACGCAACTTCTAATACTATTACTTTATCTGTTGTTGCAGGTCCGAATGCCAGCATCACCGCCGGAGGAGCGACCACTTTCTGTGAGGGTGGATCAGTTCAGTTAAATCTGACTCCAGTTTCGGGAGCCACTTACCAGTGGCTGAACAATGGTAGTCCAATCCTTGGAGCAACCCAGCAAACTTATCAGGCTTCGCAGGCTGGTGCTTACGCTGCTTTGGTTACCACATCGGTATGTGGTGCTACATCCAATCAAATAAGTATTGTTGTGAATCCCGCTCCTGTTGCTTCTGTTTTTGCTACAGGTCCAACAACTTTTTGTCAAGGTAATTCTGTGGAACTAACAGCTACTACGGGCTCAGGTTTCTCCTACCAATGGTTTAGAAATGGTGTTTTAATTAATGGGGCGACTGAAAGTTCATACCTTGCCAATACAAGTGGTAACTATGCTGTTTCAATTACAGCCGCAGGCTGCACTTCCAATTCATCGGCTGTATCTGTAAATGTTACCAATCCACCGTCTGCCAATATCACTGTTACCGGAAATGCAACTGTTTGCCAAGGCAATACTGTACAATTAGGTGGCCCTGTTGGGAATAACTTAACGTATCAATGGCTGCTTAACGGAGCTCCGATTCCTAATGCAAGTGGTGTTACCTACACGGCTTCTTCTTCAGGAAACTATTCTGTTACTGTGAGTCAGGGCACCAGCTGTTCGTCTACATCCACTGCTACTGAAGTGAATATCATCGCTGCACCAGCAGCTGTTGTAACAGTAAGTGGACCAACCGGTATCTGCCAAGGCGAATCGGTAATTCTTGTAGCTAATGATGGCAGTGGTCTTACGTATGAGTGGCAAATTGGTGGTGCAACTATTCCTGGTGCCAGCCAGAGTAGTTATACAGTAAGTACTGCAGGAGTTTATCAGGTGGTTGTAACTAATGCTAGTGCCTGCTCGGCTACAAGCACTCCGCTCGAAATTACTGTAAATCCTCAGCCAACTGCTACAATAACGCCTAACGGGCCAACTACATTTTGTGTTGGTGGAACTGTATTGCTTCAGGCAAATTCAGGAAATGGATTTACCTACCAGTGGCAAAACAATGAAAATGTGATCCCCGGAGCCTTAAACAATGTTTTAAATGTTAGTCAGAGTGGTTCTTACACAGTGGTTGTTACCAATCAGTTTGGCTGCTCTGCCTTATCTTCAAATATTCAGGTAAATGTTGCAGGAACGCAAGCTGTAATCAGCTTTACAGGTAATCCTGCCATATGTGATGGAAACGCACTTACATTGAATGCAAATGCGGGAGCGAACCTTTCTTATCAATGGCAGAATAATGGTTCAAACATTCAGGGACAAAATTCTGTATCTTTTGTGGCAACGGCTGCAGGCAATTATACCGTTGTTATTACTGACCCGAATAATTGTGTATCTACATCTCTCCCTGTGGCAGTAACAGTAGGAAATACTCCTGAAACACCTGTAGTTACGCCATCCGGTACTGTTGCTTTTTGTGAAGGTGAAAATATCGAACTCACGTATGATTTTCAGATAGGAATTACCTATTCATGGACGATTTCTGGTGAGCCTTTAGCTGGAGGTGGAAACGGCTCTTTAACTGTAAATGAGCCAGGTGCTTACGTGCTTACAGCAACAAATAATGCTAATTGTGAAGCGAGATCGGGATCTGTCCAGGTTTCAGTCAATCCATTACCAATAGTAACTTTCAATTTGAATCCTGATACAGTTTGTTCGAAAGGAGCAATACTGGAACTTACCGGAGCAAGTCCGGCTGGAGGTGCTTTTTCAGGACCAGGTGTATCTGGCAGCACATTCACATCACCTGATCAGCCGGGAACGGTTGAAGTGTTGTATACTTTTACTGATAACAATGGCTGTGCCGCTTCGGCTACAGCCGACGTAAAAGTGCTTGATTGCACAGGTGTTGAAGATCTAGCTGGTATGAACGTAGTTGTTTATCCAAACCCTACGCGTGATATCGTAAGAGTTGAAACTTCCTTTATGATTGATTTGTCGGCATTTAATTTAACCGATGCAGCAGGCAGGAAGGTTCAGGCTGGATTTGAAAAAACAGGAGACAAAAGCTTGATTCTTCATACCAATCATCTTGCTGCAGGAGTGTATTATCTGGCTGTGCAGCACTTTGATGAAACAGTTCATATTAAAGTGGTAAAAACAAATTAACTGACAGAATAACCACTTCAGTTTAAAACAATCTGGAAGCGGCAGAGAGAAGATTTTCTCCTGCCGCTTCGCCTTTTTGTCAGTTCTTCAGAAGCAGGAATAATTCTTGAACCTCTGATGCGGGAAAATCCCTAATTTTGCGCCTCATTTCAATATAGAATACACATCAGCAATGATTAAAGCGATATCTTCCATTTTTGGAAAACTGGTCGGATCAAAAGCCGACCGAGACATGCAGGAAGTCCGTCCACTTGTAAATAAAATTCTGGAAATTTACCCTACACTTGAATCCATTAGCAATGATGATTTGAGAGCCCGGACAACTGCATTTAAAAAGAAAATAAATGAATATGTAAAAAACGAGCGGGAGCAAATTCAGTCGCTTGTTGACCAAGTGGAAGCAAATCCTGATTTGGAGCTTCATGAAAAAGAAGCTCTTTATGATCAGGCTGATAAGCTGAAGAAACAGGTGGTTGATAAGTTGGAGGAGGTGTTGCTTGATATTTTACCTGAAGCATTCGCTGTAATGCGTGAAACGGCACGCCGATTTAAGGAGAGTCCAGAGCTTGTGGTAACTGCTACTTCCTTTGACCGCGATTTGTCGGTTAGCAGAGATCATATACGGATAGAAAACGACAAAGCCATTTACAAAAACGCCTGGATGGCAGCCGGTAATCTTGTGACCTGGGATATGGTTCATTATGAGGTGCAGTTAATTGGCGGGATTATGCTTCATAAGGGCAAAATTTCGGAAATGGCCACCGGTGAAGGAAAAACACTCGTTGCGACCTTACCTGTTTATTTGAACGCACTCACGGGAGAAGGCGTTCACCTGGTAACTGTGAATGACTATCTCGCACGAAGAGACTCTGAATGGATGGGTAGTATTTATGAGTTTCATGGTTTGAGAGTGGATTGTATCGACAAGCACCAGCCTAATTCAAATGCCCGCAGGGCGGCTTATACCGCAGATATCACTTTTGGGACGAACAACGAATTTGGATTTGATTATTTGCGCGACAACATGTCACGAACGCCTGAGGAACTTGTGCAGCGCGGACATAATTTTGCCATTGTGGATGAGGTGGACTCGGTACTAATTGATGATGCCAGAACACCATTGATTATTTCCGGGCCAACGCCAAAAGGAGACAATCAGGAATTTTTCGCTCTGAAGCCCAGGGTTGAAAAATTGGTTAACGCTCAAAAGAACTATATTAACAATGCTCTGTCTGAAGCAAAGAAAAGTTTTGGGAATGACGAAAAGGCTTCAGGGATGGCCCTGCTCAGAGCGCATCGTGGCTTGCCCAAGAACAAAGCTTTGATTAAGTTTTTAAGTGAGCCCGGAGTGAGGGCTTTGTTGCAAAAGACTGAGAATTTCTACATGCAGGACCAGCAAAGGGAAATGCATAAAGTTGACGCTGAATTGTTTTTTGTAATTGATGAAAAAAACAATTCCATTGAGCTTACTGAAAAGGGGATTGAAATGATGACCGGGGTTGCCGAAGACCCTGATTTCTTCATTCTTCCAGATGTGGGGACTGAAATTGCCAGGATAGAAAAAGCTCCGCTTGATGACGATGCCAAAATCGAAGCTAAGGATACGATGCTTCGCGATTTTGCAATTAAATCCGAGCGCATTCATACCGTTAACCAGCTTCTGAAAGCTTATACCATTTTCGAAGTGGATGTTGAATATGTTGTAATTGAAGGAAAAGTAAAGATTGTGGATGAGCAAACCGGTCGTATTATGGAAGGCCGGAGATACAGCGATGGCTTGCACCAGGCCATTGAAGCAAAAGAGAATGTTACAATTGAGGCTGCCACGCAAACGTATGCAACCATTACCCTGCAAAACTATTTCAGAATGTACAACAAACTGGCAGGCATGACAGGTACAGCAGAGACTGAAGCAGGAGAACTTTGGGACATCTACAAACTTGATGTTTCTGTTATTCCAACCAATAGAAAAATTGCCCGTTTGGATAGAGAAGATCTTGTGTATAAAACAAAGCGGGAAAAGTACAATGCCGTTATTGATACAATTGTTGAAGAAACCGGAAAAGGCAGGCCTGTTTTGGTTGGTACAACCTCGGTTGAGATTTCAGAATTGCTGAGCAGGATGCTCAAATTAAAAGGTATTAAGCACAACGTACTGAATGCGAAAATGCACCAGCGTGAAGCTGAAATTGTGGCTGAAGCCGGCCAGGCAGGAACAGTAACGATAGCGACAAACATGGCCGGTCGTGGTACCGACATCAAATTAGGTCAGGGTGTTAAAGAGGCAGGAGGACTTGCCATTATTGGTACAGAAAGACACGAAAGCAGGCGCGTTGACAGACAGCTTAGAGGACGTGCCGGAAGACAGGGTGATCCGGGATCTTCGCAATTTTTCGTTTCGCTTGAAGACGATTTGATGCGTCTTTTTGGTTCGGAACGAATTGCCCGAATAATGGACCGTCTGGGAATGAAAGAAGGAGAGGTCATTCAAAGTAAAATGATTACCAATTCGATTGAAAGAGCTCAAAAGAAAGTTGAAGAAAACAATTTTGGGATTCGTAAACGACTGTTGGAATACGACGATGTGATGAACTCACAACGAGAGGTTGTTTACAAAAGAAGGAAGAATGCTCTTTACGGTGACAGACTGGCTGTAGACATTGAAAATATGTTCATGGAAACCTGCGAAGGTTTGGTGGATGATTATCAGTCTGTTCGCGATTACGAAGGTTTCCGACTTGAGGTCATGAGGATTTTTTCAAGTCAGACGAGCATCAATCAGGAAAAATTCCTGAAAGACAAGCCCCATGAATTGGTCAATATATTATTTCATGAAGTAACGGCCCTCTATAAAAGGAAAAACGAACATATTTCACAGTTGGCTTATCCTGTTATTAAAAAAGTTTACGATGAACAAGGTCAGCAGTATGAGAACATTCTGATTCCTATTACAGACGGCTCTAAGAATATCCAGCTGCTTGTGAATCTAAAAAAAGCCGTTGATTCATCCGGACGTGAAGTTGTAAAAACAATGGAGAGGATGATTACACTGGCTATGATTGACGATGCCTGGAAGGAACACCTTCGCGACATGGATGAATTAAAGCAATCGGTTCAACATGCTGTATATGAGCAAAAAGATCCGCTATTGATTTACAAGCTGGAGTCGTTTAACCTTTTCAAGGCGATGATTGGTAAGGTAAGCAAAGAAATAAGCTCTTTCCTGATGAAAGGCAGTCTTCCTGCTTCGCAGGGAGAAAATCAGGTGCCCGCAGCCAGAGCAGCTGCAGCTCCCGCCCCGCCCCGCCCCGCTCCAAATCTAAGAATGTCAAGGACCGACCAGGTCCCAACACAGGAACCTCAAAAAGCAAGTCCGGTTGTAAATAACTTACCAAAAACGGGAAGAAACGATTTATGTCCCTGCGGCAGCGGTAAAAAATACAAGAACTGCCACATGCCAATTGAAGCTGCTCAAAGCTGATGGAAATCAATGAACTTCAGCTTCGCGTAGATGCCTGGATCAAAGAGCACGGTGTAAGGTATTTCAATGAACTCACCAATATAAGTCTGCTCATGGAAGAGGTCGGAGAGCTTGCCCGGATCATGTCTAGGCAGTTTGGGGAACAATCGTTCAAACAAGGTGAAGATGCTTCCGGGATGGCGGATGAGATGGCTGATATTCTTTTCGTATTGGTTTGTTTGGCTAACCAAACCGGTGTTGACTTACAAACTGCTGTAATAAAAAATTTAGAAAAGAAAACCGGGAGAGACAACAAGAGGCACAAAGAAAACCCGAAATTGCTTTAAATGGTTGCTGCAGCAATGCAGGCGATACAAACAGAAGTGGCTCCGTTTCGTAATAAAATGGTTGCACAAGACTCAAGGGTTGCGCCTGTTGTAACAACATCATCAACCAGTAACACTTTCTTTCCTTCAATAGAAGCAGAATCCGGCCCCGGCTGAAAAACGGTTTCGACATTCTTCCATCTTTCAAACCTCGATTTTCGAGTTTGGGAACTGGTTGGAATCGCCCTTTCTACTGCATTTGAATATTGAATCCCGGGAATGCTTTCGCTAATACCGCGAGCAAAAATTTCGCTTTGGTTAAATCCCCTGATTCTTTGTTTTTCAGGATGAAGAGGAACGGGAACAATGCGCTCGCTTGATGCAAAAACATCCGATTGCATAAGTTCTCTACCGTAAAGCTTGCCTATTTCAATGCCAACATCCCGTGCTCCTTCATATTTAAGGGCATGCAACATGTTCTGGACGCTTCCGGATTTTCTAAATTCAAAACATGCGCTGGCGGCAAGCAGCGGCACCCGACCCCAAAACAATTGTTCCACCGGATTTCCCCTTTGTAAATGGAAACCAGTCCTTGGAAGCAAATGCCGGCATCGGACGCAAATGGCATGTTCCTTTGCCAATAAAGGAGTACCGCAAGCTGCACAACAGTTTGGAAAAAACAAATGAAGGCAATCGTAAAAGATTGACATAAAAAAAACGATGTGACGGTGCCTGATCGGTGGCTGGCATTTAAAATTTCTATCTTGGAATATCCCTTGAAAACCGCCTAAAGAAAGGAATATGAAACTAACTGCTTGGATAATGCCTGTGACAAAATTAACGATTTAGAGGAATGAAGCTTTAGTAGCATCTAAAAAAAAATATCTTTGCACATCGCATCAAAATAAAACGCAGCACACATGGAAACAAACTCCCCACAAGGAGAAACCGAAGAAAAAGAAGGTGGTAAAAACCGCATTGTTGTAATTATTCTATCGATTCTTATCGCCGTTTTGGCGCTCCTTTCCGGCTATCTTTTCTTTCAGGTTAATGAATTAAAAGCCGAAGCGGAGAAACTGCGTTCGGAAAAAGTAAAGGCAGAATCAGATACCGATGACTATCGGGCACAACTTCAATTGCTCACAGCTAAATACGACAGCCTGATACAGGTGCACGATGGATTAAGAACTGAACTTGAAATAGAACGGGCTAAAGTTGTTCAGCTCATGAAGGATTATGATGCCCTGAAACGTTCTGGAGGCAGTATGAGTGACGGTAATGGGCTTAGTATGAGACAAAGACTAGAGGAACTTCAACAGAAATATGACGAAAACGAGGCTGTAATTCTAGAACTGAAGGCTCAAAATCAAGAACTTACCAATGAGAACTTCAGAGCTCAGAAACTGGTTGAAGAAACAAAGATTCAAAACGATAAGCTTGCTCAGGAAAACTCAAAACTCAATAAAACGGTTGAAATCGCTAAGCGTTTGAAAACGTATGAACTATACGCTGACGCGGTTAAACTATCTGGAGGTGGAACAAAAGAGAAAGCCACTGATAAAGCAAAAAAAGCAGATAGAATTAGAGTTTGCTTTACAGTTCTGGACAATCAGCTTGCCGATAAACAAGAAAAGTCGGTGTATGCCGTGATTAAGGACGCTGATGGAAAAACCTTTACGCAAGGTGATAAATCTATGTTAACCTTACTCAATGGAAACGAGATTCAGTATTCTGTTAAGAAGGAAATATTTTATGACAATAAGGTCATGCAAATCTGTCTTAACTGGGACATGACGCAAAACGAAGAGTTAAAGGCAGGCAAATACACAGTTGACATATATAGCGACGGCGTTCAAATCGGAGCCACCGACTTTACGCTGAAGTAATCGTTTTTAAGGTTAGGGTTAGGGTTAGGCGGTTGAGGAATTTTCTTCAACTGCCTTTTTTTATTCAAATAGTTCTTTGATCTTTTCTACACTCAGGGGTTTCGGAATGAAGGCCAAAACAAATTTATTGCCTCTCGCTTCTGCCAATTCAAGTGCGTCAATTGTTGAAGACAACATAACAATTCGTATCTCTTTTCTAATCCACTCGGGAAGAAATTCAAATTCTTTCAGGAATTCAAAACCATCCATATCGGGCATTCTGATGTCAAGAAAAATCAGGGCGGGAACATCATTAATATGTTCAAGTTTGGAAAGGTATTCCAAAGCCAGTTTGCCTGTTGGGAATTGTTGAATTTCATTGGATAAACCACTTTTTGAAATGACCCTTCGATGAATAAACACATCGATTTCTGAATCCTCAACAAGCAAAACTTTACCCTGATCCTTCATCCTTTAGGAAGTAATAATCTGATCGCCCTGCAGGGGCAGAGAAATATGAAATATGGTGCCTTGATTAACCGTTGATTGAACTTCGATTGATCCGTTCATTTTTCGGATGGTTTCTCTTACAATGTACAATCCCAAACCGGAACCCGCCGACTGGTCGCTGGTGCGGTAGAACATATCAAATATTTTTTCGAGATGTTGTTGATTAATACCAAGTCCATTGTCGGCAACAATTAAATCAAGATGGTTTGCATTTCGATGCAATTGAATGTTAATAACAGGCTTGCGGGCGGGATGACGAAATCGTATTGCGTTGGATATCAAATTCTTTAAAACTGTGGTTAATCTGATTTTATCGCCCGGAAACACGCCATCGTCCTGAGCATTTACACATTCGACAAGTGCGAATTGATTGCTCTCCAAGTATTTAAGCTCGCGGAGTATTTCTTCAACAATGGGCTGAATACGCAGAGCTTCGATGCTTACATCGGTTCTATTGTTTCTGGAATAAGCTACAATATCACGAATTGTAGTATCTAGCTTTAGGATACTTTCCTCCATAAGATTGATCAGGTGTTGGTTTTCGCCGGCTGGAATTTCATTGCGCAGAATGTCCAGAAGACCAAGCACAGATGTAAGAGGTGCCCTTAAATCGTGTGATGCCGAATAAACAAAGCGATCTAGCTCGTAATTGATTTTCTCCAGCTCGGTATTCTTCATTTTTAGCTCATCCAGCTTGTTCATCACAGGCAAATCCGGTGTCACCGCTTTTTCGGGATTGTTCGATTTGCTGAAAATATTCCGGCGCAACAACGCTCCAATTATTAAAGGAAGTTGCTGTACTTCAGATCGTTGAATTAACAAATCTGCTCCCTGAGTAATCGCCGAAAAGCTAGTTTCTTCATCAGAAACCAAGATAAAATAAAGTGAAGAAGATACCAGCCTGGCCTGCCTGGCGCTTTCCTGCCAGGTAGTATTATCTGAAGATCCTGAAAAAATAAAAATCCTTGCCTGACCGGCAGAAAGACTGCTTAGTTGATTTGATGTATGAATGAGATGCAGCTGAAAGGCTCCGTTAAGCGGGACGAAAGCAGCTTTCAATTCCTCGTCCTTTGTGCCTTCGGCCGGAGAAATCATCAAATGAACGGAATTGCCTGACATTGATAAGTGGTTGCACACGAAAATAAACAAAATAAAGAGTCACTTGCATTTGCTTTACAAATTGTAAGAGGCTTATCTTTCAATAAATCTTACCTGCTTTGAATCCGACTCAAGACATATATCGTATACTAAGAAGCCAAAGAGCTGGATCGGCTCGCCGAGGTTTTTTACAAGATTAACGGTTTTCTTACAGAGGTAAGAAATCTTCAATAGGTAAAGTCCTCCACAGAAACAGAAAAACAGAATTCGGAGTATCAGCACTTGTATTAATAAGTATGAAAGCTGAAAAGAATACCCCAAACCTGTTTAAAGCTACTTTAATAGTCGCTTTTTGCCTTTTGATATCCGGATTTGTGAACTCACAAACCTGGGAACCTGCTGGCGGCTATGGTAAAAGGTACAGGGTAACAGCCTATAAAATTTCAGGATTTACGACTCTAACAAGCTTATCCAACATTGCGGAAGCCATTCCCAAGCCAACCTTATATATTCCAAGTGCATTTACTCCTAATGGCGATGGAGTAAACGACAAGTTTGGAGTTAAAGCTCAGGGTATCAAGTATTTTAAAATGGAGATATACAATCGTTGGGGCGAACTAATTTTTGAGAGTGAGAACCTCGATCAGTTGTGGGATGGAACGTATGAAGGAAAAGCGATTACCAGCACCGACGTTTTTGTTTATCAGGTCAAAGCGATAGGAAAAAACAACGAACCACTGCCTGACGAAAGAGGCACTGTTACACTCATTGCTGATGGGGCCGGAGATTAAATATACAGGAGCATAAGCGCATGAAACAAGTTTACCTAACCTTAAATGCCTTGAAAACGGCAATACTTATAAGTGCTTTCGCACTGATGAGTAATTGTGTAATTGCTCAGGCGCCCGTAGCTGGTTTTACTGCCTCCGTTCAGCAGGGTTGTGCTCCACTGAGTGTAAATTTTACGAACACATCAACAGGAGCAAGTTCTTTTCAGTGGATTTTCGGGAATGGTAATTTTTCAAGCCTTGCAAATCCGCAGAACGTTTTTGTTAACCCGGGTACCTATACCGTTTCACTAATTGCCATTGGTTCAAACGGACAGCGAGATACCTTAACTTTAAGCAACTACATCACGGCTGCGCCGGGACCTAACCCTGTTTTCACTGTGAATGAGACATCCGGCTGCGCCGGACAAGCCCCATTTACATTTAGCAACAGCACCACCGGAGCTGTAAGTTATTTCTGGGATTTTGACGACGGAACTTCATCGCTTCAGGCAAGCCCAACGAAACAATATTCGATACCCGGAACTTACAATGTTTCGCTATTGGCCACCAATTCGAATGGATGCCAATCGGTTTACAACCTCAATCAGGAAATTACTGTGCATCCGGTGCCGGTTGCAGCATTTACTGCCGCTCAAACTCAGGTTTGCAGCCCTTCACAAAGCATTGCGTTTACAAATAATACCCCTGGAAACAATAGTTATCTATGGAATTTCGGTGATGGGACAACCTCAACACAAGCGAATCCTGTAAAAACTTACCAAACACCCGGTGTTTATACGGTTTCGCTCACAGTCACAAATAATTTTGGATGTGCCAATACACTCACAAGAACAAATTACATTACTGTTTTTGAAGCCGTAAATCCAGTTATAAGCGCAACCGTTCTCAACGGATGTGTTCCTTTGCTTACGCAATTAAGCACCAATGTTACCGGAGCAACTTCATTTGCCTGGAACTTTGGCAATGGTACAACATCCAGCTCAGCGAGCCAAAATGTGAATTACGCTCAAGCCGGCACTTATAGTCCGCAGGTTACGGTAACCATGCCGAATGGCTGCGCCTATTCTGCAAACGCTACCAATCTTATACAGGCATATCCGCTTCCAACAGCTCAATTCACGCTCACAAACAACGTTGGTTGTGCACCCGTAAACCCTGTTTTCAACAATACCAGCACTGGCGCTAATACCTATTACTGGCAATTTCAGGATGGAACCCACTCCTATGATTTCGAACCGGACAGAACCTTTGAAGTAAGCGGTAACTATTGGGTTCGATTGACTGCTGCATCAAACATGGGTTGCACAAACGTGCTTCAAATTGATCAGGCCATTCGTGTTAATAATCCAATTGCATCCTTTGCTGCCAATAATACTGCCGGTTGTCCTCCTTTAAATGTTGTATTTTCTCCTACTTCAAACTCTACAGGAAGTTTCTTATGGAATTTTGGTGACGGTACTACATCAACAGCACAAAGCCCCAGTCATGTTTACAACCAGTTGGGAGTTTATGATGTTACTTTAATTATCACCAACGGAGTAGGATGCAGCGACACCCTAACAATGAACGATCTTGTGAATGTATCCAACGAAGTTGCGGTTTATTCACCACCGGCGCCAATTACATCCTGCTCGCCTTTTACTGCATCTTTTGAAATTGAGCAAGAGCCCGGCGAAACCTATACCTGGGACTTTGGTGATGGAACATCATACACCGGAACCAACCCGATGCACATTTACAATGAACCCGGAGAGTATGTAGTTTCCCTTTTGGTGAATACCTCCTCTCCCTGCGGGACGATTTATCCTGAATACCAAACCATTATAATTGAAGGCCAGCAACCTGAATTTGAAGTAGTGGTAGATATTTGTCCTCCCCATGCAGTGCACTTTAGTGCCGATACCACTGATGTGGTTGAATGGTTTTGGAATTTTGGAGATGGGACAAGCTCAACAGCTGCAAGCCCAAGTCATATTTATCCGAACATGCTTTCGCATCATGTTTCGCTGAATGTGACCACCACCAGCGGATGTGATTATTCCTACATAGAATTCAATGCTGTAAATTTTAGTACTGCTCTGGCTACTTTCACAAGTACTTTTGAGCCCGGTTCATTTCCTCAAACAGTAAATTTTACATCAACCAATCCGTATGCAACTTCCTGGTTGTGGAATTTTGGCGATGGCAACACCTCTACAGAAGCCAATCCTGTGCATACCTATGCAACAGATGGCGATTACGAGGTAACGCTTCAAATTAGCACAGAAAGTTGTATTTTATTTGGAGCCGGAGATCCTTTTGAGGCAGTTAGCCAGGATGAAGATGAAGGTGACTCCGAAGGAGGCAGTTATCCCATAGAAGGTGCCCAACCGCTTAATCCGCTTCGGGCTTGCGCACCTGTATTGATAAGTTTCCAGAAGCAAGATCCGGCGCACAATGTTATTCAGTGGTTTTTTGGTGACGGAGGTACCTCAACATTGCCCAACCCAAGTCACATGTATACCCAGGCAGGATATTACAATGTGCACTACACAGCAATGACAAATTCGGGATTTCAAACCATTGAATACAATCAGGCCATTTTACTTGGAGGAGGTATTCCTGATTTTGATTTGGAAGAACACGCTTCTTGCGAATATTCAACAGTTGATGTGAGTATAAGCAATCCCGATGTTCTTGACGAAATTCGATGGAATTTTGGAGGAATGGGAACTGCGAATACACCCGATGCTTCGTGGCAATTTCCTTTTTCAAATAGTGCTTACACAATTCAGGTTTTTGTAACAGACACCATGGGCTGTAAGGCGTCCAGAATGAAAAGTTTGCTGGTGAGTCCACCTGTTCCTCAGGTTTTTTATCCGGCAACAGTTTGCCGGGATACCATCCAGTTTACACACAACCTGGCCGATGAAGCAGGTTATACCTATTTGTGGGACTTTGGTGATGGCACCACCTCAACCGATGTTGAGCCTTACCACTACTACACGTGGGAAGATACATTTTATGTGCATCTGACTGTTACAACAGCCGAAGGATGTGTGACCTCTCTTGACCTGGAAACACCTATTCGTGTAGGATATCCGATTATAAACTACACAATTTTGTCAGGACTTGAAGGTTGCGTACCATTTAGTTTCTCCATCCAGAACAATGGTATTGGCAATGGTGCGTTTTTCTATTCCAACGGAGGTTGGTCAGGGACAGAAATTCCGGCCGGCCAAAATTCCAGCCTTACTTTCAATCAGCCTGGTGAATATCAGTTTTCGCAATTGTCAAAGAGCCGGATTTTGCATGGATGCAATGTTTCTGAGCTAAGCGATTCCATTATTCATGTGTATGATGCTTTTGCTGATTTTAGTTTTACACAGGAAGCACTTTGCGCTCCCATTGATGCTCAATTTACCGATTTGAGCGAAGATGCTGTTTCGTGGCAATGGGATTTTGGAAATGGAATCACTTCTGAAGAACAAAATCCTTCTATAACTTTTGACAGCTTCCCGGCCGATTCAATTAGTTTGAGCATTGTGAATTCAAATGGATGTACAGCTACGGCAACACATGCAGGATTGGCCACTCTTGCAGTAGATGCGGCAGCAGCCTTTGTTGGCAATTGTAACCCTTTGCCAGTTGAGTTCTCTGCTTCGCAGGATGGAATGGCCACTTGGTTCTGGGATTTTGGTGATGGTACAACTTCAACAGAGGCCAACCCAAACCACCTTTACACTCAAAACGGGACATACACTGTTTCTGTGATTGTAACATCGCAGGAAGCATGCAGCGATACTGTTACTTTAGCCGTACCGGTTGATGTTACAGGTCCAACAGTTGAATTTTACTCGCCAACTCCAGCCAATTGCGCCCCTTCGGTGGTAGAATTCTTCGATTCATCGGTAGATGCAGTCACATGGCTTTGGGATTTTGGCGATGGAACTACATCTACAGAACAAAATCCAGTAAAACTTTACGATAACCCGGGCGTGTATGATGTTCAACTCATTGCCTGGTCAGAACTTGGCTGCGCCGATACACTTTTTAAACCCGAATACGTCACCGTTTTGGGCCCGGCTACATCATTTAATGTTTCAGCTGCATCTGCTTGCGTAGGAGCAACGGTTAACTTCACCGACTTATCAAATGGTGCAGCCGAATGGGAATGGAACTTTGGGGAGGGAACATCGAGTACGGAACAAAATCCAACTTTTACATACACAGAAGCCGGAAGTTTTGTAGTAACCTTGTTTTCGAAAGATACCCTGGGCTGTGAAGCATTCTATACCATCCCGCTGCCTATTGAAATTCACCCTTATCCAATCGCAGGTTTCTCTATCTCCGATTCTTCCGGTTGCGCACCGCTGGTTTTTGAAACTGAGAACCTTTCAGAAGGTGCCGTTACTTATCAATGGCTTTTAAATGGTTCTGTTTTTTCAACAAGTGCTGAGCCCGATTTTAATCTGCCGCAGGCAGGAAGCTATCAAGTTGATTTAATTGCAAGCACCCAGTTTGGCTGTTCAGACACCAGCAGTTTGAGCGGAATAGAATCCTATCTGGTTCCCGTGGCGGCATTCACTATCCTTCAAACCGAAGGTTGTACACCTCTTTCTGTTACGTTCAACAATGAATCTTATCAGACTGAAAATCCGCAATACCTATGGAACTTTGGAAACGGAAACACATCAACCGAGGTAAATCCAACCGAGGTTTATTACAACCCTGATTTTTACTCAGTATCATTAACCGTAACTAATTCAAGCGGTTGTACTGATTCTTTATTGGTACCTTCAATCATTCAGGTTTACGATACGCTTCCCGCCCCCGTAACACCAATTATTCGGGTAACTGTAAACAACAATACGACTGTGCAGATTGACTGGCAGGAATCGCTTGCTCCTGATTTTGGTTCCTATGTGCTCATGAGGAAAAACCTTCAAACTGGCATGTTTGAACAGCTTGTATCCATTGAAGACCCACATGTGGTTACCTTTATGGATCAAGGGCTTAACACGCTGGATAATGTGTATTGTTACAAATTGCAAACAATTGACCGTTGTGGTTACAACATTGAAACCGACAGTTTGATTGAGCATTGCACCATCAATGTGGAAGCAACTACGCGGGAAGATCATAAAATTCAGGTAGACTGGACGCCCTACATTGGCAAAATGCCTTCGCAATACCGGGTATTCAGAACCGAAGAAAACACAAACAATCTCGAAGACCTTGGAACAGTACCCGGAGACATCACCAGATATGTTGACAGCAGCGTATTTTGTCCTGTGAAATACAAATACGAGGTAACTGCTGAGGGTCTTGACGGACAATGGCACGTTGAGAGTAAAAGCGATTACGACATCAGTGACCCTTTGCCTAATTTATTCGAAAACCAGCAGGTAAATGCATCCCGGTCAACGGTAATTGAGAACAGGTTTGTTTATACCGAATGGAGAAAACCTGAAATCATGGGCGACCGTGTGAGCGGATACAGAATATTCCGTTCTACCGACAACCAGCAATTCTCTCTTTTAGAAAGCCTTCCGGCAGATCAAACCTTTTACATCGACGAAAATGTGGATGTAAACAACATCAAATATTATTACAGAATCATGGCAACCAATTCTTGCGGACTAACAGGAATTGAAGGTGGATTTTCTGATAATGTGGTTATAAAGGCCGATCCGGCTGGGGAATTTTACATTCAGCTTGAGTGGACACCCTACACCGGCTGGGGAGAAAACGAGGTTGATTTTTACATTCTCGAACGCGAGACAGATGACGGTAATTGGGAGGTTATTCACGAACTTCCGGGAAATGTTACTACCGCTGTTGATGAAAATTAAAAAACATTGATTTTGTAATCCGAAATTTCCCTTACATTGTGGGCAAAAAGGGAGTATGATCAAGTTTAAGAGCATTGTTCTGCAACTTAAAGAAGAAGAGTACAATGATCTTTGTCAGCAATTTATTGAGACTAAGGCAGACAAGTATCTTAGGCTCCTGAAATTATATCGGGAGAATAAATATAACGACGAGGAAATTCAGTCCATGCTGGAGGTAAATACCAGCGCTTATTACACGCTGAAGTCCCGGTTGTTTGATAAAATTCAGGATTTCCTGACAAACAACATGTCGACGCCTATTATCGATTTGTTGAGGAAGGTGGCCAATATTCCGACTTTAATTTACGATACCCACCGGGATACAGCCATTGCCATTTTATCAAAGCTTGAATCGGAACTGCAGAATTACGATATGCCTCATGAGCTTTCAAGCGTTTACAGCGCTTTGAAGAAATTGCATATCCACTCACCGAAGTACTACGAATACACGCAATTGTATAACCGACATCTGGCTTACACCATTGCACTCGATAAAGCCGAAGATTTGTTAAACACCTTCATGAAAACGGTGGGTGAATACTATGCTTCGCGAAATAAATCTCAGATTGAGTACCTGAGCCTGATTAAACAGGAAATGAAAAATATCAACTCGCTTTACGAATCGCATCACTTGCAGGTTTATAAAGACATGGTGGATGTTACTTTTGCTCTTCACGTGCCTAATCCGGATGCGCTAAAAGACGACGAACCGGTTGAAGACATTCTTGCCAGAATGGAGAGAACGTTTACCACCTATGCTAAAGACAATAATTACCAGCATCTTCAACTGGTATATCAGGCTCTTGCCTTTGAATACTATCACAAGCTGAAGCTTGCTAAAAAAGAAGCCAAGTATTTTGATGAGGTAAATAAAAAACTAAACTCCTTTTTGCTTTACAATCATTGCTGTTTTACTACGCATTTCCTTATTTCAAAAATGGAAAGAGCCATCGAAAACAATGAGCAGGAAAAGCTATACGAGGAAAACACTGAATTTTTGCCAAATTACGAACCCGATAAAGCCGATATTCCCAATTACATCAATTGGTCGAAATACTCAGCTGTATCAGCATTTTATGCCAAAAAATACCAGGAAGCCGTTCAGATTCTCAATGGATTGGTTAACGACATCAGCTTTAAAAATTTCCCACATTCAGAAATCGAAATCAAGCTTTTGCTGGCCCTGAATTACAGCATGATTAACAAATACGATCCGGCAACAAGCCTGCTCCGAAGCGTTACCCGTAAAATCAGAGAAATCAACGATGAAATGGGCTACGAAAACGCACTGGTTTTTTACAAAATCCTTTCGCTTCAAATGAGTTCATCGGCCCGTCAGGTAGACCAAAAAATAGGTCAATTGTTTGCCAAATTTGAACTACTCAACCAGAAGTCAAACCGAATGCTTGAATACATCAAAATTGATGAAGGTTTTATTAAAGCCTTAAGTCAGGTGGTTAAGCGATAAACTTCAAATCCTTCAAAACAAAAAGGGCTGCACTTATGCAGCTCTTTTTGTTTGATATCCTATCTCTGAAATTTATGTTTACAGCTTATCCAGATGATCTTTGCCCAGTGGCTTATTCAAAAACGAATACACACCGCGCACGTTCATTGCTCGTTTCTGGTCGACCGGATTTAATGAACTAGTTAAAAAGACAATTTTAATTTTATCGTAAATCTTCGGACAGGATTTACCGAATTCTTCAGCAAACTGAAAACCGTCCATGATGGGCATGTTGATGTCCAAAAAGATAATCTCAGGAATTAAATCTTCAGGCAGATGGGCTCTTTCAAAATTTGCAAGAAATTCCAGAGCGCTTTTGCTACTGGTATGAACATAAATCTTCTCCGCAAAATTGCAACCTTCGATCATTTTCTGATTTATGAAATTATCAATTTCACTATCGTCAATAAGCATTACAGTATTATAACGGGCTTGAGGCTTTTTAACAGACATTCGTCACTAAATTTGGAGCTAAAAGTAAATGAAAAATTTACACTTGTAACTCAAAATTGCGCATATAATCCACAGAATAACAAACAATGTGTTTAGAAAAACACACGCACCTGTACGTTGCCTACGTGAACTGTGTTTACATCGGGCGATTTACGCCCATCGTAACTGATGTTTAGTTGCATGTTGTTTGACAAAGTGCGTTGGTAACTCAGGTTCCAGGTAAAGTTTCTTCCAGTTCTCAGTCCTTCCTGCATTTCAAAAGCCACGGGTGTGTTTTGGTCGCCATTAAACTTGATATCGGTAACTTTAAACAGGGTTTGAAAACTCCCTTTTGATGCTACATTGTACTTTAAATCGGCCGATAGGCTGTTGCTGGTAGCCTGTTCGCCACCTAAGTTTTCAGCATTGTTTTTATTGCTGCGGGCATAACCAATAGAAGCCCTGAAAGCCGGTCCTGGCTGATAGGCCACTCGGGGCTCCCAGTTTAAATAGGTGACCCTGAAATTACGGGTGCTAAAAAAGGCAGCTTCACTTAATTTAACTCCGTTTCGCGATTCCAAACTGATGGTAAATCTATTCCCGGGGCTCCATCGTGCCCGGTGATTGCCAAAACGGTTTTCGCGCAATTCAATCCCGTTGTTTAGCAATGCCTTTGAACCCACCTGTTGAAAATTAAATTCCAGACCAAACTTCGGATCGTTCCGGTTGAAAAAGAATGAATTTCGCATAGTACGGTTGAGCGTAATTAAGCTTGAATCCTCAATGTTTCCGGCAAAAGGATTATATGCCTGCAAAACGTTATCGTTGGTGGTACGCCTGTCGGTTCGCCAGGCACTTTGTGCCGAAATCCTGTTTAAAAAGCCCTTTATTCCTTTTTCTTTTGCCCATTCGCGCGGTGCGCGGATATTGAATGACTGGTTAAATGAATTGCTGTACACCCTTATAAAATCGTTAGTAGGCGTAAACACCCTGATGAATCTGGCCTGATCGGCAAATGCGGCAATTTCAAATTCGTTGAGCTCTTTAATTCCATTTCCATTGTAATCGGTCCATGAGTATACGCCCTGCCCGGGCTGAACTTCGAGATAACTGAATTCCTTGCGGGTTTCAAGTCCGCTTCCTGTTTCATAAAATGTATTTGAGGTAAGCGTTCCCTTCAATGCCTTTACATTCAACTCAATTCGGTTTACCAGCGTTCGTTCTGCATCTTGTTGAGTCAACAGGGTATCGAGTATATGAAGCACCCTCATCGAAGTAATGGATCTGAATTGAATATTTTCATTGGTTGACAAATCCAGGCTGAATCCGTAACTCTCGCCGCGGGCGTAAGTTTTCAGGTCGCGGCTTCGCATCCCTTCATCGGTTCTGACCCGGTAAAAAAGATTGAATTTACGCGTGGAGGTGTCCACATTTTGCAAAAACACCTGTCTGTCAAAAAACGAATATGCATTGCTGCTCAAGGTATCTGTTACGGCATCGCTGATTAAGTTTTGTTCAAATTCATCTTTGTAGCCTATCTGAATCCATTTTATATCACGTGTCAACAAAGTCCTGTGCCTGTAAAACGAAGTGTTATTCTGCGCTCCGCGCGATGATGTCATGCTTCCAATATAATTTACCCTAAACTTGTTCCAGCGTAAGTCGCTGGTTAGGGCATGCTGCGAAGCATTCAAATCATCACCTTTGATAAAACCTGTAAACAGGTAATTTACCTGTCCAAATTTTTGATGTTCGAGCTTGGTCCCTGCCCTGGGCAGGTATTCTGTTTCAGGCTTGCTAACCAGTTTGTCAAGATTCCAGTCGCGGTCAAACTCAACATTTCTGAAGCGTTCAATAGGTTGAAAAAACCGGTCAATCTGTTCATAGCTTAAGGTACTTTCCATGTTCCATTTCATGGAATCCCTTCCAAACGAAGTTTGATGAATAGCAGCCACCCGAAGTGCATAGCCGGGATCGTCCTTGCTGTCCTTGTCGGAAAATGTATTTATATCGTAGGAAGAATAAGCTATTTCGGAACTCAGGCTCAACGTTTTGCTCAGCTTGAAGTCGTTGCCCCAGGTAAACATTTGCCGACGTATCGGCGCTATCAATCTTACCACCGGCTCAAAACTACCCTGAGGGATTCCGTTTACCGGCGCCACCCACCTGAAAACGCGCCCATTGGCAGCGCTGCTTTCCTGCACATAGTTACCCTTATTTGTGCCCACATTTGAAAACGATGCCCGATAAAAAGCACGCTCAGGATCAACCGAATACACCAACACACTATCGTAAGTTACCGCGTTAACCGTGGTATCACGCAGTTCGTAAAGCACCATATCGGTGGTAAACGCAACTGAATCAATCGATTCTGTAAGTGCTAAATCAGGATTGTCTCCCGCTTCGCGAAGAACACCTTTTTGGACTTCGTTGAGCTGTTGCTGCAGTGGGCGGCTCTTGTTGTCCTGCTCTGAATAAACATTCAACCTTGAAACCCATCCACCCTGCTCCAATTCAAGTTTTCCGGCAATTTGCGAACGCGAGTAATTTCTATCGGAATATTCAAACTCCACAAAAATCCTCAAATCTTTGGTCATCAGAATGCGCGATGTAAACGTTACTTCAGCAGTATTGTAGTCGATTATATAGTCATTTTCCTGTCCGCGTGTTAATTGGCGCCCATCGATGTAAACTTTCTCGGAGCCCGACAGAATAACTATAAACTGCTCGTTATTGGCTCCGCGCAAACGATAGGGGCCCTGGTTGCCTTCCACACCCTGAATCTGGTTTCTGCTAAACCGACCTCTGGCTACTGCCATGCTAATTCCAGTTGAAATTTTTGCAGCCTCGTGCTTTGCTGGATTGAGAAGGGTTTCTGAAAAGCTGGTTTCAAAACTTCCACCTTGCAAACGCTTGTTGTAATTCATGAAATAGCTCTTGGGACGGGTTATTTGAAAATCGCCCACAATGAGTTTTGATCGCTCATCAGAAAGTTGAATAAAAACACGGTCAAAATCCTGTAATTGCTGAGTATTCCCATCAGGTTGAATGGGAATATTGTCGTCGGTTATGGCTGCACTGATATCAATTTCGGGCGTTAGCTTACCCGATAATTGCAGGTTGAGGCTTGAATTAACCGATAAATCCTGGTTATTTCCAACCGAAATACCTCGCGAAATGGACCCGTTCTTATTTAAGCCGTCAAACTTTAAACTGCTTGCATTATTTGCCGATGGTGTATAAACAAAAGGATTGTAAATGCCTCGCTCTTCGGCGGTAGATTTCCTGCGGTCCTTGTTACCATAGGAACTTGAGAAATTCAGTGGCAACACTCTGAAAATTACTTCCATGCTGTCGCCCGATGGTAGTTTTGAGCCGGGTTTACGCACCAGAATACCTTCGTCAGGCCGGAGTTGATACAGGCTTGTATCGGGTGAGGTCCCGCGAAAACGAAGTGAATTCTGTAAAAGACTCATGCTGTCGAGACGAATCGTATCGCCTTGGAAACGAATCCATTTCGTACGTAAACTGCTCAATTGCTGCGCATTACCCACAGAATTAAACAGCAGCAATAAGAAACTAATTTGTAAAAAACGATACACTTTGGAGCCTTCGCACGAAGATAATTTAAACCTAATCAACGTTTCGCAAACTTTGTTCTTGTGTTTCCACAAAGTGTTGTTTGACAACCATCATAAATTTTACTTCCTTGCCACATTAAGTTTGGAATTACAAAAGCGATGAAAATAGCTACGTACAATGTAAACGGCATACGCTCTGCCTTATCAAAGGGACTGCTTGACTGGCTTGCTGCGGCCAATCCGGATGTGCTTTGCCTTCAGGAAATTAAAAGTACCGAAGATCAGATTTCGGCAGATGCTTTTGCGGCGCTTGGTTATGAAGCTTTTGCTTTTCCGGCAGAAAAAAAAGGATATTCAGGTGTTGCTGTTTTTTCGAAAGTAAGGCCCGATTGTGTAATTAAGGGGATGAACATTCAACGTTACGACAGTGAAGGCCGCTCTATACGCCTTGACTTTGGCGATTTAACCATTGTAAATACCTATTTCCCGAGTGGATCCAGTGGCGATGACCGTCAGGCATTTAAAATGGAGTTTTTGACAGATTACCAGCAATACATTAACGAATTAAAAACAGAACGTCCGAATTTGGTTATTTGTGGCGACTATAACATTTGTCACAGGCCCATCGACATTCATAATCCTGTAAGCAACAAAAACAGTTCGGGCTTTTTGCCCGAAGAACGCGATTGGATGGAACAATTTCTGAATTCGGGCTTTGTTGACAGTTTTAGAGCGTTAAATTCTGAACCTAATAACTATACCTGGTGGAGTTTTCGCGCGGGAGCGCGGAGTAAAAACCTCGGTTGGCGCATCGATTACATTTGCTTATCAGATAACCTGAGCCATCAACTGGTTTCCTCGCGTATTTTACCCGATGCCCGACATAGCGATCATTGTCCGGTTATAACTGAATTAAAGAGGTAACACCGCTTATACTTCCTTTTGTTTTTCCATAAATTTCCGGAGGTTGGCGTTCGCCATGCTGGAAATTTTGCGCTTCACCACCGAAGTCCAACCTAAGAAATAGCCGCTCAAACCAAGCGCCTGTGCCGACCAACGCCAAAGGCTAAAGGTATCGTGATGGGCAATAATTTTACCATCGCGAATGGTCATTTGGGCCTTTACATGATTCACGACTTTTCGGCCTGTAGGCGAATAAATATAGGTAGCGCGCCAATTCACAATTACCTTGTTATCTGCAAATTCGGGCTCTTTGGCCTGAATATCAATGCCGGGCCTCACCAGCATACGCCACATGGCAAACGCCTGTTCACCTTTCAAAATACCAAATACCGGATCTGAAAAAATGATTTCGCTACCATAATGCTTCAACATTTCATTGGCATCAGCTTTGGCAAAAGCTGCATAAAATTGTTGGGCGGTTTCCAGTGCCTTTAACCTTTCTTCCATCGGTTTAATCGGGGTATTTGTCGCGTAAATAAGCCTGTCATAAAGCCGGGAATCCCTTTCTCACGCATTTTCATATTCACTTTGGCCTGCATGTCTTCAAGCTTTAGAAAAGGCATCGTGAACTCGCCCTGCAAATAGCAATGCGAGCAATAAACAGAGCTGCGGCTTCCATCAGCATTGGTGCCTCCACCCTGCGCATCGCGCTTAAGCGGCATACCACATGATTGACATATTTTGGAATTTAAAGCCATTATTAGCAAGAAAGTAAATCAAGGTAAGTATTGTATTCGAAATGAGCAAATGTTTCTGAGCAACGTTTCGATTGTTCATCTTTGCAAGGTGGAAACCAAAACCGTGTTTGCAGATGTAATACTGCCTTTGGCGCTGCCCAGGGTGTTTACCTATCGCGTGCCCGAGCTTTTAGTGCCATACATGCAGCTTTATATTCGGGTAATTGTTCCCTTCGGAAAGAATAAACGATACACGGCTTTGGTGCACAAGATTCATCACCAGGCACCTGCAAGCTACCAGGCGCGCTACATCGACGATGTGCTTGATATGCAGGCTTTGCTTGGTGCGGCCGAAATTCAATTTTGGGAATTTTTGGCGTCTTATTATATGTGCAGTTTGGGCGAGGTAATGAATGCCGCCTTGCCGGCGGGACTCAAACTTTCCTCAGAAACCGTGTTTATAGCTGCACGCGATGCATCTGAGCTGGCTCAGGAAACCATTACCGAACGTGAATATCTGATTCTCGAAGCCCTTGAAAAAGCGAAACAGCTTAGCTTAAAAGACATCGAATCAATTGTTGGCATAAAGACGGTTTATCCCATTGTAAAAGCCATGATGGAGCGAAAGCTGATTGCCTCGCAGGAAGAAATGCGTGAAGTTTTTGCACGAAAAACCATTAAAACCATTCGCCTAACGGCCGATTTTCGTAACGATGATTCTTTAACACTTTTACTTAATTCACTTAAACGGGCGCCAAAACAACAGGAGCTTATTCTTTCCTTTTTAAGCATCGCACAACAGCTTAATCAAGGGTTTACAGAAAGCATTGTTCGCAGCAAAGTCCTCGACAGGGTTGGAAAAACAGCTCAAACAGCCCTGGCTCAACTCGTTAAAAAGGGCATATTTACCGAGGAGGAAGTAGTTGTAAGTCGTCTCAGCGGCGATGCCGCT
>Ga0169931_10000544_pt1:57500-62120 | contig 62120 bp, 68 predicted proteins | sample Kivu_15m_20L_FD_129675 | JGI IMG/M metagenome (GOLD analysis project Ga0169931, IMG submission 129675) | Freshwater microbial communities from Lake Kivu, Western Province, Rwanda to study Microbial Dark Matter (Phase II) - Kivu_15m_20L... | ecosystem: Environmental > Aquatic >... | reverse complement strand
AATTGGTATATTATTTTGCTGTGCTATTGATTGAAGTTTCTGATTTTGATACAGCTGTTTCTTTAAACCAATAATAAAATTTGCTTTTGTCAAATCTTTTGTCACCATAATAGGAATGTTTAATCACCAATAGTTAATCAAAATTATTAATTATTAAACATTCAATATGTAAAGACAACTTAAAATGAATTAAGAATAACCTCATTAAAAGTTGACGTATCTAATATAGCTAATTGAGCTAACATTTTTCGATTTAATTCTATATTCGACTTTTTTAAATTTGATATAAACCGACTATAGGTTAATCCTTTCATTCGAGATGCTGCATTAATACGACTAATCCAAATTTTTCTAAACATTCGTTTTTTCTGTTTACGACCTATATAAGAATATCGTAAAGCTTTCATTACTTGCTGATTTGCAATTCTAAATAATCGTGAATGAGCACCTCTATAACCTTTTGCAAATTGCAATATTTTTTTACGACGTCTTCGAGCAACATTGCCTCGTTTAACTCTAACCATTTTTAAATTTTAATAAGGTAACATTAATTTAATAGCTTTAATATCAGTACTAATAACACAAACATTTTGTGATAATTTTCTTTTTTGAGTATTTGATTTTTTTCTTAAAAGATGACCTTTATAGGCATGACGACGTAAAAAATTACCAGTACCAGTTTTCTTATATCGCTTTGCGGCCGCTTTTCGTGTTTTTAATTTAGGCATAAAATTTTCAAATTTTTAAGAAAAGTATAATAATTTTACATAATTAAAACTAAATAACTTTTATTTTAGTTGTTCAAATAATTAAATAAAGAATTATACTTTTATATTCCAATAGATAATTAAAAATATAATATGGCGTTATATTTTTTTTGTCAATAAGGAATGTATATTAACTATCAGAATTTTGAAAAACTATTAAAATCAATTTAAATAGCAATTAAAAAATAATAAATAACTTGTTTTAATTATTAAATAACAAGTTATTTATGAGAAACTTAATTTCCTATTTTTTCTACAACTTCTTTTAATTCATCTAAGGCAAAATTGTTTGAGTTTGTTCCAGCATAATTAACATTTTCAAAACGTACTAATGCTGGATAGCGAATTCCACTTTGATCAATTGTTGCGACAGTTCCAACCTGATTATACCAGTAAGACTCTTTTCTTAAAATTCTAACTTTTGAACCACGACTAACCATATCAAATATAATATTTAAAATTTTATTATTATTATATATATATTTGTTCATTTTTATTAATAAAAATTACTTTATTTGATTCATTTTAATTAATTAGAAAGTTGTTTTAAAAAATTTCACTATGTTATAATTAATTTTAAGAAAAATAAAATATTTAATAAAAATGAATAGAAATACATTAAGAAATATCATAATAATAATTATTTTATTTAGTGGTATTAGTTTAGGAATTAAACAATTAAATTTAGGGGAATTTCAAAGTCCTGAAAATATACGAAATACAGCACAATTAAATCAAAATGTTGTGAGTTCTAGAATGACATATGGACGCTTTTTAGAGTATTTAGAAATGGGATGGGTAAAACAAGTCGATTTATATGACAATAGTAGGAATGCTATTATTCAAGCTTCTAGTCCGGAACTAGGAAATAGACCACAAACAATTCGCGTAGAAATTCCTGTTGGTGCGTCTCAATTAATTCAAAAATTAAAAGAATACAATATTGATTTTGATGCTCATCCAGCAGAACGAAAAAACCTGTTTGTAAATATTGCAAGTAACATCCTGTTGCCTATCGTTTTTATTACAGGTTTAATTTATTTCTTTCAAAATTCAGACAATTTTGGTGCTAATAATAGTCAATCGCCAATGAATTTAGGAAAATCAACAGCCCGATTTGAAAAACGACCGGATACAGGAGTTGGTTTTAATGATATAGCTGGAATTGATGAAGCTAAAGCTGAATTTGAAGAAATTGTTTCATTTTTAAAAGAACCTGAAAAATATACTATTGTTGGAGCAAAGATTCCAAAAGGTATTTTATTAGTAGGGCCACCAGGTACAGGTAAAACCTTATTAGCTAAAGCAATTGCAAATGAAGCTGATGTTCCGTTTTTTAGTGTAGCAGGTTCAGAATTTGTTGAAATGTTTATCGGTATTGGAGCAGCACGTGTGCGTGATTTATTTAAAAAAGCTTCAGAAAATGCTCCGTGTATTGTTTTTATTGATGAAATAGATGCAGTAGGTCGAGAACGAGGAGCAGGCGTTGGTGGAGGAAATGATGAACGTGAACAAACATTAAACCAATTATTAACAGAAATGGATGGTTTTAAAGAAAATAAAGGTGTAATTGTTGTTGGTGCAACAAATAGGGTTGATATATTAGATGCTGCCTTATTAAGACCTGGTCGTTTTGATCGTCAGGTAACAGTTAATTTACCAGATCGATTAGGACGAGTAGGAATTTTAAAAGTTCATGCACGAAATAAACCATTAAGTGAGGATGTTTCACTAGTTCAATTAGCAAATAGAACTCCTGGATTTTCAGGAGCTGATTTAGCAAATTTACTAAATGAAGCAGCTATTTTAGCTACACGCTATAAAAAATCTACTATTACAAAACAAGAAGTAAATGAAGCAGCCGATCGAATTATTGGAGGTATTGCTGGAACGCCACTTGAGGATACAAAAAATAAACGATTAATTGCATATCATGAAGTCGGTCACGCTATTACGGGTTCAGTATTAAAATCTCATGATGAAGTTGAAAAAATTACGTTAGTTCCACGTGGAGCTGCAAAAGGATTAACATGGTTTACGCCAGACGAAGATCAAAATTTATTATCACGCTCTGCTTTATTGGCTCGTATTATTGCTACTCTAGGTGGACGTGCAGCTGAAAAAGTCGTTTTTGGTGATCCAGAAGTTACAACTGGAGCAAGTAGTGATCTGCAACGAGTAACAAATTTAGCTCGTCAAATGGTTACAAGATTTGGAATGTCAAATATTGGACCAATGGCATTAGAAGATGAAAATACAGGTCAAGTATTTCTTGGTGGAAATATGACATTAGGTTCTGAATATGCTGAAAATATAGCAGATCGAATTGATGATGAAGTTTGTAAAATTATTAATTACTGTGAAGAAAAAGCTATTGAAATTATTAAAGATAATCGAGTAATTATTGATTTAATAGTTGAACGTTTATTAGATGTCGAAACTATGGATGGTGAAGAATTCCGTGAATTATTAAGTAAATATACAGTATTACCAGAAAAAAATACTCCGTATATATCTAAATTCTATTAAATACTTTTAATTGTTTCAAAAATTAATTGTAAATATGTTGCTATATAAATACTCTAAATATAGAATAAACTTAGATTATCTAGAATAAAAATAAAAAGGTTTTTTCTTTTATTGTTGAAGATTAATTACAATTTACTTTAAGTTTTTAAAACGAAGGAGATAGTTATGGCAAAAAAAAGTATGATTGAACGTGAAAAAAAACGTATCAGATTAAATCATAAATATAAAACTAAACGTGACAATTTATTAAATCAATATAAAACAACAGAAGACTTTAATTTAAAATTAGAAATTCATTTTAAAATTCAGAAACTTCCACGAAACAGTGCAAAAATAAGAATTCGTAATCGTTGTTGGAAAACAGGTCGTCCACGCGGATATTACCGCGATTTTGGTATTTCTCGTCATGTATTAAGAGAAATGGCACATCAATGTTTATTACCGGGAGTTACAAAATCAAGTTGGTAAAAGATAAAATTTCATTAAAATAATTTTAATGAAATTTTGATAAACAATCTAATATATTTCTTTCATACAAAATAATATTCTTTAGAATCAAACAAGTAAATAAATTGAAAAAAATTAATTGAGGAACTCTTTGTATGATTTATGATTCTCAAATCTACATCGCATTAGTAATTGCTTTAGTAGCAAGTGTTTTAGCAATTCGTTTAGGTACAACTTTATATAGTTAAAACTGTAAATTTAAATTAAAAAATTAATCTTACAGTTAAAAGAATATTAAATGGTAACTAATTTTATTTAAATAGAATTGGTTACTATCTAATATTACTAAAAATTTATGTAGTTTATATAGTTTATTCAAAATTATGGTGACAGAAAATATAAAAAAATTTAGTAGTCCTGTATTTCCATTTACAGCAATTGTGGGCCAAGAAGAAATGAAATTAGCTTTACAATTAAATGTAATTGATCCCAAAATTGGAGGTGTTATGATTATGGGAGATAGAGGTACTGGAAAATCAACAACAATTCGTGCTATTGCGGATTTATTACCTGAAATTGAAGTAGTTAAAGGTGATCCTTTTAATTCACATAAATCAGATTTAGATTTGATGGGAAATGAAGTTAAACAAGCAATTCAGAATGGTGAATCGATTGAGACCGAATTTATTAAAATTCCAATGGTGGATTTACCATTGGGAGCAACTGAAGATCGAGTATGTGGAACAATTGATATTGAAAAAGCTTTAACTGATGGAGTAAAAGCATTTGAACCAGGTTTACTAGCTAAAGCTAACCGTGGCTTACTTTATGTTGATGAAGTTAATTTATTAGATGATCATCTAGTTGACATTTTATT
>Ga0169931_10000544_pt1:0-52500 | contig 62120 bp, 68 predicted proteins | sample Kivu_15m_20L_FD_129675 | JGI IMG/M metagenome (GOLD analysis project Ga0169931, IMG submission 129675) | Freshwater microbial communities from Lake Kivu, Western Province, Rwanda to study Microbial Dark Matter (Phase II) - Kivu_15m_20L... | ecosystem: Environmental > Aquatic >... | reverse complement strand
AAAATAGTACAGTTAGTTATTTAGAAGGTTGCACAGCACCACAATATGATAATAATCAATTACATGCAGCAGTTGTTGAATTAATTGCTTTTGAAGATGCCTATATTAAATATTCAACAGTTCAAAATTGGTATGCAGGAAATGAAATAGGAGAGGGAGGTATCTATAATTTTGTAACAAAACGAGGTTTGTGTGCTGGAAATAACTCTAAAATTTCGTGGACACAAGTTGAAACAGGTTCTAGCATTACTTGGAAATATCCTAGTTGTTTACTTGTTGGTGATAATTCAAAAGGTGAATTTTATTCCGTTGCTTTAACGAATAATTATCAACAAGCTGATACTGGAACAAAAATGATTCATGTCGGAAAAAAAAGTCGCAGTAGAATTGTTTCAAAAGGAATTTCAGCTGGGCAATCTAAAAATACATATCGTGGACTAGTCAATATTACAACTAAAGCTGTCGGAGCACGAAATTATTCGCAATGTGACTCCCTTTTAATTGGAAATTTATCAAATGCGAATACTTTTCCTATTATTTCAGTACAAAATTCAACAAGTAAAGTAGAACATGAAGCTTCGACATCAAAAATTGGTGAGGAACAAATTTTTTATTTTTTACAACGTGGTATTTCAATAGAAAAAGCTATTGAATTAATGATTAGTGGCTTCTGTCGTGAAGTTTTTACAGAATTACCGTTAGAGTTTGCTGCTGAAGCAGATCGTTTATTGAGTTTAAAATTAGAAGGAAGTGTTGGTTAATGAATAAAACTCCAATTTTAGAAATTAAAGAATTAAAAGCTTGTATTAATCAAAATGAAATTTTAAAAAATTTAAATTTAAAAGTTCATAAAGGAGAAATTCATGCTATTATGGGTCCAAACGGGTCAGGTAAAAGTACATTTTCAAAAGTTTTAGCAGGTCATCCTGCTTATAATGTAACAGCTGGCCAAATTTTATTTAAAGGACTGAATATTTTAGATTTAGATCCTGAAGATCGTTCTCATTTAGGGATATTTTTAGCTTTTCAATATCCAATTGAAATTCCTGGTGTAAGTAATGAAGATTTCTTACGTTTAGCCTATAACGCTAAACAAAAAGCAAAAAATGAACCGGAAGTAGATCCTTTACAATTTTTAATAATAATAAATGAAAAATTAAAACTCGTAGATATGTCTTCAACATTTTTAAGTAGAAATGTAAATGAGGGATTTTCTGGTGGTGAAAAAAAGCGTAATGAAATTTTACAAATGATTCTTTTAGATTCTGATTTATCAATTTTAGATGAAACAGATTCTGGATTAGATATTGATGCTTTAAAAATTATTTCTAACGGAATTAATACATTTATGAATGAAAATAAAGCTATTATCTTAATTACACATTATCAACGTTTACTTGATTATATAAAACCAGATTTTGTTCACGTTATGCAAAATGGTAAAATTATTAAAACAGGGAGCGCCGATTTAGCTCAAGAATTAGAGCTTAAAGGATATGAATGGTTAAAATAGAGTTTTTTTATAAAAATAAACCCAAAACACATTAAAATTAAGTATAATTGCGAGTGTTCCTGTATATTTTTTAATATTGGGTAATTTACTAAATTAGTTAAATTTTATGTACCCAGATAATTATTATTCAAGTACGTTTACATTATTAGCGGACGCAGAAGTTGGAAAACATTTTTACTGGAATATTGCTGGTTTTTTAGTACATGGACAAGTTTTATTAGTCATTTGGTTTGTAGTTGCTATTTTGTTTATTTTTTCTTTTTTAGGAACTAGTAATGCAGAACGCATACCACATGGTTGGCAAAATTTTATGGAATCTGCTATTGATTTTATTGCAGATATTGCTAGAAACCAAATGGGTGAAAGTTTTTATAGAGAATGGGTACCATTTATTGGCACGTTGTTTTTATTTATTTTTGGCTCAAATTGGGCCGGTGCAATTATTCCATGGAAATTAATTGAGCTTCCAGAAGGTGAATTAGCTGCACCAACAAATGATATTAATACAACGGTAGCATTAGCTTTACTAACATCTTTTACCTATTTCTATGCAGGTTTAAGTAAGAAAGGGTTGGGTTATTTTAAACGTTATGTTCAACCACTTCCACTTCTTCTACCAATTAATATTTTAGAAGATTTTACAAAACCATTATCTTTAAGTTTCCGATTATTTGGAAATGTATTAGCTGATGAGTTAACAATTACAGTATTAACAGCTTTGGTACCTTTGGTTATTCCCTTACCAATAATGCTATTAGGTCTTTTTGCTGGTTCAGTACAAGCTTTAATTTTTTCAACTTTAGCAGCTGCCTATATCGCAGAAGCTCTTGAATAAATTAAAACTCTTCTAGATTTTTCTAAAATTTTATTTATATTTACATTTATTTATTAAGATTTATTATGGATTCTATTATTTCTGCTGCTTCTGTTATAGCTGCTGGTTTATCTATTGGTTTAGCTGCAATTGGTCCTGGTATTGGTCAAGGTAATGCTGCTGGTCAAGCTGTTGAAGGGATTGCTCGTCAACCTGAAGCAGAAAACAAAATTCGTGGTACTTTATTATTAAGTTTAGCTTTCATGGAAGCTTTAACAATTTATGGATTAGTAGTAGCATTAGCCTTATTATTTGCTAACCCATTTAATAATTAGTTTAATATCGATAAAATAAATAGATCAATATAGATATTGATCTATTTAAAATTTTTAATTCTATAGTAAAACATATAGATTTTATATGGTTAGTCTTTCAATATTAATTTCAAGTTCTGAAGTAAGTGGTCCTGGCGGATTATTTGATTTTAACGCAACTTTACCGTTAGTAGCCATTCAATTCGTTCTATTGATGCTAATTCTTAATACAATTCTTTACAGTCCTTTATTAACTGTTATTGAAGAACGTAAAGAGTATATTTTAGGAAATCTTGCCAAAGCATCTGAAATTTTAGCACAAGCAAACGAATTAACAACTAAATACGAACAAGAATTAAATAATGTCCGTAAAGAAGCACAATTAGAAATTACAAATTCACAAAAAATTCATAAGGAAATTTTAGAAATAGAATTAAATATTTCTCAAAAATATATTGATAATTTATTAGATACTATTACAAAAGATCTTTTAGACAAGAAGAATACTGCACTTAATAGTTTAGACAGAATTGTTCAGTCTTTATGTACAGAAATTGAAACCCGATTATCAATTTAAATTTTTTGTTAATTGTAATTTTCCTTTTTATAAGCAAACAGTTTATATACAAAGTTTAAAACATGGGAAATTTTGATCAAATATTTACATTAGTTGCTGAACACGAAGGTATTGGGTTAAATCTTGATATTTTAGAAACTGGGCTAATTAATATTCTTGCTGTAATCGCAATTTTAGTTTATACCGGTAAAGATTTTTTAGGATCATTACTTGAAGAACGTAAAACAACAATTGTCCAAAGCGTTCAAGATGCTGAGGATCGTTTAAATCAGGCAAATCGACGTTTAAGTGATGCCCAAAAACAATTAACTCAAGCTAATGTAGTTATTAATGAAATAAAAAATGAAACAATATCAGCAAAAAAGGTTTTACTTGAAGCTGATGCTTATCAATCAAAAAAGGATTTATCAATCCGTTTTAGTCGTGCCTTAGCAACTTTCCGTTCTAAAGAACGACAAATTTTTTTAGAAGTTAAGCAACAAATCATTTTATTAGTGCTAAAACGAACTGTAACACGTGCTCAAGAAACTTTTGGAAAAAAAGATCGTGCAACAGCTTTAATTAATGAAACAATTAATAAATTAAAAGGAGATTTATTATGAATAAAAATCCTTTAGCTGCAAAAGTTGCTATTCCATATGCACGCGCATTATATGATTTTTCAGTTGAACAAAATCTAATGCATCAAATTACAGCTGATTTCCAAAATTTAGAAGTTTTTTTAGAAGAAACACCTGATTTAATAAATTATTTAAATAATCCGGTAATTGGTACAAATCAAAAACAAGAATTATTAGATAAAACATTAAAAAATCAATTAAATAAAGAAACATTTAAATTTTTAAGTATATTAGTAACACGCGATAGAATTTACTTATTAAAACCTATAATTAAGAGTTATTTAAATTTAGTTTATGAATTAGCTTCAATTAAAATGGTTGAAGTTTCTACAGCTTTTGCATTTACAAATTTACAGAAAAACACTTTAATTAAAAAATTGAAAGAATTAACAAATGCACGTGAAATTCGATTAATTATTAATGTTGACTCGAGCCTAATTGGTGGATTTTTAATTAAAACAAATTCAAAAGTAATTGATTTCACAATTAAAAATCAATTAAAGCTGTTAGCAAAACATTTAGATACTATTCTAGAAATTTAAAAATAATTAAAATCTTTTATTAACTTTTTACCTTAAAAATAATACAATGATAAATATTCGTCCAGACGAAATTAGTAGTATTATCCGTGAACAAATTGAAAAGTATGATCAAGATGTTAAAGTAGATAACATTGGTACTGTGTTACAAGTAGGTGATGGTATTGCTCGCGTATATGGTCTTGATCAAGTTATGAGTGGTGAACTTTTAGAATTTGAAGATAAAACTATAGGTATTGCACTTAATTTAGAGAATGATAATGTTGGTGTAGTATTAATGGGAACAGGTCGTCAAATTTTAGAAGGCGGAACCGTAAAAGCTACAGGAAAAATTGCTCAAATTCCTGTGGGTGAGAGTTTCTTAGGTCGTGTTGTTAATCCGTTAGGTACTCCAATTGATGGAAAAGGAGAAATTCAAACTTCAGAAACGCGTCTTGTAGAATCAATGGCACCAGGAATCATTAGTCGTAAATCTGTTTGTGAACCGTTACAAACAGGAATTACATCAATTGATGCAATGATACCAATTGGACGAGGTCAACGAGAATTAATAATTGGTGACCGTCAAACAGGAAAAACTTCAATTGCCGTAGATACAATTATTAATCAACAAACTGAAAAGGTTATTTGTGTTTATGTTGGGATTGGTCAAAAAGCTTCAACAGTTGCTCAAGTTGTTAACGTATTAGAAGAAAAAGGTGCAATGTCTTATACGATTATTGTATCTGCAAGTGCGAATGATCCTGCAACATTACAATATATTGCTCCATATGCAGGTGCAGCATTAGCAGAATACTTTATGTATAATGGTAAAGCAACATTAGTTGTATATGATGATTTAACAAAACAAGCAATGGCATATCGTCAAATGTCATTATTATTACGTCGTCCTCCTGGACGAGAAGCATATCCTGGTGATGTTTTCTATTTACATTCACGTTTATTAGAACGTGCTGCGAAATTAAGTGATGCATTAGGTGGTGGTAGTATGACTGCTTTACCAATTATTGAAACACAAGCAAGTGATGTTTCGGCATATATTCCTACAAACGTAATTTCTATTACAGATGGCCAAATCTTTTTATCAAATGATTTATTTAACTCAGGTATTCGTCCAGCCATTAATGTAGGGATTTCAGTATCACGTGTTGGTTCAGCTGCTCAAACAAAAGCGATGAAAAAAGTTGCTGGTAAATTAAAACTAGAATTAGCTCAATTTGCGGAATTAGAAGCATTCTCACAATTTGCCTCAGATTTGGATGAAGCTACACAAAAACAATTAGCTCGAGGTACTCGTTTACGAGAGTTATTAAAACAACCTCAAAATTCACCATTATCTGTTGCTGAACAAGTTGCATTAATTTATACAGGTATTAATGGTAAATTAGATGATTTACCTGTTGCTGATGTAAAAAAATATTGTGCAAGTTTATTAATGTATTTAAAAACATCTAAAAAATCATATATAGACATTGTAACATCAACAAATCAGTTTACTGAAGAAGCCGAAAGAACTTTAAATGAAGCTATTAAAGAATCAAAAGCAGCTTTCATTAAATAAAAAAAATTTAAGTTAATTAGAATTATTTTTAATTAACTTAAATTTTTTGTCAAATATTATTTTTTAGTAGAAATTAAATAAAATTTTATTAAATTAAATAAATTTTTAAATCTTCACTTATAATAGTAATATAGCTAACTTTTTTCTAGTTTAGTTGTAAGAAAGTCAAAAACCTATTATTTAAAGATTTAAGGAATGAATTACTATGGCATTACCATGGTATCGTGTTCATACTGTTGTTTTAAATGACCCAGGTCGCTTAATTGCAGTTCATTTAATGCATACAGCATTAGTTGCTGGTTGGGCTGGTTCAATGGCCTTATACGAACTTGCTGTTTTTGATCCATCAGATCCTGTATTGAATCCAATGTGGCGTCAAGGTATGTTTGTTATGCCATTTATGACTCGTTTAGGTATTACAGATTCTTGGGGTGGTTGGAGTATCACTGGAGAAAGTGTTTCAAATCCAGGTATTTGGAGTTTTGAAGGTGTTGCATTATCACATATTATTTTATCAGGTATGTGTTTCTTAGCGGCAATTTGGCATTGGGTATATTGGGATCTAGAATTATTCCGTGACCCTCGAACAGGTGAACCTGCCTTAGATTTACCAAAAATTTTTGGTATTCATTTATTCTTATCTGGTTTACTTTGTTTTGGTTTTGGTGCTTTCCACGTAACAGGATTATTTGGACCTGGCATTTGGGTATCAGATGCTTATGGTATTACTGGAAAAGTACAACCAGTAGCTCCTGCTTGGGGTGCTGATGGTTTTAATCCATTTAATCCTGGTGGAATTGCTGCACATCATATTGCTGCGGGTATTTTTGGTATTTTTGCAGGTATTTTCCATTTAACGGTACGTCCACCACAACGATTATACCGTGCATTACGAATGGGAAATATTGAAACAGTATTATCAAGTAGTATTTCTGCAGTTTTCTTTGCAGCTTTTGTTACATCAGGTACTATGTGGTATGGTGCTGCAGCAACACCGATTGAATTATTTGGACCAACTCGCTATCAATGGGATAGTGGATATTTCCAACAAGAAATTGAACGTCAAGTTGAAACTTCTGTAAGTGAAGGTTTATCAGAAAGTCAAGCATGGTCACGTATTCCAGATAAATTAGCATTCTATGATTATATTGGTAATAACCCTGCCAAAGGAGGTTTATTCCGAGCTGGTCCTATGAATAAAGGTGATGGAATTGCTGAAGCTTGGTTAGGTCATCCAATTTTCCGTGATAAAGAAGGTCGAGAATTAACAGTACGTCGAATGCCAGCCTTTTTTGAAACATTCCCAGTTATTTTAGTAGATAAAGATGGTATTATTCGAGCAGATATTCCTTTCCGTCGTGCTGAGTCAAAATATAGTATTGAACAAGTAGGTGTTACTGTAGATTTTTATGGTGGTAAATTAAATGGTCAAACATTTAAAGATGCTCCAACTGTTAAGAAATTTGCACGTAAAGCTCAATTAGGCGAAGTATTTGAATTTGATCGCACAAGTTTAGAATCAGATGGTGTATTCCGTAGTAGTCCACGTGGTTGGTATACATATGGTCACGCAAACTTTGCACTATTATTCTTCTTTGGACATTTATGGCATGGTGGCCGTACAATTTTCAGAGATGTATTTACGGGAATTGGTGCAGAAGTTACAGAACAAGTTGAATTTGGTGCTTTCCAAAAACTTGGTGATAAATCAACGAAAAAACAAGGTGCTGTATAGTATATAGGCTTTGGTTTTTAAATTTATTCAAATTTAGAGAGGATTAACTAATGGAAGCTTTAGTTTATACATTTTTACTTATTGGTACGTTAATGGTAATTTTCTTTGCAGTTTTCTTCAGAGAAACACCTAGAATTCTTCGATAAAAAACCATATATAAATATACTATATATGGTTTTAATTTTTTAATCTTCATGTTCTTCAAATGGATCACGAAGATTTTTTGATGCAGGCCCAAAAGCAGTAAAAATTGAATATGATGTAATACCTAAAAGTAAACTTGATACAAAAATTATAAGAATAGTGGCTGTTTCCATACTGAATTTATATTATTTATGAATCAACACCTTATTATTATATAACATTAATCAAAAATTATTTTCCGATTCCTTTATTTTTGAATAATATTTAAATAATAAAAGAAATATAATATACACCACTTGATTTTTAACCAAGTTACTTTTTTACTTCAATTCATTTTTTAAAATTGGATGTTATCAATTAAAATTATAATTATAAAGTTGGAATTGGGAAAACGTATTTATTAAAACTATAAAAATTTTTTTATGGCATTAAGAACAAGATTAGGTGAAATTTTACGCCCATTAAATGCAGAATATGGCAAAGTAGCTCCAGGTTGGGGTACAACACCAATTATGGGAATTGTAATGTTAGCATTTTTAATATTTTTAGTAATTATATTACAAATCTATAATTCATCATTAATTATTGAAAATGTTGATGTAGATTGGGCAAATGGTATTGTATAAATTTATTCTAACCTAAAAGAGAAAAGATCTTCTCTTTTAGGTTATTAAACTCTTAATTAATTCTAAAACATCGATATGGATATTATTAGTCTAGGTTGGGCTGGTTTAATGACAATGTTTACCTTTTCGTTAGCATTAGTTGTTTGGGCTAGAAACGGTTTTTAATTTATAAAACCTTATAATAATTTAAATTTTTAAATATTATGGCATTAATTCTTAAAATTTTTCCATATGCAAGTCCAGAAATTGTCACTGCGGCAGCAACATGTTTCTTTATGACATTATTTGGTCTTTCATTAGGATTTGCACTTTTAAAAGTTCAAGGTGAATAGTTACTATTTAATAATAATATAAGATTATATTATTATTAAATATTTTTCTGATAATTTTTTAGTTGATTTATTATTAGAAATATAAACCTAACATATCTGGAAAAAATCGATTAATTTCAATAATAAATCCGGCTGTAAACGTCATCCATATTGTTAAAAGAACCGGAGCTGTTGATAAATATTTTTGAAAGTTTTTCATAAAACTAAATTAAATTGTAAGTTAAGTTAAATAAATACTAACGTTAACGTGGTGAAATAGTCACTTCTTCATCTAATGCAATTAAATCGCCACTAACTAACTCTTGCCATGCAGAAATTGGCCAAATATAACCAGTTGTCATAATTTTTAAAGCTAACGGAACATTTATAATAATTTCGCTTTCCGCTGGATTTTTTGTTGTACTTACAGCTCTTACATATTTACGTCCTACCCAACCAATCCAACCTGAGATATAAATAAAACCAAATCCTGGTAATATAAATTCTGCAGCATGACTCCATCGACCATCTGCTATTAAATGTGGTAAACCATCAGTACCACATAATAATTCTGATCTACTATATTTATCAAATCTAGCTTGTGTACGTTGTATTTGTTGTTCTAAAGCTAAAGCTGGAGGTGTACCACTCTCATAATTAGCCATACGTTGCTCTAATTTTTTAATACTTGCTTTTTGACGTTTCGCAAAAGCAGGAGATTCGCTACATTTTGTTAATCCTCCAATTTCTGCTAATGCAACTGTTGGAGTTAAAGAAATTAAAATTGCTACTAGTACAGTTAAGATGTTAAAACGTTTCATTAATATAAGTAAACAAAATTTAAAAATTTTTGGTTAGTAAAAAATTTCTTAATTATAACAGTATCAATATATATGATACTCTAGTTTTAAATAAAATTTTTTTTATTTTCAGAATATTTTTAAACTTAAAAAGTTTCAAATTGTTTATTGTTAATACACTCAATATACATTTTAAAGTTATCGTTTTAGTATTATAATATTGTTATATAAATTTATAATTGGAATATTATTAATTACTTTTTTTTAATCGAATTTTTTTAATATAAAAGATATTGAACTTAATTCAAAATGGGAAACCTTATTTATGTATAGTTTACTACAACTTTTCTTTTTATCAATAACTATTGATCAGGAAACTCTTTTAAATTTTTTTGGTTTAGATGAGCCAAATTCTAATTTTAATGAAATTTTTATTTCTAATGATATCTCATCAAATACTCTTAAACTTATTTTTCAAGGTTTATTGGAACGATATCAATATGGGCTGGGTTTAGTTGATATAGAGAATATCATTCTTTTTATTACTTTTGTTAGATTCCTTATTCTTGGAAGTCGTTATAATCTAAAAACGGCTTTTTATATATCCTTTATTAGTTTGTTTGCAGGATTTTTATGGTATACCCATTTAAAAGATTTAATTGGTTGGTATGGTGATATGATCAGTTATAATCGTCTCACAAGTCGATATTTAGATGATATGTTAACTGAAACATATATTGAAGACACAAAAAATCAAAAAATTCTTTATCTCGAATTTATTAATCAGAATCCTTTAAACTTTTTAAAATCTTCACTAGTTTACGCAAGTGAAAGAAATGGTTATCGAATCGATCCATTTTCAATGATTATTTCAACTTTACCTGAGTCAATTAAATTTCAATTTATTAATAGTTATTATTCTTTTTATAATAATGTTTTGCCAAATACTTGGAAATTTGTGGGTGAGCAATTACAAGAAATTACACCCTTATTACTATATGTTTTTATAGTTCGAATAAACAAAAAATATTGTCCGTATTTAATTCGTTGGCATTGGACATATCTTATTGTATCAAGTTTGTTTGAAGGAGAAATTATTAGAATAATGTATCGTTTATATACTTATGACAGTATGATTTTAATTCCATCTGAAAGATTTGATGAGTCAACATTTTTACAACCAATTTTTATGTTAATTATTACAACTCATTACTTCCTTGTTTGTTTAGGATTATTACATGCAGCTTGTGGTCAATATTTTTATATTCCCTTTTTAACGGAAAATACTGAAATTCATATAGGAAAACGTCCCCAAAATAGTATTTATAGTGGAGGTTATACAGCTTGGCAAGATGCAGATTCAAAACAAATTAATATTTTAATCAAAGATAATCAATCGTTAAAAATTCCAAGGTTATGGTGGGGATGGTTTGGAAAACAGTCTTCTTTAAATAATTTGACAGAAATAAAATTAAAATCACAAAAGCGGCAAAAATCCCATTTGAAAACCTCTCTTTTTAAGTATTGGAAAAAATTGTTCATAAAACTTAAACAATGGATTTTAAATCGTCAATAATGAAATAAAGTTTGTTTTCGGGTTACTATATAAGAAATTTCTTAGATAAATTTGAATAATTTTATCTAAGAAATTTCTTATTTTTTAGGTTTAAAATTTTAATTTCTTATAATGATGAACCTAATCCTGAATATGAACCATAGAAAAATAAACTAAGCATTGTTATTACAGCTAATCCACCAACTAGACCTACAAGCCATAATGGAATTCTGCCAGTATTTGTCATCTAAAAACTCCTAACTTAAAAAATTAATTGAAGAAATAACTTGAGAATAAAACCGCTAAAACAAAAATTAATAGAAGTCCCCAGTACAGAGATGTTCGATTTAATTCTACTGCTTGTTTATTGGGATTTGGACCTGTCATAAATATTACCTCTTTTATGTATTTATAATTTATCGTTGAATAAATTGCATTGCAGTGATTCCGCCTAAGAAGAATACAGTTGGAATTGCTAACCCATGAATTGCTAACCAACGGAAAGTAAAAATTGGATATGCTACAGGTTGATTTATATTATTTGTCATATGTTATACCTTTTAATAAATTATAAACCTTTAGTTAAATCTTCTAATTCTTGTTTTGCACTGAAACGATCGTTTACTAATGGTACTTGTTGACGATCTTGTGTAAAATATTCATTTGGACGCGGTGTACCAAAAACATCATATGCTAATCCAGTACTAATAAATAACCATCCTGATACAAAAAGAGACGGAATAGTAATGCTATGAATAATCCAGTATCGTACACTTGTAATAATATCCGAAAACGGACGTTCACCAGTAGATCCACCAGACATAATTTTATTTTCTCCTATAAAAAAATGATTGTTGCTCATTCAAAAATTTAAAAAGCGGGCAGGGGGAATCGAACCCCCATCATTAGCTTGGAAGGCTAAGGTTTTACCACTAAACTATGCCCGCATAAAACAATTATAGAATTATGCGGGTATAAAAAGCAATAAAATTCTTATAAATTTTCTAATTTTAGATCTAAAAATTTGGCTAATTCTGCAGCCTGCTTTTCTAAATTTGAAATTGAATTGGGTTGTTGAACTGGAGTTAATGGTATTTTCCGTTCATCTTTTAAACACAAATAAATTGTTCGTTGAGGATTTAATCCTTCTGAAATTTTTATACCAATTGATTTAATACTTGTTAGTGGATATGTTAATAAAATTTCACGATTTTTACCTGGAAATCCTTTCCTTACAATTTTTACAAGATTTTCAAGTTTGTTATATTCATTATAGCCACTTCCAATATCCCATAAAATTGTTGCAATAATATAAAGACTTAGAGATAAACTTAAAGCACCATAAAATATCATAACAATACCTTGAGGAATAAAAACTAATTCGGTCGGATTAGCAAATGGCAATAAATTTATTTTGAAATAGCTTGATAAACCTGCTAATAAGAAGCTTAAACCTCCAATTGTTAAAAAAAGACTCCAAAAATAATTACTAAAACGTCTCGATCCAACAATGTTATCTTGGCGAATATTATCTTGCATATTTAAAATCCAATTAAATTTTTAAATTAATTTAATTGACTTTAATCCTAAAAATAAACCTGAAGCAACAGCAAAAGAAAATCCTATTAATAAAATATAATCGATAGCAACTGTCATAAAATCTTTTTTATAAAAATGAAGTTTATAAATTTTTTTTTCTATATTAGTATATATTATATAATAATCTATATAAAAATTTTGGTTGCTAAAAATTTTCATTAAATTTTTACATACCGTAGATTATTTAAACAATTTTATTATTAATTTCATTAAATTTTCAATTAAATTTATGGCTAATTTTATTAAACCTTATAATGATGATCCATTTGTAGGACATTTAGCAACGCCAATTACCTCATCTGCTGTTACACGATCATTACTAAAAAATTTACCAGCATATCGATTTGGTTTAACTCCATTGTTACGTGGGTTGGAAATTGGGTTAGCACATGGATATTTTTTAATTGGACCATTTTTTAAATTAGGTCCTTTAAGAAATTCAGAAATTGCTTTATTTGCTGGATTCCTTTCAACAATTGGGTTAATTCTTATATTAACATTAGGCTTAACTATTTATGGTGCTGTTGTCTTTAAAGAAGAGAAAGTAGTAACTTCTGTTAATAGTAATAATCTTCAAACAAAAAAAGCTTGGGATCAATTTAAAGGTGGATTTTTTGTTGGGGCCTGTGGAAGCGCTGGTTTTGCTTTAATTTGTTTATCAAGTATTCCACAGAGCATACTTTAAGCTAATTTATATTATTAATTTATTTTCTATACTAAATTGATATTTCAATTTAGTATATAATGTGTTTAAAGAAATTTATTGAAACTTATTATGACTATTTTAACAACGACACCTGTTAATTTACAAGAAGAGTATAAAAAAACTGAAATAGCTAAAATTTTAAATATTTTAGATCAAGAACTGGTTGGATTAGTTCCTGTGAAAACACGTATTCGTGAAATAGCAGCTTTATTATTGATTGATAAATTACGTAAAAATCTAGGTATTACAGCTGGAAGTCCTGGTTTACATATGTCATTTACTGGTAGTCCGGGTACAGGGAAAACGACTGTAGGTTTAAAAATGGCTGATATTCTATATCAATTAGGGTATGTACAAAAAGGCCATTTATTAACAGTAACAAGAGATGATTTAGTAGGACAATATATTGGTCATACGGCTCCAAAAACAAAAGAAGTTTTAAAAAAAGCAATGGGTGGTGTTTTATTTATTGATGAAGCTTACTATTTATATAAACCTGACAATGAAAGGGATTATGGATCAGAAGCTATTGAAATTTTGTTACAAGTAATGGAAAATCAGCGTGATGAATTAGTGGTAATTTTAGCTGGTTATAAAGAGCCTATGGATAAATTTTATGAATCAAATCCCGGTTTATCTTCACGAATTGCCAATCATATAGATTTCCCAGACTACACCGTTGAGGAGCTATTACAAATCTCAAAATTAATGTTAGAAGAACAACAGTATCAATTAACTCAAGATGCAGAAGTAGCTTTAACAGAATATATTAAACGTCGTAAGCAAAAGCCCTTATTTGCAAATGCTCGCAGTGTTAAAAATGCCTTAGATCGTGCCCGTATGCGACAAGCTAATAGAATTTTTGAAAGCCGTGGACAAGTTTTAACAAAAAAAGAATTAGTAAATATTGAAGCACAAGATATTTTACAAAGTACTATTTTTGATTAAACGTTTTTTCAAATTAATTTGAATTATTATTATGAGCTTATTAGTTGTTGGTGGAACAGGAACGTTAGGACGACAAATAGTTTTACAAGCATTAACCAAAGGTTATGCTGTTCGATGCCTTGTACGAAATTTCCGTCGAGCAAATTTTTTAAAAGAATGGGGTGCGGAATTAGTTTATGGTGATTTAAGTATGCCTGAAACTATTCCTCCCTGTTTAGTTGGTATAACAGCAGTTATTGATGCTTCGACTAGTCGCCCTTCTGATAAAGATGATTTAAAAACTGTTGATTGGAATGGAAAATTAGCTTTAATAGAGGCAGCGAAAGCAGCAAACATAAAACGTTTCATTTTTTGTTCAACCCAAAATTTAGAACAATTTTCCAATATTCCATTAATGGAAATGAAACAAGGTATTGAAATTAAATTAAAAAAATCTCAAATTCCCTATACAATCTTTCGATTAACAGGGTTTTATCAAGGTTTAATTGAACAATATGCAATTCCAATTTTAGAAAATTTACCAATTTGGGTAACAAATGAAAAAACATGTGTTTCCTATATGGATACACAAGACATAGCAAAGTTTTGTTTAAGATCGTTACAATTACCTCAAACAATAAATAAAACCTTTTTTTTAGGTGGTCCTAAAGGTTGGATTTCATCAGAAATTATTAGCCTTTGCGAACAATTAGCGGGTCAAACTGCACAAGTAAATTTAATACCTATTTTTTTACTTAAATTCGTAAGTCAATTTTTTGGGTTTTTTGAATGGGGTCAAAATATAAGTGATCGATTAGCTTTTGCGGAAATATTAAATGTTGAAAATAATTTTTCTAAATCAACTTTTGAATTATATAAAATATTTAAAGTTGATTCTAGTGAAGTAGTACAATTAGATGATTATTTCTTGGAATACTTTATTCGTTTATTAAAACGATTAAGAGATATTAATTTTGAAGATGTTCAAAAACAAAAAAATTTAGTTATTTAATTCTTTAAATAACTAAATTTTTATTTTTAATTCTATGAATACTATAATTTATTTTTCGCATGAATTACGCAACTCTTTTAATTAAAATTATTACAAAACCAGAACAAAGTTTCTTTGATAATGATATTACTGCTACTGAGTTCATTGGAAAGTTTTATCAATACCGAAAAAATTATTATACGTTATGTAAAATTTCTGTTTGGGGTAATTTAGCATATGATATTGGTCGTTATTATCAAGTTAATGATTATTTAATTGTTGAAGGCTACCTTTTGGTACAAAACTATACTTCAAATTTAGCAGACTTAAATCTCAAAACGAATATTGAAATTATAGCTAGTAAAGTTTATCCATTTGCGTTAACAAAAAAAAATAACTTTTTCTGAATTAAATTATTCAGAATTATTATATTTTAGTATAATTAATAATATTAAACATAGTTCCTAGGAAAAATTGTATGTTAACTTTAAAAATTTTAGTTTATACAACTGTAATCTTTTTTGTTTCGTTATTCATATTTGGTTTTCTTTCAAGTGATCCTTCAAGAAACCCAAATCGAAAAGATCTTGAGTAATAAAAATTAAATCGATTCTATTTGAATCGATTTAATTTTTATTTAAATAAAAAATTTTTTATTTTATTTTAAATTTATATTAGTGAGCTACCCCCAAGGGAATTCGAATCCCTGTCTGCTCCGTGAAAGGGAGCTGTCCTAGGCCTCTAGACGATGGGGGCAAGTTATTTTTTTATTTGCAATATACTAGAAAGCGGGCAACGCGATTCGAACGCGCGACATCAACCTTGGCAAGGTTGCGCTCTACCACTGAGCTATGCCCGCAATAAAACTTTAAAGTTTTATGAACTAGCAATCACTTTAATTAAGTGTACATTTTAATCTTATCTTTGTCAATATGTTAATTAATAGAAATTATAGTAAAAACTATAATTTCTATTGTTATTAAATTGATGATGAAATACCATCAGCTGCTGCGATTACAATTACAAGAAAAACCCAAATTTGGAAAAATCTATTAAATTTTCCTTTTGAAATCTCCCATTCGCCTGGAGTAGCTAATGCTACGGGAACAGTTACAACTAAACCTAATGAAATTAAAACTAGTAAAGCTACTAATAAAGTTATCATATCTATATATATTTAAAAAATTTTTTATATTGATGATGGAAAGATTGAGAATATTAAAGATTGCCTTTTTTTAAAGCTAATAATACTATTACAGCTGGACCTGCTAACATAATAACAGCTGTTGATATTAGCTGACCTATAACTTGCCAATTAATCATTTTTCAAATCCTTAATTTATAAATTTTTATTAAAATTTTAAATAACAAAATAACTTATAATGTTACTTGTAATTTTAGTTTAAAATTTATAAAGTAAATATATTATTTTCAATAATATTTTATTTATTAGCTAACAAAAAAATTAAACTTTTTATATAAAAAAGTTTAATTTTTTTGTTATTATATGTTAATATATTATTAGGGTTGCTAACTCAATGGTAGAGTACTCGGCTTTTAACCGATTTGTTCTGGGTTCGAGTCCCAGGTAACCCAAATTGTAACTAATAGCAAGACAAATTTGAAAGAAAAAAAATTATCTTTATAAATCTACGAATACCAAATAAAATATATTTTTTGTTCAATTTAAAATTGAACAAAAAATGTATAATCACTAAAAAGATTTTAATCAATTGGTCGCATTGATAAAACAGGTTCGTTTGCACGGTTGATACCTTTCTCAAAACCAGCGGCAGCTGCACGAGCACGACCTGAATGCCACCAGTGGCCTACTAAGAAGAAGAAGCCTAAGAAGAAATGTGAACAACATAACCATGAACGAGGTGATACATAATTTACAGAGTTTATTTCTGTTGCTACTCCACCTACTGAATTTAATGATCCTAATGGTGCATGTGTCATATATTCAGCAGCACGACGTTCTTGCCATGGTTGAATATCATTTTTAATTTTATTAATATCTAAACCATTTGGACCACGTAATGGTTCTACCCATGGAGCTCTTAAATCCCAGAAACGCATTGTTTCACCCCCAAAAATGATTTCGCCACTTGGAGAACGCATTAAGTATTTACCTAATCCCGTAGGACCTTGTGCTGATGATACATTTGCACCTAAGCGTTGGTCTCGTACTAAAAATGTAAATGCTTGTGCTTGAGAAGCTTCTGGACCTGTTGGACCATATAATTCACTTGGATATGCTGTATTATTGTACCATGAGTATAATGAAGCTGTGAAACCCATTAATGAAATTGCAGCTAAACTGTATGATAAATATGCTTCACCTGACCATACAAATGCACGGCGAGCCCATGCAAATGGCTTAGTAAAAATGTGCCAAATACCACCAATAATACATAAAATGCCTACCCAAATATGACCACCAATTACATCTTCCATATTATTTACAGAAACAACCCAGCCGTCACCACCAAATGGAGAACGGAATACATAACCAAAGATTACAATAGGATTTAATGTAGGAGTTGTAATATAGCGTACATCGCCACCACCTGGTGCCCATGTATCGTAAACACCACCTAAATACATAGCTTTGATTACTAATAAAAATGATCCTAATCCTAGTAAACATAAATGAATACCTAAAATTGTAGTCATTTTATTTTTATCACGCCAGTCATAACCAAAAAATGGGAATGATTCTTCTAGTGTATCTGGGCCTAATAAAGAATGATAAATGCCACCAAATCCTAAAATTGCTGATGAAATTAAATGAATAACACCCACAGCAAAATAAGGAACTGTTGATGTTATTTCACCACCTGGTCCAATACCATAACCTAATGTTGCTAAATGTTGAATTAAAATGAAACCTTGTTCATAAGTTGGTTTTTCAGGTACAAAATGTGATACTTCGAATAATACCATAGCACCAGCCCAAAATACCATTAAACCTGCGTGTGCTACGTGAGCACCTAATAATTTACCTGATACATTAATTAAACGTGCGTTTCCACTCCACCAAGCGAAACCTGTTGATTCAATGTCGCGGCCTGCAATACTACTATTAAAGGGCGTTTCCACGTGGTAATACCTCCTCAGGGAATACAAAGTTTTCATGAGGTTGATCTTGCGCAGACATCCACGCACGAATACCTTCATCTAATAAATGATTTTTTGTGTAGAATGTTTCAAATTCTGGATCTTCTGCAGCACGTAACTCTTGTGAAACAAAGTCATATGCACGTAAATTTAAAGCTAAACCTACAATACCTATTGAACTTGTCCATAAACCTGTTACAGGTACAAATAGCATGAAGAAGTGTAACCAACGTTTATTTGAAAAAGCTACACCAAAAATTTGTGACCAGAAACGATTCGCTGTTACCATTGAATATGTTTCTTCTGATTGTGTTGGGGTAAATGCACGGAATGTATTTGCAGCATCACCATCTTCAAATAATGTATTTTCTACAGTTGCACCATGGATCGCACATAATAATGCACCACCTAAAATACCAGCAACACCCATCATATGGAATGGATTTAATGTCCAGTTATGGAAACCTTGTAAAAATAATAAGAAACGGAAAATTGCCGCTACACCAAAACTTGGCGCAAAGAACCAACTTGCTTGACCTAATGGATATAATAGGAAAACTGAAACAAAGACAGCGATAGGACCAGAAAATGCAATTGCGTTATATGGTCGAATACCTACTAAACGTGCAATTTCAAACTGACGTAAACAGAAACCAATTAAACCAAAAGCACCATGTAAAGCAACAAAAGTCCATAACCCACCAATTTGACACCAACGAGTAAAATCACCTTGAGCTTCAGGACCCCATAATAATAATAATGAATGTCCTACACTGTTAGCTGGAGTTGATACAGCAGCTGTTAAGAAGTTACAACCTTCTAAATATGAACTTGCTAAACCATGTGTATACCATGAAGTAACAAATGTAGTTCCTGTCATCCAACCACCTGCAGCTAAATATGCTGTAGGAAATAATAATAAACCTGACCAGCCAACAAAGACGAATCTATCTTTTTTTAACCAATCATCAACTAGATCAAATAAACCACGTTCTTGGTTTTGTCCAATAGCAATGGTCATATTTTTTAATCCTTAAATAAAATTATTTAATAAGTAAACCTTCTTTTGAATTTTTACTTTTGTCTTATCAACTTATGCATACAATTATATATTAATCCTTAAATAAAATTTAACTTTCGAAAAAACATTTTTTAATTTTTACTACTCAAATTTTTAATTTTAAAGATTTCTTAATGTTTTTATTTTAAATAAAAAATATTAAATTTCAAACAAATTAAATACCATTAATTTGTTTGAAAATATAAATATTCAACTACGATATATCATCAGTTTCAATATATAAAAAAAATAAAGCCATACTAAATGCAGGGAAAATTAATCCTACAATAGGAACTAAAATTGACGGTAAAAAAGCTGCTGTCATAAATTATTCTATTTAATTATTATTAAAAGATAGATAGAAAAGTTATTACTATTAATTGTATATGAAAATAGGAAAGAATAAAAAAAATATCCGAAGATAAATCAAACTTTTCGAGATTTTATAGTAAAATTAATAATATTAAATTTAATATATTTAACATTTTATAAATTAATATAGAGGTTTTAATTATGGAAAGTTTATTATTAGCTCGTCTACCAGAAGCTTATGTTGTATTTAGTCCAATTGTTGATGTTTTACCAATTATTCCTGTCTTCTTTTTATTATTAGCATTTGTTTGGCAGGCAGCTATTGGGTTTAGATAATTTAAAAATTACACTAAAAAATAATATTTTCAATTGTTATTTTTTAACTAAAATTTAAAATTTTAGTTCAAGTGTTGAAATGAGTAGAAATATCTACTAATACTATAATATAAATTTATAATATTAAGAATTAAACATAAATGGTAGAACCTTTATTATCTGGAATTGTTTTAGGAATGATCACTGTAAGTGCATTTGGTTTATTTGTTGCTGCATATTTACAATATAATCGTGGTAAGCAGTTTGATTAATAATACTTAAGTTAAACTTAAGTATTATTAATTTTTATTTTAATGAAACTTTTGCTCCAGCTTCTTCTAATTGTTTTTTTGCAGCTTCGCCAACTTCTTTTGTAACTGCTTCTTGTACTGGTTTAGGTGCTGATTCTACTAATTCTTTAGCTTCTTTTAGACCTAATCCTGTTAGTGCACGAACAACTTTTAATATTGCAATTTTCTTATCACTTGGAACTTCATTTAACATTACAGTAAATTCTGTCTTTTCTTCTACTTCTTCAGCTACTGCAGTAGGAGCCATTACAACTGTTCCACCACCAACACTAGCCGATGCATCAACACCAAATGTTTCTTCAATTTGACTTACTAATTCTGCTGCTTCTAATAAAGTTAAAGTTTTTAATTCTTCAACGATTTGATTAATTTTATCTGACATAATATAAATTTTTACGTACTTATTTCGTTTATTTTTAATTAAATATATTTAAATCTAATTGAATTGAAGGTCCCATACTTGTACAAATAAACATATTTTTAAAATATCTACCTTTGACACCTGAAGGGCGATTTTGTTCAATTGATTGATATAAACTTGTTAAATTTTCAATTAATTGTATATCACTAAAATTTGATTTTCCGAAACTGATATGTACAACACCAGTTTTATCAGCTTTATATTCAAATTTCCCTTTTTTGAAATCAGCTATAGTATCGATTAATGTTGTTGTTACAGTCCCTGATTTTGGTGATGGCATTAAACCTTTAGGTCCTAAAACTCTTCCTAATTTAGCTAATTTTGGCATCATGTCGGGAGTTGCAATTAATAAATCAAAATTAATATTTCCTTGACTAATTTGTTCAATTAATTCATTACTTCCCACAATATCAGCACCAGCATTTTGGGCTTCAATTATGTTATTTTCATTTGTTAGAACTGCAATTTGAATAGATTTCCCAATTCCGTGTGGAAGTGTTACTGTTGTTCTTAATTGTTGATCTGCATATTTTGGATCAATATTTAGATTGGCATGCAATTCCACACTTTCAATAAATTTAGCTGTTGCTGTTTCTTTTAATATTTTAATAGCTTCTTCTTTATTTGTAAAAATAATATTCTTCGTTTTTGCTTGATTAGCTAGATAACGACGTGATCTTTTCCGCATAAAATTTCCTTATTAAATTAGAACTTCCAGTTTTTAAATTAATCAATAACAGAAATACCCATATTTCGAGCTGTTCCTTCAACAATTTTTATTGCACTAGTAAGTTTTGTTGTATTTAAATCTGGTAATTTAATGCTTGCAATTTCTTCTAATTGAGCCTTAGTAATCGAACCAACATTTATTCGATTTGGAGTTGCTGATCCTTTTTTAATTTTTGCTGCATTTGCTAATAAAACAGATGCTGGTGGAGTTTTTAAAATAAAAGTGTAACTTCTATCCTCATATACAGAAATTTCTACTGGAATAATTAATCCAACTTTATCACTAGTTTTTGCATTGTATTCTTTACAAAATGCAGCAATATTAACACCGTGTTGCCCTAATGCAGGACCTACAGGTGGAGCGGGAGTTGCTTTCGCTGCGGGTAAAGCTAATTTTATTAATGCGGTTACTTTTTTAGCCATATAGATTTATTAAATCTTAAATTCAATTTATAATTTGAATAATCGTTAAACTAATCTTTTGTATTTGTAAGATTATGATTTTATTGAAAGCTAAGATAATTTTTAAAATATGTAACTTATATTTTATTTTATTGAATACAGATTGCTTTTTCTTCGATAATTCTATCTAAAAAATATGAACCTCTTATATCTAAGAGAAACGCGTCCTGAAGGACTTGAACCCTCGACATCTAATTTTGGAGACTAGCGTTCTACCAACTGAACTAAGGACGCTTATGCCCAATTTTAGTTATAATAAAAGAAAAAAGCAACATTTTAAATGTTAATTATATTAATTATATGTTTAATGATATTTCAAAATTAAAACCTTTAGTAGTTGAAAAATATTTACCTCACAATTTTTTAGCTGAAAAAATTATATTAAGTAGTTTATTAATTAGTCCTGAAGCAATCGAAGTTACACTTCGGAATGTGAAAGTTGAGACGTTTTATTTTAAAAATCATCAAGAACTTTATAGAGCGATTTTAGAAATGTATAATCAAAAAATGGCTATAGATATTATTACATTAAATACATTTTTACAGGATACAGGAAAACTTACTGAAATTGGAGGAACAAGTATTTTAATTGAATTAACTAATTATGTACCAAATTTATTATACTTAGAAGACTATATTAAATTAATTCATGATAAATTTGTACGCCGTTCTTTAATTCGGTTAGGATATGAAATTATTAATTCTGCCTATATTACTAATATTTCTCTAGAATCCATTCTCTCCAATTTAGAATCTGACGTGTTTAATCTTACGAATGAAATTAAACTTGAAAAATTAACAAATAGTGCAGAGCTCTTTTCAACAGTTTTTTCTGAATTAAAAGAAAAATCTTTAAATCCCTCTTTATCTGGTCTTTCGTCAGGTTTCTTTGATTTAGATTCATTTACACAAGGTTTTCAAAAATCTGATTTAATTATTATTGCTGGACGACCTTCAATGGGTAAAACTGCATTAGCATTAAATATAGCATTAAATGTTTTAAAAAGTTCAAAGTTACCAGTTTTATTCTTTAGTTTAGAAATGTCAAAAGAACAATTAACGTATCGAATGTTAACAAATGAAACAAATATTACTAATTTAAGATTAAAGACTGGAAATTTATATAAAAATGATTGGGAAAAATTAAATTTAGTTATTCAAAATCTTGCAAAATTACCTTTTTTTATTGACGACACACCTACTCCTTCCATTCAAAATATTAAATCAAAAATTAAAAAAATTATTTTTGAGCAAAATCAAATAGGCTTAATTGTTATTGATTATTTGCAATTAATGCAATATACGAAGTTTAAAATTGAAAATAGAGCTCAAGAATTATCGCTAATTACTAGATCCTTAAAAAATTTAGCACGTGAATTTAAAGTTCCAATTATTGCTTTATCTCAATTAAGTAGAAATGTTGAAAGTAGAGTAAATAAACGTCCAATTTTATCAGATTTACGAGAAAGTGGATCAATTGAACAAGATGCAGATTTAGTATTAATGTTATATCGAGAAAATTATTATAACTCAACTTCAATAAACAAAGAGGGAATGGCTTTTGACGATGTTGAATTAATAATTGCAAAACAGAGGAATGGACCAATTGGAACAGTCAACTTAATGTTTAACTCTAGTTGTACTAAGTTTATTAATCGTGAATAAGGTTTTTGAATGCCCAGAACCAGATTCGAACTGGTGACACGAGGATCTTCAATCCACTGCTCTACCAACTGAGCTATCCGGGCTTATTATAGATTATATAGTTTGATATTAAAAAAAGCAAGTATTTAGTTTCAACAAAAACATTGCTTTTTTTAATTCTCTATGATAAACTATATGATGGGTATAGTTTTTAATAATCTGTTATACTTATTTATTTTGTCAGGATCGCAAGATAGCAGCATAAAGTAAAAATTAAAAGTTTGTATTAATACTATACCTTTATAACTTTAGCTGTTATTTTAATTTTTTTTTACTTTAAATTGTTTCATTATCTTTAAATTTGACTATAATAAGAACTATAAATTATTTTGACAATAATATTAATTATGTTTTTTTTCTAAAAGCTGATACAATTAATACTGTAGTCAATCTTATTATTTTTAATTTAAAAAAACGGAATTAGAAATGACAGCTTCATTATCAAATTTTATTGCTAGTTTAATTGCAGGTGGCGTTGTAGTAGGTATTATTGCAATTGCTTTAATTGTTATTAGTAAAAGCGATCGTATAATACGATCTTAAATCAAATTATAAATATTTTATTTATAATGAATTAGATCTTTAAAACTTAATTATGATAAACATTGGTTTTGGTCCAAATATTTTATTAGGTTTAATCTTAGGATTTGGAGTTATATTATTATATTTTCTTCGAGTCGTTAAGCCCGAAGTGGCAAGAGATGAAGATATTTTTTTTGCAACTATTGGATTACTTTATAGTTGTATTTTAATGGTTCATGGATGGCGACTAGATCCAATTTTATTGTTTAGTCAAGTATTACTTATTGCATCTCTATTAGTTGCTGGATGGGAAAATATTCGATTACGAGGCTTACTCGCAAATATGGCAAAACTAAAAAAAAGGGTACAAAGTTCAAGTTAGTCATCCTTTAAATTCTTGGTTCCAGTTTTATAAATAAAATTTTTAAATTATGTTGAAAAAATATTCAAAATTTTGTGCTTTAATTTTAGTAGGTATTTTTAACATCTTTGTTACAACAGCTTTTGCTATTGATTTAGATGAAGCAACTCGTACTGTTGTTATTGATAATGCAGGAAATACTACTGTTTTAACACCTGAACAAGTTAAGCGAGGAAAAAGATTATTTAATGCTACATGTGGTGCCTGTCACGTTGGTGGAATTACTAAAACTAATCCGAATGTCGGTTTAGATCCTGAAGCGTTAAGTTTAGCAACACCTCGTCGAGACAATATTAATGCATTAGTAGATTATATAAAAAATCCAACAACATATGATGGATTAGAATCTATTGCAGAAGTTCATCCAAGTATTAAGAGTGCAGATATTTATCCACGTATGCGTTCATTAACCGATGAAGACTTATATTCAATTGCAGGTCATATAATGTTATCACCAAAAATTGCAAGTGAAAAATGGGGTGGTGGAAAAATTTATTACTAAATTTGCACAAATTTAATTAAGCTCAAATTTTATTAACTAAATTTGAGCTTAATTAAAACCTTTAATCTATTAATAGTATATTTTTAAGCATGTAGCTCAGTGGATAGAGCATCAGATTCCGATTCTGAAAGTCGGGGGTTCGATTCCCTTCATGCTTATATAAATAAACAATTTTTCTATTAAAAATATTGTGACTATAAAACTTGTTTATGGGGCTGATTTGGTTTTGACATTTAAATATTAAGTAAAGTATGAGGCAGGTCGAAGTAGGCTATTCTTCGTAAAAAACATACCACTTTATAATAAATGCTAACAATCTAATTTCTTTTACTTTTAAACAGATCAATAAAAATTTAACAAATTCGTTATGTTTTGCTGTTTAATTTCTCTTTTGCTTTGTTAATATAATTGACTCACTATAACTAGACTTTTCTTTTTTTTATAGTTTAGAATACATTTTATATATTGTTCATTTTTGAACTATACCTGTGAATGAGTACTTTAATAAAATTTAAATGGACGTGGGTTCGATTCCCATCAGCTCCATTTATTGCATTCGTGGCCGAGTGGTTGAAGGCACCGGACTCATAATCCGTTTTCCTATGGAACATCACTGGTTCGAACCCAGTCGAATGCATTTAACAAATTTTTAATATTGTTTTTTTACAACTATAATTGTAATATGAATAGTAATAATTTAGTTAAGTATACATGTTTTATGGTGAAATTAAATAAACAACAAACCATTGAAAATTTACATAAACATTTTTTAAAAAAAGATTTACCCATAATTTCGATTGGTGATAGTGTTAAAATTGGCGTAAAAATTATTGAAGGAAATAAAGAACGTGTTCAGTTTTATGAAGGTACAATTATTGCCAAAAAAAATAGTTCTATTAATACGACAATTACTGTACGAAAAGTGTTACAAGGTATTGGTATTGAAAGAATTTTTTTAATTCATTCTCCTAGAGTTGATTCAATTGAAGTTTTACGTTCTTCAAAAGTGCGTCGTTCAAAATTGTATTATTTAAGAAATTTAAAAGGTAAAGCTAGTCGATTAAAACAAGTTTTTAAATAAAAAAAACTTTTTAAAATTAAAAAAAAAACTTTATTTGTATTTCTATTACGTTGTATAATATTAATCAGTAAAGTAATAAGAGAATTAAATTTTCAATTTCTACTTTATAGTAATTTAAAATAAGGATTTATATGGCTACTTACAAAGTAACGTTATTAAGTGAAGAACACGATATTAATACAACAATTAATTGTAATGACGATGTATTTATTTTAGATGCTGCTGAAGATAATGGTATTGATTTACCATATTCATGTCGTGCAGGTGCCTGTTCTACATGTGCAGGTAAAGTAACAGCAGGTAAGGTTGATCAATCAGAACAAACATTTTTAGATGATGATCAAGTTGCAGCAGGTTTTGTTCTAACTTGTATTGCCTATCCTAAATCGGATTGTACAATTTTAGTTCATCAAGAAGATGAATTATATTAAATTAATATATTAAAAGGAAATGACTTTTCAAATTAGTCATTCCTTTTTAACTTTTAGAAATTTAATTCAGCCGCTTGAACTTTTTCAAATTGTTTTTTCTTTAAAATTAATAAAACTTGTGTTAATAAAACACTAAAACAAAACGCTAAATAACCTATGATACGTTCTGGTTTTTGTAATACAATTTCTGTTTCTTCTTGACCAAATCCACCTACATTTGGATCCATATTTAAAGGTTGGTCTACTTTTACAATATCACCTTGTTTTACTATTAGCTTTAACCCAGCAGGAATAACTTGTGACATTTTTATACCTTCAGAACTAATAATTGTAATATTTGATTCATTTTTTTCTGTAGTTGTAATTTCAGAAATTTGACCCGTTTGAATAGCACCAAATGTATTTACATTACTTTTTTCTCCAGTTGGGTATACTTGTCCTCGACCTCGATTACCACCGGCATACATAGGATATGTTAAATATTTAACATCACTATTTTTTGCTGGATCAGGTGCTACAACAGGAAATATTAACTCTTGATGAGTTTTGCCAGCAATTGGACCAACAACTAAAATATTATCAAATTCTGTACTATATGGCGAAATATAAACACCTTTATTTTTTTGTTTTACTTCTTCCGGAATTTGATTTTTTGCCGCTAATTTAAATCCTTTTGGCAAAATTACAATACCACCAACATTTAAATCGACTTTTTGGCCATTTGCACCAATTTGTTGTTTTGAAGTATCATAAGGAACTTTAATTTCAACTTCAAATACTGAATTTGGAAGAACTGCTTGAGGAGCTTCAATTTCAATTGCTTTTTGGTTTAAATGACAATTCGCACAAGCCAATTTTCCATTTGCAGCCCGAGGATTTGAATAACCTTGTTGTGCAAATACAGGGTAAGCTAATGAATTTTCAATAGTAACACTGAATAGTGTTATAGCAATTGTTAAAGTAAATAAAAGACTTTTAAAAAACTTGTTAGTTGCCATGAATTAACGAATTATTAAGTATATATATTAATTTTTTATTAAAAGCAGGATTCCTATACCCGAAAAATATAGTAATAAGATTGCTAAAGATAGCAATACTTGCGTTAAAGGATCAGTTGAAGGTGTTAAAATTGCTCCAATAATCGTTGAAACTAGAATTATGTAACGCCATGAATTCAGCATTTGTTTGGCCGAAACAATATTTAATAACCCTAATAAAATTTGAAGAATAGGAATTTGAAAAGCTAATCCAGTACTATAAAAAAGTACTAGAATAAATTCAAAATATTGATCAAAAGACCAAAAGGGTTCAATTACTTCATTACTGTAACTTAAAAAGAAATTTAAAGCTGCCGGGATTAAAGCATAATAAGAAAACGCTAATCCCAAACCAAAAAGACATAAAGAACTTAATAATAACGGTAAAATAATTTTTGTTTCTTTTTTTGTTAGTCCTGGTAATAAAAATAAAATTAATTGCCCAATTGCAAATGGGCTTCCAAATAAAATTCCTGTATAAAAGGAAATTTTGACTGTTGAGACAAAATATTCCCCTGGAGATAGTTGAAAAAATTTTACATTATTTACCGGTAACTCTAAAATTTTTACTAAAAATTTAACTTCTGCAAAAGCAAAACAAGTTAAAATTAAAATTACCCAAAATATATGAAAAAGTCGTTGTCGTAACTCATCAATATGTTCAGAAAAAGGTAATTCTAAAGTAACTATTTCATTTTGTTGAAATTTAAAATCAGAATTTGTAATCATTATAGTGGGGTTTTGTATTATTAAAGTTATTTTTACTTTTTTCGACTTTCTAATAGTTTTCAATACCTCAAAATTGATACATACCTGATTAACTCTATATAAAACTAAATTAAAATAATTTAGTTTTATAAATTTTTATGATAGATAATTAATAGCTTCAACCCGAGCAGTAGCTTTTTTTAATTCAATTGACGCATCAAGTTTAGCTTTACTAGTCTCTGCATTTTCGACAGCAACTGTAGCTTTTTCTAATTCTTGAGTAGCTTTACTTAACTCAACTGAGGTAAGTTCTTCTACATCATTTACAAGAACAGTTACCAGATTACGATCAATTTCAGCCAAACCTCCGCATAAAATAATAGGAGTCCATTTATTGTCAAGTTTGATTCTTAATAAGCCTGTATCTAAAGCTGTAATTAAAGCAGCATGACCATCTAAGATACCTACTTGACCAGTTAAACCTGGTAAGACAACTTCATCAGCTGTAGTGGAACAGATTACTCTATCTGGAGTAAGTACACGAATATTTAGAACCATAAAATTATTACTCCTTTATTTTAGAGTTTCTGCTTTTGCAATTGCTTCATCAATATCACCTACAAGATAAAACGCTTGTTCTGGTAAATCATCTAATTCACCATTTAATATCATTTTAAAACCTTTAATTGTTTGTTCTAAGCTTACATATTTACCAGGTGAACCTGTAAAAATTTCTGCAACGAAGAATGGTTGTGATAAGAAACGTTCTACTTTTCGAGCTCGAGCTACTGTTAATCGATCTTCTTCAGATAATTCATCAATTCCTAAAATAGCAATAATATCTTGTAATTCTTTATAACGTTGTAAAGTTTCTTTTACTGTTTCTGCAGTTTCATAATGTTCACTGCTTACAATATTTGGTTGTAGCATTGTTGATGTTGAATCTAAAGGATCTACCGCAGGATAAATACCTTTCGCAGCTAAATTACGTGATAATACAGTTGTAGCATCTAAATGCGCAAATGTTGTTGCAGGAGCTGGATCAGTTAAATCATCAGCTGGAACATATACAGCTTGAATAGATGTAATTGAACCTTGAGTTGTTGACGTAATACGTTCTTGTAAAGCTCCCATTTCAGTTGCTAAAGTTGGTTGATAACCTACAGCTGATGGCATACGACCTAATAATGCAGATACTTCTGAACCGGCTTGTGTAAAACGGAAAATATTATCAATGAATAATAAAACATCCTGTTTATTTACATCACGGAAGTATTCTGCCATTGTTAATGCTGTTAAACCAACACGCATACGTGCTCCTGGAGGTTCATTCATTTGTCCATACACTAATGCTACTTTTGATTCTTCAAAATTCTTTTCATTGATTACACCTGATTCTTTCATTTCTTGGTATAAATCATTTCCTTCACGTGTTCGTTCACCTACACCACCAAATACTGATACACCACCATGTGCTTTTGCAATATTATTAATTAATTCCATAATTAATACAGTTTTCCCTACACCAGCACCACCAAATAAACCAATTTTTCCACCACGACGATATGGTGCTAATAAATCTACTACTTTAATACCTGTTTCAAAAATTGAAGGTTTTGTTTCTAATTCAGTAAATGCTGGAGCATCACGATGAATTGGTAACGTTTCAGCGTATGAAACATCTCCTTGTTCATCTACTGGTTCACCAATAACATTGAAAATTCGACCTAATGTTGTTTTACCAACTGGTACAGTAATTGGTGCACCTAAATCGATTGCTTCAACACCACGTTTTAAACCATCAGTTGAGCGCATTGATACAGCTCGTACTTTGTTATCGCCTAATAATTGTTGCACTTCTACAATATTTCCAATTCCATCTGCAGTTTCAATTTTAATTGCACTATAAATTGGAGGTATATTACCGTTAGGAAATTGAATGTCTAATACTGGACCAATAATTTGAATAACGAAACCTATATTTTTTTCAGTTTGTACCATTTTGACTTAACATATTAAAATAATTAAGAATAAATATACTTTCAAAATTTGACATATTAATTATAAATTATATTAATAGCCGATTTAAAATTCATTAACTACGTACTATTGTACAACAAAACAATGATTATTCTTGAATAAAATTTAAAAATTAAGCTTTAATATTTATTCTTCATCAAATAATCTTCCACTCACTTTTAACCAATTTCTTGCACCTGGATAATTATCAGGAGCTAATTTTAATGCTTGACGCCAATATTCACCAGCTTTATCAAAAAATTCTGTAGCTAATGCTCTATATTCTGCTTGTTGAACATCGTCAATTTCTTCATTTATCATTGTTAAAGTATTTAATCCAGATGAATGATAAATAACTGCAATATTATTTAAAGCTTGTGGCAAATTTGAGTTTAATTCTAAAGCTTGATGATAATATTCTAACGCTTGTGAATTATTTCCAATATTACCATAAATTAAACCTATATTATAGAGTGTATAGCTTCTATCATATGGGTCTTCTTCTACTTGAAGAGCTTCATAATAATTTTCTAAAGCTTCCGCATATTTTCCATTTGACTGTGCAGCCATTCCTGCTCGATAATAAGAAAAAGCTTGTTTTTCTTGTTTGCTTGCTGGTAAAACTTTTAATAAAATATCAGCAATTACGGTAAAAGTTTTATCAATAAAATTTCCCATAAAATTTCCTTTCCAATTTAAACATAAAAATTTTTTAGATCTGTTTTTTTTAACCTAATTATAAATACTATTTTAATTTTCTTTAAATAAAATATTTCGTTACATATGTATAACGAAATATTTTATTATTTAAAAGCTGGTGAAGGGATTTGAACCCCCAACCTACGGATTACAAATCCGTTGCTCTACCGTTGAGCTACACCAGCAAATATCGTCAAACACTAAAATTCATTCTATCAATACGTTTGCAATTTTAACTTGGAATAATGGAAAAAGCAATACATTAGAAAAATTTTACTTTGGCATCTTATTGTTACTTATAGTATATATTATTCTTTCTACAATTGAGTACTCAATTGTAGAAAGAATAATATATTTTTAACCAAATTTGCCTGACGTTGAAGCAATTACAAACGCTGCATACGTTAATATATAACCAACTGAAAAGTGAACTAATCCAACTAATCGAGCTTGAACTATTGATAAAGCAACAGGTTTATCACGCCAACGAATTAAATTTGCAAGTGGCGTACGTTCATGAGCCCAAACTAATGTTTCAATTAATTCTTGCCAATAACCGCGCCATGAAATTAAAAACATAAAACCAGTTGCCCAGATTAAATGTCCAAATAAGAACATCCAAGCCCAAACAGATAAGTTATTCATACCAAATGGATTATAACCATTAATTAATGGTGATGAATTTAGCCATAAGTAGTCACGTAACCACCCCATAATGTAATTTGATGATTCATCAAATTGACCAGGATTACCTCCCCATATTGTCATGTGTTTCCAGTGCCAATAGAAAGTTACCCAACCAATTGTATTTAACATCCAAAACATTGCTAAATAAAAAGCATCCCATGCTGAAATATCACATGTACCACCACGACCAGGACCATCACAAGGGAAGCTGTAACCAAAATCTTTTTTATCTGGCATTAATTTTGAACCACGTGCATCTAAAGCACCTTTTACTAAAATTAAAGCTGTTACATGTAAACCTAAAGCAATAGCATGATGTACTAAGAAATCACCAGGACCAATTTTTAAGAATAAATCATTTTTATTATCATTAATAGCTTCTAACCATCCTGGTAACCAAATTTGATTACCTGCAACAGTAGCAGGACTTGTTGATGATGATAATAATACATTAAATTCATAAACTGCTTTACCAGACGCTGCTTGAATATATTCAGCAAATATTGGTTCAAATAAAATTTGTTTTTCAGGTTGACCAAACGCTACAACTGTATCGTTATGAATATATAATCCTAAAGTATGGAATCCTAAGAATAATGAAGCCCAGCTTAAATGTGAGATAATTGCTTCTTTATGTTCTAACATCCGTGCTAAAACATTATTTTTATTTAATTCCGGGTCATAATCACGAACAAAGAAAATTGCACCGTGAGCAAAAGCACCTACCATTAAGAAACCTGCAATATATTGATGATGTGTGTATAATGCTGCTTCTGTTGTAAAATCTTTTGATAAATATGCATAAGGTGTTAAGGCATACATATGTTGAGCTGTTAAAGAAGTTGCTACTCCTAACGAAGCTAAAGCTAAGCCTAATTGCATATGTAATGAATTAGTTATAGTTTCAAACAAACCAACATGACCTGCCCCTAATCTGCCTCCTGGAGGACGATGTGCATCTAAAATTTCTTTCATATTGTGACCAATACCAAAATTAGTACGGTACATATGACCTGCTATAATAAATACTACGGCAATTGCTAATTGATGATGAGCAATATCACTTAGCCATAATGATTGGGTTTGTGGATGAAAACCACCTAAAAATGTTAAAATTGCTGTACCTGCCCCTTCACTTGTTCCATAAACATGCTTCGCAGTGTCTGGATTTTCAGCATATACCGTCCAATTTCCTGTGAAAAATGGTTTTAAACCTGCTGGATGCGGTGGTGTTGTTAAGAAATTATCCCAACCAACATGAATACCACGTGATGCTGGAAGTGCTACGTGTACTAAATGTCCTGTCCATGCTAATGAACTTACACCTAATAAACCTGATAAATGATGATTTAAGCGTGATTCATTATTTTTGAACCAAGATAAACTTGGCCGGAATTTTGGTTGTAAATGTAACCATCCAGCAAATAATAATACACACGATAAAATTAATAAACCAACTGAAGCACTATAAAGTTCTTGATTTGTTCTTAATCCAATTGTATACCACCATTGATATACACCTGAGAAAGCAATATTTACTGGGTAAGTATTGCCTTTACTAAATGCTTTTAGTGCTGATTCACCGAAATGTGGATCCCAAATTGAATGGGCAATAGGTTTTGTCTTTAATGGTTTAACTACCCATTGTTCGAAGTTTCCTTGCCATGCTACATGAAATAAATTTCCAGCTGTCCAAAGAAATATAATAGCTAAATGTCCAAAATGAGAAGCGAAAATTTTTTGATATAAATTTTCTTCTGTCATACCATCATGTGCTTCTAAATCATGAGCAGTAGCTATACCATACCAAATTCGTCGTGTTGCTGGATCTTGTGCAAGGGCTTGGCTAAACTTTGGAAATTTAGTTGCCATAATCTTCAGATGACTTTTATATAAATTATAGTTGTAAATAAAATTCAAATTAATAAAACTACTTTAATTAAGTAATTGATAATGAACGAGCTAAGAAGAAGGCCCAAGTTGTACCAATACCTCCTAATAAATAATGTGCTAAGCCAACTGCTCGACCTTGTGTAATACTTAATGCACGTGGTTGAATTGCAGGTGCAAAGTTTAATTTATTATGAGCCCATACAATTGATTCAATTAATTCTTGCCAATATCCACGACCACTAAATAAGAACATTAAACTAAATGCCCAAATAAAATGTGCGCCTAAGAAAATTAAACCATAAGCAGATGAAGCTGAACCATAAGATTGAATTACTTGTGATGCTTGTGACCATAAGAAATCGCGTAACCAACCGTTAATAGTAATTGAACTTTGAGCAAAGTTTCCACCTGTAATATGTGAAATACTACCATCTCCTGTTACAGTACCCCATACATCTGATTGCATCTTCCAACTAAAATGGAAAATCACTACTGAAATAGCATTGTACATCCAGAATAAACCTAAGAATACATGATCCCAACTAGAACTTTGACATGTACCTCCACGTCCTGGACCATCACAAGGGAAACGGAAACCTAAATTTGCTTTATCTGGAATTAATTTTGAACTACGAGCATACAGTACACCTTTTAATAAAATTAATACTGTTACATGAATTGTAAAAGCATGAATATGATGTACCATAAAATCAGCTGTTCCTAATTTAATAGGCATCATTGCAATTTTACCACCAACTTCAACAACATCCCCACCAAATGCATAACTTGTTGTTGCTAAAGCATTTGGAGCAGTAGTACCAGGGGCTAATAAATGAATATTTTGAATCCATTGAGCAAAAATTGGTTGTAATTGAATTGCTTTATCTGAGAACATATCTTGTGGACGACCTAACGCTCTCATAGTATCATTATGGATATAGAATCCAAATGCATGACAACCTAAGAATATACAAACCCAATTTAAGTGTGAAATAATCGCATCACGATGTCTTAGAACGCGATCTAATAAATTATTATAATTATTGGCCGGAGTATAATCACGTACCATAAAAATTGCACCATGCGCAGCACCACCAACTACACAAAATCCTCCTATCCACATATGATGTGTAAATAACGATAATTGTGTTGCATAATCAGTTGCAATATACGGATATGGAGGCATTGCATACATATGATGTGCAACAATTATACTTAATGAACCCATCATTGCTAAATTAATAGCAAGTTGTGCATGCCATGATGTTGTTAAAATTTCATATAAGCCTTTGTGACCTTCACCTGTAAATGGACCTTTATGAGCTTCTAAAATTTCTTTCATACTGTGACCAATACCCCAGTTAGTACGGTACATATGACCAGCTACAATAAATAATACAGATAAAGCTAAGTGGTGATGTGCTATATCACTTAACCATAAACCACCAGTCACTGGATTTAAACCACCTTTAAAAGTTAAGAAATCTGAATATACACTCCATTGTCCACTGAAAAATGGAGTTAATCCTTTTCCAAAACTTGGATATAATTGAGCCATTAAGTCACGATTAATCAAAAATTCGTGAGGTAATGGAATTTCTTGTGGAGATACACCAGCATCTAATAATTTATTAATTGGTAATGCTACATGAATTTGATGACCTGACCATGATAAACAACCTAGTCCTAATAAACCTGCTAAATGATGATTCATCATAGATTCAGCATTTTGGAACCATTCTAATTTTGGGGCTGCTTTATGGTAATGGAACCAACCTGCAAATAACATTAAGGCTGACATTATTAAACCACCAATAGCTATCCAGTATAATTCCACTTCACTTGTAATTCCCTCAGCTCGCCACATTTGGAACCAACCAGATGTTGTTTGTACACCTTGGAAATTTCCACCTACATCAGCATTTAAAATTTCTTGACCTACTATTGGCCAAACAACTTGTGAACTTTGTTTAATTGTAATAGGATCTGATAACCAAGCAGAATAATTTGAAAAATATGCACCATGGAAATGCATACCACTAATCCATAAGAAAATTGCTGCTAATTGGCCAAAATGAGCACTAAAAATTTTACGTGAAACTTCTTCTAATGAATTAGTTTGACTATCAAAATCATGCGCATCTGCATGTAGATTCCAAATCCAAGTAGTAGTTTTTGGACCTTTAGCTAAAGTTCTTGAAAAATGTCCAGGTTGGGCCCATTTTTCGAAACTAGTTTCCACAGCGTCTTTTTCTACAAAAATTTGTACGTTTTTTGCACGACGCTCCGTTGAGCTTATTGCCATTGACTTTCTCCTTTGGGGAGACGAAAATCTATGAAACTCTCATAAAAAATAAAAAATAGTTTTTATAAACATATTTAGTAAGTATGAGTTTTCAACTTACAATTATATATTGTTTTTTATTTATTTTTAAATTCAATTTAAAATATTAAATTATTAATATTTTAAATTGAATTTTGTGCAATAAATGGTAATAATGATAATACACGTGCACGCTTAATTGCTTTAGAAATTTGTCTCTGTTGTTGAACGGTTACTCCTGTAGCCCGACGTGGTAAGATTTTACCTTGTTCACTCACAAATAATTTTAATAAATCAATATCTTTATAATCAATCTTTTGCTCTAGACTTAACGGTGATGATTTTTGTTTCTTTGTTAACATATATTATTTAATTTCTTTATGAATAGTTCTTTTATTACAATGTTTACAATATTTTTTTAATTCAAGACGTTCTGGATTATTTCGACGATTTTTTTGTGTTATATAACGTGATACACCTTCAGAGCGTTTGTTAGTATTTGAACGACATTCTGTACATTCTAAGGTTATTAAAAGACGAGTACCTTTATTTTTTGCCATAAAGATTATTTATAAAATTAATTAGTTTTTATTACTATTTATATTACCTTTACACTACCTAAAAAATTTTATCTTATCAAGGTTTTATAAAAAATTTTTGCGGAGAAATTTTTTATCAGAAAAACTTCCAATTTTATAATGAATATATTAATATTTGATTAAATGAAACTACTCTCTTTAAAATTTATAGGATTTATAAAAAATTATGGCTAATAATAAATCAGCAAGAAAACGTATTTTAATTAATAAAAGAAACCGTTTACAAAATCGTTTTTATAAAACATCAGTTCGAACATTAACTAAAGTATTTTTTAAAAGTCTAGATATTTATAAATTAGAAAAAACGATTGAAAATAGAGAAAAATCTCAACAAATTTTGAATTCAATTTATAGTTTAATTGATAAAGGAACAAAACGAAACGTTTTTCATAAAAATGCAGCGGCTCGTAAAAAAGCAAAATTATCCCTTATTTTTAAATTACTTTAAAAATTAAATTAATTAAAAATCAGTAAACGGTTCTATTTTGAAAATTTTTATTATTTTTAATAAATTTTCAAAATAAGCTGTTTTTAAAGTTTATTATCATAGATTAAGATTATGAAACAATCGATGAATTATATAACAGCGCTCCCAGATTTTATTGAAATGCAGAGAGCAAGTTTTTGTTGGTTTATTGCAGAAGGGTTAAATGAAGAACTGTCAATGTTCTCGCGTATTCATGATTTTAGTTATAACACCGAATATATTTTATTTGGTCATGAATATTGTTTAGTTAAACCTATTTATAATATTGTTCGAGCTAAAAAATATACAGCAAATTATTCTGCTCAATTAGTTATTCCGTTAGAAATTAGAAATAAAAAATTAAATACTATTCGTTATCATCATCAATTTCCAATAATTAATTTACCTTTAATGACTACGTCAGCGACTTTTATTATTAATGGTTGTGAACGGGTTATTGTTAGTCAAATTATTCGAAGTCCAGGTATTTATTTTGAGAAGAATAAAAATCAAAAAAAACGAAAATTTATTAAACGTGAACTTTCCACAGATCTTAACAAATTAAAATCATTTGTACCATTAGGTGAACCTTTTATTTCTGAACAAATTCTTTCATTTTTTCCAAAAGCATACAATCAAAGCATATTTCAATATTCTTTTCTAGAATTAAAGAAAAATGAAAATTATTTTTATTTGTATTTATTAAATGCCTTTAAGATTTATCAAATTATTTTAAAAACAACTCAACCTCAAAAACGGTTTGAAAGAATTAAAATTTTTTTACAATGGTTTAATTTAAAAAACAAGCAATTCAACAATAAATATAATAAAACTAAATTAGATATAAATAATGATTGGAATGAATTATTAATATTAGTAATAAAATATCAATATTTGAAAGGTCTTTTTTCAAATCAAATATTATCTATGCAACAGGATTGGTTCAAATTATTGAATAAAAAGTCTAATATATCAAAAAAAGAATTTGTTTATTTTGAAAATAATAAAGGAAAACAACACTCCATTTTATTAAATTATTATAGAAAAAATAATAAATTAAACATTTTTAATCCTCTATTAACAATTTTTCTCAACTTTTCAAATAATTTGACACAAATTACTTATTTTCAATTTTTAACTAAAAATTTAAATTCGACAACCGAGTCATTAAACAATTTAATTTCTAATACTCACATTCAAAAATTAAAACCTGTTTTTTATTTTTCATCAAGTTTAAAAGAGTTATTGAAATATAAACAAAAAAAGAAAAAAATTAAAGATACAAATTTATTTATAAATTCTGAATATAATTCACATCTTTTTAACTCCTTAGATTCAGAACAACCTGATAAAAATTTCGTTGAACATAATTCTGAATTTTATTCAACTAAAAATAAATTAAATTATTTAAAATCACGTTCAGAACTTATTCAATATAAAGAATCTTCTAGAATTAGTGATAATTATAAAAAAAAATATTATGAAAAGGATTTATATACAGCAATAATAATTCCTGAAACAGGATCATGGATTAGATTCGGCTTTCAAAAAAATACTGAAATTAATAAATATAAATATCCAATTAAAAATCAAGAAGAAGAATTAATAATTCAATTAGATAAATTTACACAAAAACCAATTATTCATTTACTAAAAGAAATGGGATTAACGGATTTTGAGATATGTCAAAATCTTCAACATGCCGACTTTTTTTATTTTAACAAACCTATACTTACAACATCATTAAATTCTGAAGTTCCTTTATTAAGATTTAACTTAAATTTAGAATATTTAAAAAATATATCGGAATTTTCACGAATTTTTGATATGCGTTATTACAGATTAGGTAAAATTGGTCGACTAAAATTGAATAGTCGTTTAAATCTAAAGTTAAATTCTCAAATCCAAACAATTACTTATTTTGATATATTTGCAATTATTGATTCTTTAATTACCTTATCAATTTCTAAAACTATTAGTGATGATATCGATCATTTAAAAAATCGTCGTGTAAGATCAGTTGGAGAACTTCTTCAAAATTTATTTCGAATAGGTTTTCAACGTTTATTAAGAAAATTAAGAAGTCAAACTAATAAAATTGGATCAAATCAACTTTCAAATTTTAATATTGTTGGAGCGACTATTCGGGAATTTTTTGGTTCAAGTCAATTATCCCAATATATGGATCAAACAAATCCATTATCGTCATTAACTCATAGACGCCGAATTAGTGGTTTAGGACCTGGAGGTTTTGATCGTGATAGAATTAGTTTTGCCGTTCGTGATATTCATCCCAGTCATTATGGGCGAATATGTCCAATTGAAACGCCTGAAGGACAAAATGTTGGTTTAATTGCTTCTTTAACAACTTGTGCTCGGGTTAATAAAAATGGCTTTATTGAAACTCCATTTTGGAGAGTTATTAATGGAAAAGTTATTAAAACTGGTGTACCTATTTATTTAACTGCTGATATTGAAGATTTTTATAAAATTGCTCCAGCTGATATTGCAACTAATGAACACAATTATTTAACGCAAAATTTAATTCCGGTTCGTTATAAACAGGATTTTATTACTGTAACTCCGTTTGAAGTTGATTTCATTGCGATTTCTACGGTTCAAGTGGTTTCTGTGGCGGCTTCATTAATACCATTTTTTGAACATGATGATGCAAATAGAGCATTAATGGGTTCTAATATGCAACGTCAATCAGTTCCATTGATATTACCACAAAAACCAATTGTGGGAACCGGATTAGAAAATCAAATAGCTATTGATTCTGGAGTAACTATTAATGCATATAAATCAGGAGTTGTTCAATCAGTAACAGCAGATCAAGTTACAATTAAACATAATGATGGTAATTATTTTAAATATGTCTTACAAAAATATCAGCGATCAAATCAAGAAACATGTATTAATCAACGACCAATTGTTTGGAAAGGGGAGAAAATTTTATCCGGACAAATGTTAACTGATGGACCTGGAATCAATTCTGGTGAATTAGCTTTAGGGCAAAATGTTTTAATTGCATATATGCCATGGCAAGGTTATAATTTTGAAGATGCAATTTTAATTAATGAACGATTAGTTTATGAAGATATTTTTACTTCAATTCATATTGAAAGATATGAAATTGAAATTGATCAAACCGCTGAAATTTGTGAAAAAACAACTAGAAATATTCCCAATTTAACGTTTTCTGAAACGCAACATTTAAATGAAGATGGAATTGTTGCTATTGGGACATTTGTACGTCCGGGTGACATTTTAGTAGGGAAAGTAATTGAAAAAGATGATTCAGAACAATTACCAGAAGCAAAATTATTACGTGCGATTTTTGGTGCCAAAGCCAAAGGTGTTAGAGATACATCTTATCGGATGCCTGAAGGTGAATATGGACGTGTAATTGAAACGTTAACGTTTAATCGAAGAACAAAATTGGCATATAAATTTGAAAAAATTCAGATTTTCATTGCTCAAATTCGTAAGATTCAAGTAGGTGATAAAATTGCAGGTCGTCACGGAAATAAAGGTATTATTTCTAGAATATTACCCCGTCAAGATATGCCATTTTTACCAGATGGAACACCTATTGACATTATTTTAAATCCACTTGGTGTTCCTTCAAGAATGAACGTTGGACAATTGTATGAATGTTTATTAGGATTCGCAGGTCATAAATTAGATCGTCGTTTTAAAATATTACCTTTTGATGAAATGTATGGTCCGGAAGTTTCTAGAATTTTAATTAATAAAAAATTACAACAAGCTTCTATCGAGAGAGATGAGGCCTGGATTTTTAATCCCTATTCACCTGGAAAAATGGTTTTAATTGATGGACGAACAGGAAAAGAATTTGAAAATCCAATTACTGTTGGAAATGGCTATATGTTAAAATTAATTCATTTGGTTGATGATAAAATGCATGCTCGTGCAACAGGTCCATATTCTTTAGTCACTCAACAACCACTTGGAGGGAAAGCTCAACAAGGTGGACAACGATTTGGTGAAATGGAAGTTTGGGCTTTAGAAGGTTTTGGAGCTGCTTTTACATTAAAAGAACTATTAACAATTAAATCGGATGACATGGAGGGTAGAAATGAAACTTTAAATGCTATTGTTAAAGGCCAACCAATACCAACTTCTGGAATTCCTGAATCATTTAAAGTTTTACTACAAGAGTTACGTTCGATAGGATTAGATATGAGCACATATAGGATTGAAAAATTCAATACAAATCATACTTATGAAACAGAAGTTAACCTAATTGAAAAATATGATCCATTAACTAAAACATTTCCACCAACTTCAAATTTAAATAGTATAGCATTTTAAAAGGTTTTTAATTATGATACGCACTGAAAAAGAATTTGATTATATAAAAATTAAATTAGCCTCGCCTGCTCGAATTTTACAATGGTCTCATAGGCGTTTACCCAATGGACAATTTATTGGTGAGGTTCAAAAATCTGAAACCATTAATTATCGTACATTTAAACCTGAAATGGATGGTTTATTTTGTGAAAGAATTTTTGGCCCAAGTAAAAGTTTAGAGTGTTCCTGTGGAAAATATAAACGTGTTCGTTATGATGGATTAATTTGTGAAAGATGTGGTGTTGAATTAACGGAATCACGCGTTAGAAGACATAGAATGGGTCATATCAATCTAATTTATCCTGTTACACATGTATGGTATACTAATAGTAGACCAAATTATATGGCCCTTTTATTAGAGGTCGAACAATGTGAAAAACGTATAGATACAGGCTTATTATATTATTTACCTGATTTATTAAATCTTTTAACTACAAGTTTAGAAATTTCAAAAAATTCAGCTGTTCAAGAAATTTTTGAGGATATTTTAAAAAACAAAAGTTTAGTAACCTGGTTACCTACGGATCCTAATTTTAAAGAAAATTCTCAAAAACTAAATAGAGACATACTATATACAAAGATTATTCGTAGTCGTTATAATATTGATCGACTTTCTCGTGATACATTAATTACAATAAACAAAATTAAAAAAAAACTAAAATATTTACTAACCTTTTTGAAAAATGATAATGATTCGAAAAAATTATTATCCAAGATTTTTCAACAAGAATATCAGAAAAAATTTGCTATTAAATCAGGAAAAGTTAATTTACGGGATAATAGAATTAAACGCATAAAATTAACTTCTTTAGCTTATTTTATTGCAGAGGATGAAATCTCATTTTATGGTCTTCATTGGGATCTACAGCAATATCGTCGTAGTAGAGAATTAGGTTTTACTGGTTATCCACTAAAACCGTATCCAAAACCAAATTTTCAAAATCGGCGACGAAATACGCCAAAATATTTATTGAAAGCAACTCCAAATTATTTAATTGGTACAGTCTTAATTAAAAAAGAATTAGAAAAATTAAATATAAATAAAGAGATTTTAAAAACGCGAAAATTTATTTTGGTTTGTAGCAAAGCTCTACATCGAGAACAACCTATTTATAATGGATCAAAATGGTTTCGTAAATGGGAATATCAAAGAATTTATAAATTACGTGATCAATCAATAAAAAGAATTCGAATTTTAGAAAATTTACAAGCTACAGGAGCAAATCCGGCGTGGATGGTTATTACTATTTTACCAGTTCTTCCTCCTGCCTTAAGACCTATGATTCAATTAGAAGGGGGTAGATTTGCAACATCTGATTTAAATGAATTATATCGTCGAATTATTACCAGAAATAATCGTCTTTTACGTTTATTAGAAATTGATGCTCCACAATTAATTATAAGAAACGAAAAACGGATGTTACAAGAAGCGGTTGATACATTAATTGATAATGGTAAACGTGGAAAAGTTGCTCTTAGTGCAAATAATCGTCCTCTAAAATCTTTATCTGATATTATTAAAGGTAAACATGGTCGTTTTCGTCAAAATCTTTTAGGAAAACGGGTTGACTATTCAGGCCGTTCAGTAATTGTAGTAGGTCCAAGTTTAAAATTAAATCAATGTGGTTTACCTTATGAAATGGCAATTGAACTTTTTCAACCATTTATAATTAGAGAATTAATCAATCAAGGTTTGGCAAGTAATATGAAAGTGGCCAAGAACCTAATTTATCAAAATACATCGACAATTGATCAAGTATTAGAAAAAGTTTTAGCCACACATCCAATTTTTTTAAATCGTGCCCCAACTTTACATAGATTAGGAATTCAAGCTTTTGAACCAATTTTAGTTCAAGGGCGGGCTATTAAATTACATCCATTAGTATGTTCAGCTTTTAACGCAGATTTTGATGGAGATCAGATGGCTGTTCATGTTCCCTTATCAATTGAATCACAAGCTGAATGCTATATGTTAATGTTAGCACCGTATAATTTTTTATCACCTGCTAATGGTGAACCAATTATTATGCCAAGTCAAGATATGGTATTAGGTTGTTATTATTTAACAGTAAATAATATTAAAAGTTTATTAGGTTCAAATCATTATTTTGCAAATTTAGATGATGTGATTTTAGCTTATTCTCAAGATCAATTAGAATTACACACTTCAATTTGGGTTCGTTATCCTAATAATTCTGAGCTAGAAAGAGGCTTGTTAATTAAAAAAATGAAATTAAATGATAACACAATTATTGAATATTACAGTAATGTTCAAATTCGTGTAGATAATTTAGGACAAACTATTGTTCAGTATATCCAAACTACAACTGGTCGTGTAATTTTTAATTACACAATTCAGAAAACTTTAAAGTTAGTTTTATAAATTCAATAATTTGAAGAATTAAGATTCTATGAAAAACTATACCTATCACAATACTCTTATTAGTAAGAAACAACTAAAGCAATTACTTGCTTGGAGTTTTAGTAAGTATAATTCAATGCAAGCATGTTCATTAGCGGATGAATTAAAATATCTTGGATTCAAATATGCGAGTCAAGCAGGAATTTCAATTAGTATTGAAGATTTACGAGTACCGTTTATTAAAACTCAAATGTTAAAAACTGCTCAAGAAGAAATTCTAAATGCTGAAAAAATTTGTCTAAGAGGAAAAATTACAGATGTCGAAAGATTTCAAAAAATTATTGATACTTGGAGTATTACAAGTGAATCCTTAAAAGATGAAGTTGTAACATTTTTTAAAAATTATGATCCATTAAATTCAGTTTACATAATGGCTTTTTCAGGTGCCAGAGGTAATTTATCTCAGGTACGCCAATTAGTAGGAATGAGAGGTTTAATGTCAGATCCAAGTGGTGAAATTCTTCAATTGCCGATTAAAAAAAATTTTCGTGAAGGTTTAACAATTACTGATTATTTAATGTCTGGATATGGAGCACGTAAAGGGATTGTTGATACAGCTTTAAAAACAGCCAATTCAGGTTATTTAACTCGTCGTTTAATCGATGTTGCACAAGATATTATTATTCGTGAACGGAATTGTCAAACTCAACATTCATGTGTAATTACCAACTATAAAAATCCAGACCAAATCTTAGGACGTTTATTAAGTAAATCTGTTTATCATTTTAATTCCACTAAATTAATTGCTTCAAAAGATACTCAAATTACTTTGGATTTATTAAAAATTTTTAAGCAATTAAACATAGAAAAATTTTATATCCGTTCTCCTTTGACATGTCGTTTATATCGTTCAATTTGTCAGAAATGTTATGGTTGGGATTTAGGCAATGAAAATTTAGTTGATATAGGTGAAGCTGTTGGTATTATAGCCGGTCAATCAATTGGTGAACCTGGAACTCAATTAACAATGAGAACATTTCATACAGGAGGTATTTTTACATCTGAAATTCGTCAACAAATTATAAGTTCAACTAATGGTATTTTAAAGTTTTCTAAATTTTTAAAAACAGTAATTTTAAGAACTAATCGTGGTGAAGATGTTTTACTTTGTAAAAATTCAGGCTCACTTTTACTTGTTCCCGAAAATCCAGAACAGAATTTAATTCAATTGGAAGTTTTACCAAATACTATTTTGTTTGCAAAAAATAATCAATACATTAAAATTGGAATGATTTTAGGAGAATTATCCAATAAAACAAAACAAACTCGTACTCAAATTAAACCAATTTTGAGTACGTTTTCTGGCGAGGTTTATATGCCTCGTTTAAAAAAAAAACAAAATTTTGTAAATAAAAACAAACTTTTATGGATTTTATCAGGACAAGTATATCAAGCTCCAGTTAATTCCTTTTTAAATTTTTATCCAGATTATAAAATTAATAAAAATAGTTTTATTTATCGTACTAAACTTATTAATCAAAATGAGGGATTTGTTCTAGAACAAAATAATAAATCTAAATTGTTTGAACGTTTATTAACAATTCGTACAAATAAATATACGTTATTGAATTCAATTATTCAAAAAATTGAATTTAGTACATTACAACATCAATATTTATTAATTCTTGAAAATAAATCTTATTGTTTAAATTTTTATTTACAAAATTCTTTATTACAATTAAATTCTGTTTCACCAAGTTATTTTGGAAATTTATTATCGAACAAATATAGAACGCAAATAGGTGGTATTCCTTATTATGATCAACGAATTAAAAACAAATCAATTTTAAGTTCAAATTTTTATTTTTACTACAAACGTTTAGAAGTTGCATTTAATAATTTTAATATAAGTGAAATTTATTTTAATTCATCTCAATTTAATAAAATCCCATTTCAACCTATCTTTAATTCAATATTATGGTTACCTGAAGAAACATATAAGGTAAATTGTGATAAAAATATGTTGTTAGTAGAACAAGGAAATTTTATATCTGAAAATTTTGAAATTATTCCAGGATTATTTTCAAAAAATTCTGGACTTGTTATGATTAACTTTAAAAATAATTTAGTTTCAGAAATCTCTATAAAATCAGGTTTAGTTTATCAAGGTAAAAATTTTAAAAATTTGGCTAATAAGGTATATTTTCCAGGAGAATTAATTTTAGATAATATTAAAATTGTTCAACCTTCATTGTTTCAACCAATTATTGGAAAAACATATGATCAATTATTAATCAGACCTTTACAAATTTTTGAAATTCCTAAGCAAAAAAATCTTAAACAATTTTTTAAACAAAATCGATCTTTAAAATCGGTTTTAGGACTTCAAAGTAGTCTTCAATATTTATATAAATCAAATCAAAAAATTAAAACTGCGAATTCATTATCACTAATATCGACAATTTTAGATTTAAAGATCAAGACGCGTATTAATGATAAAACGAGTTTACAGATTCATAATAATAAAAATAATTTAAAGTTTTTGATTATTGAAAATCTTTCTTTGCCGAATTATGTTCCACCGCAACTTAAATATACAAATATCGAATCTTGTACTTTAGTTCAATTTAATCAATTTATTGATAGTTATACGACTATAGGATATTTTGAAAATATTATAGAAAAATCATTAGAAATTGTTAAATTAAAATCTAAATATAAAAATAATCGTCAAGTTTTATTAATATCAAATGATGATTGTTTAACAATTCCAAAATTTAAAATACCAACTAAATCAATTAATGATTTAATTTTTAAAAACGTTGATATAAGTAATCTTGGTAAAATTATTTTGGATAATAATCAATTTTTAACAATTCAAAAAGGTCGTCCATATTTCTTCCCGAATTGTCAGGTTCAAGATAAACTTAATGATAAATCTATCGTTTATAAATTAGTTTCAGAAAAACAATTACCGTTTTCTAATTTAAATTTAACAAATCGAAATATTTCTTTAAATTATTTTGATATAACTAAAAAAGTTTTAACTAAGAAACGAGATTTTTTAACAAAATCAAATAAAGGGGCTGGGTCTAAAATTGAATTACCAAAAATGTTTATTCGAAAAAATGCTAATTTATATAGTTCTCCGATTCCAATTTTTGTTCAAAATTTTTCAATTTTAACATCACCCAATGATCAGATGATTATTGATGATGTTATTACCCGAAAAGAAAAGTCTTGGTTTAAAAAACGACGTCAACATTACAGTGTTATTTTTAAAAATTCTGATTTAATATCAAATCCTTTTAAAAATAAATTAAAAAATAATTTAATTCGCGTTCAATTTTTTGAATATCCCTTTTCAAAATCTATAGGAATTCATTCAATTACCGAAGATTATTTTGAGTCTGATATAAATAGTGTTTTTTGTAAAAATGGAGATTTTGTTTCAAACGGTCAAACATTAGGTTTATTAAATTTTGAAAAAGAAATTACTGGGGACATTGTTCAAGGTTTACCTAGGATTGAAGAATTATTAGAAGCTCGTAAAAAACGTCAAATAAATAAAAGTGTTTCCACAAATCAAAAAAAAGGTCTTTTAATTCAAAAAACAAGTTTAGATGCCAATTTTGAGTTTAGAAAATTAGGAACAACAATAAAAGAGGCAGAAAAAATTAATCCGCATAGTTTATTAAAAGTTTATTTTAATTATTATGGATTAATTAAAAACTTTTTTTGTGATCGAAAACGAACTTTAACTGATTATCAATTAACAAATAATTATGAAGCGAGTTATCGTAGTTTTAAAAAAGTTCAATCGCTAATTTTAAACTCTGTTCAATCTGTATATGACTCACAAGGAGTAATCATTGCAGATAAACATTTAGAAGTAATTATTAAACAAATGACGACAAAAGTTTTAATTACACATGAAGGTGATACACCTTTATTACCACGAGAAGTAATTGATTTGTATCATATTGAGTACATTAATGAAATTGTTTCAAGAAATTATAAAGAAACAGCATTTTATGTTCCATTATTATTAGGTATTACTAAAGCGGCTTTAAATAATCCAAGTTTTATTTCAGCTGCAAGTTTTCAAGAAACGACTCGTGTTTTAACAAAAGCTGCTATAGAAGGGCGGGTAGATTGGTTACGAGGTTTGAAAGAAAATATTATTATTGGACATTTAATTCCAGCAGGCACTGGTTCACAAAATTATCAAACAGGTTTTTCGAATCCTTTTACTTCATCACTAAAGTTTTTAAATTCTTTAGAAATTAATGAAAAAATTTAACTATAAACCTAGACGGGTTTATTTTGATTCTGGTACTCTTATAGTTAGATATTAGTAATTTATTTATCTGTAATTTAAGGAGTTAAATTAATTTATGGCTGATATTACTTTAGCCCAATTATTAGATGCTGGTGTTCATTTTGGACACAAAGCATATCGTTGGAATCCGAAAATGTTTCCTTATATTTATACCGAAAGAAATAATATTCATATATTAGATTTGGTTCAATCGGCTCAGTTATTAAAAGAAGCAAATACATATGTTCAAGCTGAAGCAGCTAAAGACAAAATTTTTCTTTTTATTGGAACAAAACGTCAAGCAAGTAATGTGATTGCACAAGAAGCAAAACGTTGTAATTCATATTTTGTTAATCATAGATGGCTTGGTGGTATGTTAACAAATTGGGTAACTTTAAAAAGTCGAATTGATCGTTTAAAAACTCTTGAAAAAGAAGAAGCTGATCAATTGTTTAATTTATTACCTAAAAAAGAAGCATCTTTACGCCGTAAAGAACTAGAAAAATTACGTAAACATTTAAATGGTGTTAAAGATATGCCTCGTATACCAGACATAGCTATTATTGTTGATCAAAAACGTGAAATAACAGCTGTTCGAGAATGTAGAAAATTAGGAATTCCAATTATTTCAATTTTAGATACAAATTGTGACCCAGACTTAATTGATATTCCAATTCCTGGTAATGATGATGCAGTAAGATCTATTAAATTAATTTTACGATCATTAACAGATAGTATTAACAATGGAAAAACAATTATTTAATAATCGTTTATTATTTTAACTTTATTTTAAATAAAGTTAAAATAATAAACGATTATTTTCCAAACCATGTTTTTACCATTTTTTTTTGTTATTATTTATAAAAAAGTAAATTTAGAACTCGCGGAGTAGAGCAGTCTGGTAGCTCGTTGGGCTCATAACCCGAAGGTCAATGGTTCAAATCCATTCTCCGCTAGAAAATTTAGAAATTAACATAAAAAAAAACATTTTTTTTATAAAATGTTATATTGAACGTTAAATATTAATAAAGTTTTACTTATGACATTAAATTTACAAACACCATTTCCAACGTTTGGCGGAAGTACTGGTGGTTGGCTACGGTCAGCAGAAGTTGAAGAAAAATATGCGATTACTTGGACTAGTAAAAAAGAACAAATTTTCGAAATGCCTACAGGCGGAGCTGCTATAATGCGCAATGGAGAAAATTTGTTATACTTAGCTCGTAAAGAGCAATGCTTAGCTTTGGGTACACAGCTACGTACTTTCAAAATTAATGATTATAAAATCTATAGAATTTTTCCAAGTGGAGAAGTTCAGTATTTACATCCAAAAGATGGTGTTTTCCCTGAAAAAGTAAATCCTGGTCGAATATCTGTTAATAGTCGTGGCTTTTCTATTGGGAAAAATCCAAATCCTACTTCAATTAAATTTAGTGGAACAACTACTTATGAAAGTTAGTTAAATTTAAGATTAGTTTTATAACTAATCTTTTGGCGAGATGGCAGAGTTGGTCGATTGCGTCTGATTTGAAATCAGATGAATCTTTGCGGATTCCGTGGGTTCGAATCCCACTCTCGCCTTTACAATAACATTTTTTTACCGGTGCTTAATTGTGTTTAAAAATTATTATAAATTTTTATGGGTAAAGTTTACGACTGGTTTGAAGAGCGCTTAGAAGTACAAGCAATTGCAGATGATATTTCAAGTAAGTATGTACCACCACATGTTAACATTTTTTATTGTTTTGGAGGTATTGTTTTTACTTGTTTCTTAGTACAAGTAGCTACTGGTTTTGCTATGACATTCTACTATCGTCCAAGTGTTGTTGATGCATTCGCATCAGTAGAATATATTATGACAAGTGTTAATTTTGGATGGTTAATTCGTTCTGTACACCGTTGGTCTGCTAGTATGATGGTTATGATGATGGTTTTACATGTTTTCCGTGTGTATTTAACTGGAGGATTTAAAAAACCACGTGAGTTAACATGGGTAACAGGGGTTATTTTAGCTGTAGTAACTGTTTCTTTTGGTGTTACAGGTTATTCATTACCGTGGGATCAAGTAGGTTTCTGGGCTTGTAAAATTGTAACGGGAGTTCCAGCAGCTGTGCCAATTGTCGGAGAACCATTAGTACTAGTATTACGTGGTGGAGAAAGTGTTGGTCAAAGTACTTTAACACGATTTTACAGTGCTCATACCTTTGTGTTACCATTAGCTGCAGCTGTACTAATGTTAACACATTTTTTAATGATTAGAAAGCAAGGTATTTCAGGACCTCTTTAAATTGATAATAAAAAAATTAATAATATTTTAACAAGGAATAGTTATGTCAGTAATAAAAAAACCCGATTTATCAGATCCAAAATTACGTGCAAAATTAGCAAAAGGTATGGGCCATAACTACTATGGTGAACCTGCATGGCCAAATGACTTATTATACGTGTTTCCTGTTTGTATTTTAGGTACATTTGCTTGTTGTATTGGTTTAGGTGTAATGGCACCAACTCAGTTAGGTGAACCTGCAGATCCTTTTAATACACCATTAGAAATTTTACCAGAGTGGTATTTTTTCCCTACATTTAATTTACTACGAGTTTTACCAAATAAATTATTAGGTGTTTTAGCAATGGCGGCTGTTCCAGCTGGTTTAATTACAGTACCATTTATTGAAAATGTAAATAAATTTCAAAATCCATTCCGTAGACCAATCGCAAGTTTAGTATTTATTTTTGGATTTATTTTTGCTGTTTGGTTTGGTATTGGTGCATGTTTACCAATTGATAAAGCAGTATCTTTAGGATTTTGGTAAATTTTTTTAAAGCATTAATTTATTATCTTTTCATCATTAATTTTAAAAATTAATGATGAAAACAGAATTTTATAGTTTCACATTTTTAAAATTATCTCGTTTTATTGAGATCAATTTTTTACTTGCTTAAGTATAATAAGATATAAAATAGTCTACAAAATTTTTTATATGAATGTTGATGAAGATTTAGATAAATTATTAGAAACTCTTCCCTCCTTTCTAAAAGAACATTTAATAATACATAAATCAAAAGATAAAATTATTGAAATTGTAATGGATATAGGAAGACGACCAGAAGCTAGATTTATAACTGGTCCAGAATATATATCACATAAGATTATTTCTTGGCAAGATTTAGAATATGTCATAAAACGACTAAGTAATTTTAGTAACGATAATAGGGCTGGTATTGAACGTACATTACACAGAATAAGTTGTATTAGAAATCGACAATTTTTAATTACTGGTTTAACTTGTCGGGTTGGTCGTGCGGTTTTTGGAAGTATTGGATTAGTTCGAGATTTATTAGAATCTGGAAAGTCAATTCTAATTTTAGGTAAGCCAGGAGTAGGCAAAACAACAATTATTCGTGAAATTGCTCGAGTTTTATCTGATGAAATGGAAAAACGTGTTATTATTGTTGATACTTCTAATGAAATTGCAGGTGATAGTGATATTCCTCACCCTGGAATTGGACGTGCACGTCGAATGCAAGTTGCTCAAACAGATTTACAACATCACGTAATGATTGAAGCTGTTGAAAATCATATGCCTGAAGTTATTATTATTGATGAAATTGGGACTGAATTAGAAGCCTTAGCAGCACGTACTATAGCCGAAAAAGGGGTTCAATTAGTCGGAACTACGCATGGTAATTGTCTTGAAAATGTTATTAAGAATCCTCCTTTAACCGATTTAATTGGAGGAATTCAATATGTTACTTTAAGTGATGAAGAAGCTAAACGTCGAAAAACTCAAAAAAGTATTTTAGAAAGAAAAGGTTATCCTGCTTTTCAAATTGCCATTGAAGTTAATGAACAAAATTGTTGGACAATTCATGAAAATGTACAGGATTCAGTTGATATGATATTACGAGGAAATTTCTCTATTACTCAATTTCGAACAATTAGAGAGAATGAAAAAATAATAATTAAATATAAACCTTTGCAAATAAATCCTTTTTTTCCATCACTTAATCAATCTTCAAACAGTTTATTTAAAACCAATCAAAATTGGTCTTATTTTAACAAACAAAGAAATTTATCAGTTTATTTAGGTAATCAAAAGAGATTTGTTATATATTCTTACTCGATTTCTTATAATTTATTGCGTGAAGTTGTTTTAAAGTTAAACATTCCTATTATGGTGACAAAAGATTTGACAAAAGCAAATTTTATTATTGGTTTAAAGAAACAGCTGTATCAAAATCAGAAACTTCAATCAATAGCACAGCAAAATAATATACCAATT
>Ga0169931_10000543_pt1 | contig 62129 bp, 50 predicted proteins | sample Kivu_15m_20L_FD_129675 | JGI IMG/M metagenome (GOLD analysis project Ga0169931, IMG submission 129675) | Freshwater microbial communities from Lake Kivu, Western Province, Rwanda to study Microbial Dark Matter (Phase II) - Kivu_15m_20L... | ecosystem: Environmental > Aquatic > Freshwater > Lake... | reverse complement strand
TGTCAAGCACTATGAGTCCTTCGGTTTCGGTTGACCTTAAGTCAATCGGTGCCTGATTACGAACCTTTTAAACTCTTTAAGACATGAAAAAAGAAGAAAAAGACTTGGTAATCGATGCATTGGTTGAAAAAATGGCAGCGACCAAGAACTTTTACCTTACAGATATTTCTGAGCTTACGGTAGAAAAGACGAACAATCTTCGTCGGACCTGCTTCAAGAAGAATATCGAAATCAAAATGGTAAAGAACTCTCTGCTTAAGAAGGCATTTGAGCGTCTTGAAACAGACTATTCACCAATTTATGGTGTGCTTAAAGGTTCTACTTCTGTAATGTTTACAGATACAGTAAATGAACCAGCCAAACTTATCAAAGAGTTTCGTAAAACCAGCGACAGACCTATTTTGAAAGCAGCTTATGTAGAAGAATCATTCTATATCGGCGACAGTCAAATTGATGCTCTGATCGCAATCAAAACTAAAAACGAGGTTATCGGAGATATCGTTGGATTGCTTCAATCTCCTGCCAAGAATGTTATTTCTGCCCTTAAGTCGGGTGGAGGCAAGATTGCAGGAATTGTTAAAACGCTTTCTGAGCGACCTGAATAATCTAAAATCAATTTTTTTTTAATTCACTTTTTGTACAATCCTTTAAAACAATAATAAAATGGCAGATTTGAAAGCTTTCGCTGAACAGTTGGTAAATTTAACTGTAAAGGAAGTTAATGAATTGGCGCAAATCCTTAAGGACGAATATGGTATTGAGCCTGCAGCTGCTGCTGTAGCTATTGCTGCACCCGGTGCAGGCGGTGGCGCAGAGGTAGTAGAAGAAAAAACCGCATTCGATGTAATCCTTAAAGCAGCCGGTGGTAATAAACTAGCAGTAGTTAAGTTGGTGAAAGAACTTACCGGTCTAGGATTAAAAGAAGCAAAAGACCTTGTAGACGGTGCTCCAAAGCCGCTTAAGGAAGGTGTTAGCAAGGACGAAGCAGAGGCGCTTAAGTCGCAGCTGACTGAAGCCGGTGCTGAGGTTGAGGTTAAATAATTTCAACTTAATCAAACAACAGCTAAGACCTCTTTTAACAGGAGGTCTTTAGCTGTTTGTATACACTTCTGTTTCTTTTTAGTCTTTTCAAACTAAATACCGAGTCCCTTGACATACATTAAAAAAAGCCCGAACAGGGTTAGCTTTGCATCTGGCAAGCTGCCCATTGCGTATCCTGATTTCCTCGACGTACAGGTACAATCGTTCAAGGATTTCTTCCAGCTGGAAACCACACCTGAAAACCGTCAGAATGAAGGTCTTTTCAAGGTTTTTGCTGAGAACTTTCCAATTTCAGATGCCAGGAACAATTTTGTTCTTGAATTCCTAGATTACTTTATTGATCCACCAAGGTATTCCATCGAGGAATGTCTTGAAAGAGGTTTAACGTACAGCGTTCCGCTAAAAGCGAAGTTAAAGCTGTATTGCACCGACCCCGAACACGAAGATTTTGAAACCATTGTTCAGGATGTTTATCTTGGAACGATCCCGTACATGTCGCCCAAGGGTACATTTGTTATCAATGGTGCTGAAAGGGTCGTAGTTTCTCAGCTTCACAGATCTCCTGGCGTATTTTTCGGACAAAGCCGTCATGCCAACGGGACCAAACTATATTCTGCCCGTGTAATTCCTTTTAAAGGATCATGGATAGAATTTGCAACAGACATTAACAGCGTGATGTATGCTTACATCGACAGGAAGAAAAAGCTTCCCGTTACAACGCTTTTAAGAGCTATTGGTTACGAAAGTGATAAAGACATTCTTGAGATTTTTAATCTTGCAGATGAGTTTAAAGTAACCAAATCAAATATTAAGAACGCCGTTGGAAGAAGACTTGCGGCAAGAGTTCTTAAAACTTGGATTGAAGATTTTGTTGATGAAGATACCGGTGAGGTAGTTTCAATCGAACGAAATGAGGTGATCATTGACAGGGAGACTGTTATAGAAAAAGATCATCTGGACATGATTGTTGAATCAGGCGTTAAATCCATCATTCTTCATAAGAATGATATTAATACAGCCGATTATACCATTATATACAACACGCTTCAAAAAGACACCTCTAATTCGGAGAAAGAAGCCGTTGAACATATTTATCGTCAGCTTAGAAATGCTGAGCCACCGGATGAAGAAACTGCAAGAGGAATTATTGATAAACTCTTCTTCTCCGATAAGCGTTACGATTTAGGTGACGTAGGCCGTTACAGAATTAATAAGAAACTGAACCTTGAAATAGACGGTGAGACTCGTGTATTAACCAAGCAAGATATTATTTCAATCATCAAATACCTGATTGAATTGATAAATTCTAAAGCAGACGTTGATGATATCGATCACCTTTCAAACAGAAGGGTGAGAACGGTTGGTGAGCAGCTTTATGGTCAGTTTGGTGTAGGCCTTTCAAGAATGGCCAGAACTATTCGCGAACGTATGAATGTTCGTGATAATGAAGTATTTACCCCAACAGACCTGATTAATGCAAAAACACTTTCGAGTGTTATTAATTCATTTTTCGGAACCAATCAGCTTTCTCAATTCATGGATCAAACAAATCCATTATCTGAGATCACGCACAAAAGAAGGTTGTCTGCTCTCGGGCCAGGCGGTCTTTCGCGTGAAAGAGCCGGTTTTGAGGTTCGAGATGTGCATTACACGCATTATGGCCGTTTGTGTACCATTGAAACTCCTGAAGGGCCAAACATTGGTTTGATTTCTTCACTTTGCGTATTTGCCAAAATCAATAAGCTTGGATTTATTGAGACACCTTACCGCACGGTAACTAACGGAAAGGTTGATTTGGATAAGCCAATCGTTTACCTTAGTGCTGAAGAAGAAGAAACTTCAATTATTGCGCAGTCTCGTACAGCTCTGGATTCAAACGGAAATTTTGTAGAAAAACGCGTGAAAGCTCGTTTTGCCGGAGACTTCCCTGTAGTAGAACCGGAAGAGATTAAACTGATGGACGTTGCTCCGAATCAAATTGCTTCGATTGCAGCTTCATTGATTCCATTCCTTGAGCATGATGATGCGAACCGTGCATTGATGGGCTCAAACATGATGCGTCAGGCAGTTCCGCTTCTAAATCCTGAATCTCCAATTGTTGGGACAGGCTTGGAAGCTGATGTTGCCCGTGACTCCCGAGTTCTTATAAATGCTGAAGGAGAAGGTGTTGTAGAGTGGGTAGACGCCAATGAAATTGTTATCCGTTACAATCGCTCTGAAGATGAAAAACTTGTGAGTTTTGAAGACGACGTAAGAACTTACAAGTTGACGAAATTCCGCAAAACCAACCAAAACACGACGATTAACCTGAAGCCGATTGTAAGCAAAGGTGAGCGTGTAAGCAAAGGTCAGGTTCTATGCGAAGGATATGCCACCCAGGGTGGTGAACTTGCTATCGGTAGAAATCTTAAAGTGGCTTTCATGCCATGGAAAGGTTTTAATTTTGAGGATGCGATTGTTATTTCTGAGAGAATTGTTCGTGAAGACGTATTCACTAGCTTGCACATTGAGGAATTTATTCTCGAAGTTAGAGATACCAAACGCGGTCTTGAGGAATTAACTGCAGACATTCCGAACGTAAGTGAAGAGGCTACCAAAGATTTGGATGAAAATGGTTTGATTCGCATTGGTGCTGATGTAAAACCAGGCGACATTCTGATTGGTAAAATCACACCGAAAGGTGAGACCGATCCTTCGCCAGAAGAAAAACTGCTGCGAGCTATCTTTGGTGACAAAGCAGGAGATGTTAAGGACGCATCATTAAAAGCGCCTCCATCATTGAACGGGGTTGTGATTGACAAGAAACTTTTCTCCAGAATCATCAAGGACAGAAGATCCAAGACAGAAGAGAAGCCTACTCTTGCCAAAATTGATGTTGAGAAAGACAAAGACGTTGCGGAGCTGAAAAACAGACTTACTGATAAGTTGTTTCAGATTGTAAACGGCAAAACTTCACAGGGAGTTTATAATAACTTCAAGGAAGAGTTGGTGGCAAAAGGAGCCAAGTTTACAATGAAAATTCTTCAGGGTATTGATTATTCCCTTGTGAATCCAAATAAATGGACAACAGACAAGGACAAAAACAACCTGATTAAAGAATTGCTAAACAATTATCTGATTCGTTATAACGACATCCATGGAATTGCAAAGCGCAAGAAATTTGCTGCAACTGTTGGAGATGAATTGCCTGCAGGTATCGTTCAATTGGCGAAAGTTTACATTGCTAAGAAGCGCAAGCTTAAAGTAGGTGATAAGATGGCTGGTCGTCACGGTAACAAAGGTATTGTTGCGAAAATTGTTCGTGATGAAGAAATGCCATTCCTTGAAGATGGAACGCCTGTAGATATTGTATTAAATCCACTTGGGGTACCATCACGAATGAACCTGGGTCAGATTTATGAGACGGTTTTAGGATGGGCCGGAAAAGAATTGGGAATGAAGTTTTCGACCCCAATTTTCGATGGAGCGTCTATTGACCAGATTAATGAATACACTGAAAAGGCTCGCGTTCCGAAGTTTGGACGTACATACCTTCGTGATGGTGGTTCAGGTGACTTGTTTGACCAGCCGGCTACAGTAGGTATTATTTACATGCTGAAACTAGGGCATATGGTTGATGATAAGATGCATGCCAGGTCGATCGGACCTTATTCACTTATTACTCAGCAGCCACTTGGAGGTAAGGCTCAGTTTGGTGGTCAGCGATTTGGTGAGATGGAGGTTTGGGCACTCGAAGCTTTTGGTGCTGCAAATATTCTTCAGGAAATACTTACAGTTAAATCTGACGATGTTGTTGGGCGTGCCAAAGCCTATGAAGCAATTGTGAAGGGCGATAATATGCCAACTCCTGGCATACCGGAGTCATTCAATGTATTGCTGCATGAATTACGCGGACTTGGCTTAAAAATAACGCTCGATTAATTATTCTGTCCTGAACGCAAACGCGTTCAGGACATTCATTTTTTAAACAGAAATTGTAAGACAATGGCTCTTCGCAAAGACATAAAACTTAAAAGTAATTTCAAAAGAATCATCGTAAGCCTTGCATCTCCGGAAGATATTCTGGATCAAAGCCATGGTGAAGTTCTAAAACCAGAAACAATCAATTACAGAACATACAAGCCTGAAATGGGTGGTTTGTTTTGTGAGCGAATTTTTGGACCGGTAAAAGATTATGAATGCCATTGCGGTAAATACAAGAGAATCCGATACAAAGGAATTATCTGTGACCGCTGCGGTGTTGAAGTAACAGAGAAAAAGGTTCGCCGCGAAAGAATGGGACACATTCAATTGGTGGTTCCGGTTGCTCACATTTGGTTTTTCCGTTCACTTCCAAACAAAATTGGTTATTTGCTTGGTTTGGCAACCAAAAAACTTGATGCAATCATTTACTACGAAAGGTATGTGGTTGTTCAGGCGGGTCTTGCCGGCGAGCAAGGAATGAACTACATGGATTTCCTGACTGAAGAAGAATACCTTCAGGTGTTGGACAATCTTCCAAAAGACAACCAGTATTTGGATGATTCAGATCCCAATAAGTTCATCGCCCGTATGGGAGCTGATGCGCTTTACATGTTGCTTTCGCGCTTGAATCTTGAGGAATTGTCTTATGACTTGCGTCACAAAGCCAATACGGAGACTTCTCAGCAGCGTAAAAATGAAGCACTAAAGCGTTTGCAAGTTGTTGAAGCATTTAGAATGGCCAATGAAGGAAACGGTGTAAACCGTCCTGAATGGATGATTCTAAAGGTAATACCTGTTATTCCACCTGAGCTTCGTCCACTTGTGCCTTTGGATGGTGGTCGTTTTGCGACATCCGATTTGAATGATTTATACCGCCGTGTAATCATCAGAAATAACCGTTTGAAGCGATTGATTGAGATTAAGGCACCTGAAGTGATTCTCAGAAATGAGAAAAGGATGCTTCAGGAGGCTGTAGATTCACTTTTGGACAATTCGAGAAAATCGAATGCTGTAAAAACTGAATCCAACAGAGCGCTTAAGTCACTTTCTGATTCATTGAAAGGTAAGCAGGGTCGTTTCCGTCAGAACCTTCTTGGTAAACGTGTTGACTATTCGGCACGTTCGGTGATTGTTGTAGGTCCTGAGCTTAAGCTTCATGAATGTGGTTTGCCCAAGGACATGGCAGCAGAGCTTTTCAAGCCATTTATCATTCGTAAGATGATAGAGAGAGGTGTTGTTAAGACTGTGAAGAGTGCGAAAAAGATTGTAGATAAAAAAGAACCGATTGTTTGGGATATCCTTGAAAACATATTAAAAGGGCATCCAGTTCTACTGAATCGAGCTCCTACGCTTCACCGCTTGGGGATTCAATCCTTCCAGCCTAAGCTGGTAGAAGGAAAGGCGATTCAATTGCACCCTCTTGTGTGTACTGCCTTTAATGCCGATTTCGACGGTGACCAAATGGCTGTTCACGTTCCGCTTGGAAATGCCGCAATTCTCGAAGCGCAGCTTCTGATGTTGGCATCGCATAATATTTTGAATCCTGCCAATGGAGCGCCAATTACTGTACCTTCTCAGGACATGGTTTTGGGTCTTTATTACATGACCAAAGGCCGCAAATCAGATGAAACCCGCCAGGTAAAAGGTGAAGGTTTTACTTTTTACTCTCCTGAGGAAGTAATCATTGCATATAACGAGAAGCGAGTAGATCTTCATGCATTCATTAAGGTGAAAACCAATGTGAAAGAAGGAGATTTAATCACAAAGAGAATCATTGAAACTACGGTAGGCCGGGTTATTTTCAATCAGGTTGTTCCTTTTCAGGTTGGTTATATCAATGACTTGCTAACCAAGAAATCACTGCGTGATATTATTGGTAACATCGTGAAGGAAACAGGTATGGCCACAACGGCTAAGTTCCTGGATGATATCAAGCAACTTGGATTTACGATGGCCTTCAAGGGAGGTCTTTCGTTTAACCTGGGCGACGTAATTGTGCCTGAGGATAAAGAAAAAATGATTGAAGATGCAAATACCCAGGTGGAAGAGGTTTTGTCCAATTACAACATGGGTTTCATCACCAATAACGAACGTTATAACCAGATTATCGATATTTGGACGCATACCAATTCAAGGTTGACCCAAAGATTGATGAATCAGTTGGTAAATGACAATCAGGGTTTCAATCCAATTTACATGATGCTTGATTCAGGGGCTCGTGGTTCTAAAGAGCAGATTCGTCAGCTTTCAGGAATGCGTGGTTTGATGGCTAAGCCGCAAAAATCAGGTGCTTCAGGTGGAGAAATTATTGAAAACCCAATTCTTTCAAACTTTAAAGAAGGTCTTTCCATTCTTGAGTATTTCATTTCAACGCACGGTGCACGTAAAGGTCTTGCCGATACGGCTTTGAAGACGGCAGATGCCGGTTATTTGACACGTCGTTTGGTGGATGTTTCTCAGGATGTAATTATCAGTGATGAGGATTGCGGAACGCTTCGCGGACTGACTGCTTCTGCGCTTAAAAACAATGAAGAAGTTGTTGAATCACTTTACGATAGAATTCTTGGCCGTACTTCATTGCATAATGTGTATGATTTGGTAACAGGAGAGTTGCTTGTTCAAAGTGGTGATCAGATTCGTGAAGACGAAGCTCGTAAAATTGAAGCTGCCGGCATAGAATCGGTGGAAATCAGATCGGTGCTTACTTGTGAGTCTGAACAAGGAGTTTGTTCGAAGTGCTATGGAAGAAACCTTGCAACAGGTCGCATGGTGCAAAAGGGTGAAGCAGTTGGTGTTATTGCCGCTCAGTCGATTGGGGAACCTGGTACACAGCTTACATTGAGAACTTTCCACGTGGGAGGTACTGCATCAAACATTGCAGCAGCTTCAAAAGTTGAGGCGAAGTTTGATGGTATTCTTGAAGTGGATGAATTGAGACTTGTTTCAAGAGAAGATTCTGAAGGAAAGCTTGTAGATGTGGTTATCGGCCGCTCGGCCGAGATGCGAATCATCGATCCAAAATCGATGGTCATCTTAACCACCGGCAATATTCCTTACGGAGCAAGCATGCATGCTAAAAATGGAGCTCAAATTACCAAAGGAGATTTGATTTGTGACTGGGATCCATACAATGCTGTAATTATAGCGGAAACAAAAGGTAAAATTTCATTTGAGGACTTGGATGAAGGTGTTACTTACCGCGAAGAAAGTGATGAACAAACGGGCTTCAAGGAAAAGGTGATTATTGAACGTCGCGATAAAACCAAGAATCCGGTTATTAAAATTATGGATGGAAGTGAATTGGTTAAATCCTATTCTCTCCCTGTAGGTGCTCACATTGTTGTAAATGATGCGCAAAAGGTAAAAGCTGGTGAAATCTTGGTTAAAATCCCTCGTCAGTCAGGAAAACTTGGCGATATTACAGGAGGTCTTCCACGGGTGACTGAGCTGTTTGAAGCGAGAAATCCATCCAACCCTGCGGTTGTTTCTGAAATTGACGGTATTGTTTCTTTTGGAAAGGTGAAGCGTGGTAATCGTGAAATTATTATTGAATCCAAAACAGGAGAAGTTAAAAAGTATCTGGTTTCCTTAAGTAAACATATCCTTGTTCAGGAAAATGATTTTGTGAAAGCAGGGCAGGCTCTAAGTGATGGAGCAACTACTCCGGGAGATATTCTTTCCATCAAAGGACCTACAAAAGTTCAGGAATACCTTGTGAATGAAATCCAGGAAGTTTACCGTCTTCAGGGTGTAAAAATTAACGATAAACACTTTGAGGTAATTGTTCGTCAAATGATGAGAAAAGTAGAAATACTTGATCCGGGCGATACAAAATTCCTTGAAGGTCAGATGGCAAATAAGATTGAATTCCACGAAGAGAACGATTACATCTTTGACAAAAAGGTAGTGATTGAACCAGGTGATTCATCCAGCGTGAAAGCTGGACAAATTATAACTGCAAGAAAGTTGCGCGATGAGAATTCGATGCTTCGCCGTAAGGACATGAAGTTGATTGATGCACGCGATGCTGTTCCGGCAACTGCCAATCAGGTTCTTCAAGGTATTACCAGAGCTTCATTGCAGACCAAGTCATTTATTTCGGCGGCTTCTTTCCAGGAAACAACCAAAGTTCTTAATGAAGCTGCAATTAGCGCTAAATCTGATCACCTGCTAGGTCTGAAAGAAAATGTTATTGTTGGACACCTTATTCCGGCTGGAACTGGTTTGAGAGAATACGAAAATCTTGTCGTTGGATCACAGGAAGAGTACGATGCTTTGATGGCCTCCAAGAAGAAAATGAAAGCAGAACAAATCCTTTAATTTAAAGCCAAGACGATGTCAGAACCACAGAATACAGACGGACAGTTGAATATTGAGCTAACGGAAGACGTAGCTGAGGGTATTTATTCGAATCTTGCGATCATCACTCATTCAAATTCCGAGTTTGTTGTTGATTTCATTAAGGTGATGCCGGGAGTGCCTAAGGCACGAGTTAAGTCTCGCATTGTTCTTACGCCTCAGCATGCCAAACGATTGCTTGCTGCTTTGAAAGACAATCTGTCCAAGTTTGAGGCTGTTCATGGAACAATAAAATCAGATGGTGGAGGAGGAACAACTCCTTTTCCAATGAATTTTGGAGGTCCTACGGCACAAGCCTGATAAATTTAAAAGCGGAGAATTTTCTCCGCTTTTTTTATGCCTGATGCGATCTGGTTTTTTGAAGAAACGTTGCATCGTTTAAAGCGGCTTAAGAATAGTGGTGAATAGTAGAATCACTTAGCGCAAAGAGATACAGAGTAGTTGTTTCCTGTGTATTCGGTAATAGCAACTATGTTATTTGTTTAGACCTGATAATTATAATGTTTGTTATATTTGCCCGCAAACAGCTAAATACGCGAATCAATGAGAGTGCTAATAACCGGTGGGGCGGGTTTTGTGGGATCCAATCTTGCAATAAAAATCAAACAGCATTTTGTTGGTTCGGAGGTGATTGCCTTTGATAACTTAAAACGCCGAGGCTCAGAATTAAATTTAGTCAGACTAAAAGAAGTTGGAATTTCATTCATCCATGGTGATGTTCGAATGAAATCTGATTTTGCCGAAATACCGGATGTTGATTATGTCATTGATGCTTCTGCTGAACCTTCTGTTTTATCAGGACTCAATTCTTCTCCTGATTATTTAATTGACACCAATTTTTTGGGGACCATTAATTGTCTTAATTACGCTGTTCGTTCTAAGGCAAAAATGATCTTCATTTCTACCAGCAGGGTTTATCCGATTGCCAGGTTGAATGAAATAAACTTTACCGAAACAGATTCACGATTTGAGATTGCTCAGAATCCAGGTGTTTTGGGCTGCACAGTTGATGGAATAACTGAAGATTTTCCAGTTCAGGGTCCACGGTCACTGTATGGCGCTACAAAACTTGCTTCTGAATTGATGATTGAAGAATACCATGAATTCCTGAATGTTCCTTCTATCATTAACCGTTGTGGAGTTATTACAGGGCCCTATCAAATGGGCAAAGTGGACCAGGGTGTGATTGTGTTGTGGCTTGCCAAGCATTATTACAATAAAGCACTTGGGTATTTTGGTTTTAATGGAAGTGGCAAGCAGGTGAGGGACATTCTGCACATTGATGATTTGTTCTCCTTAATTGCCGATCAGCTTTCCAATTTTGATTTGTACAAAGGAAAGACATTAAACGCCGGTGGCGGAAGGAATTGCAGCATTTCGTTGCGCGAACTGACAGATATTTGTCGGAACCTCACCGGCAAAACCATCCCAATTCAGGAAGTTCATGAAGAGCGAATTGCAGACGTTCGAATTTATCTTACCGATAATTCCTATGCAACGTCCATCAATAACTGGAAACCCTTACACACTCCAGAATCTGTGATGGAGGACATTTATAAGTGGTTGCACGCCAACCATCAGCAACTTGAACCTATTTTAAGCTAAATAAATATGAACGTACTCATTGTTACCGGCTCGGGCGGCTTAATCGGAAGCGAATCTGTTGCCTTTATGCATGACAAGTTTGATCTGATTGTTGGAATTGATAATGACATGAGAAGTTATTTCTTCGGTGCCAATGCCTCAACCTCCTGGAATGTGTCTCGACTACAGGAACGTTTCCCGAATTACGAGCACCGCAACTGCGACATTCGCGAAAAAGACGATGTGTTTGCTATTTTTAATGAGTTTGGAAACGATATTAAAATGGTGATTCACACAGCTGCTCAGCCAAGTCACGATTGGGCTGCCCGTGAACCCTTCACAGATTTTACAGTGAACGCCAACGGCACCTTAATTATGCTGGAGGCTACACGTCAATATTGTCCGGAATCGGTTTTTATATTCACTTCAACAAACAAAGTATACGGAGACAATCCCAACTTTTTGCCTTTGGTAGAATTGGATAAACGCTGGGAAATAGACCAAAACCATCCATACTTTAAAGATGGAATTGATGAGTTTATGTCACTAGACCATACCACTCACTCTTTGTTTGGAGCATCTAAAGTAGCGGCAGACGTTCTTGCTCAGGAATATGGTCGTTATTTTGGCATCAAAACAGGTACCTTCAGAGGAGGTTGTCTAACGGGGCCAAATCATTCCGGAGCGCAGCTTCATGGTTTTCTTTCCTATTTAATGAAGTGCACCATTACCGGTGATCATTATACCATTTTTGGTTACAAGGGTAAACAGGTGCGCGACAATATTCATAGTTACGATCTGGTAAACATGTTCTGGCATTTTTATCAAAACCCTCGCGCAGGTGAGGTTTACAATGCAGGAGGGAGCCGGTTTTCAAACTGTTCTATGCTCGAAGCTATTGAGATTTGTGAAAGAATAGCCGGCAAGAAGCTCAATTACAGCCTTTCTGATCAAAACAGAATTGGCGATCATATTTGGTACATCAGTGATGTGAACAAGTTCAGAAATCATTACCCTGAATGGGAATACAAGTTTGACTTGGACGCGACACTCGCTGAAATTCATGATAGCATTGCACTAAGAGAAAAAGTTTAAGCTATCTGGAGATGAAGTTGAGTATTGTAATTCCTGCGTACAATGAGTCGGAGAGCATACCTGAAACACTTCGTACGCTGTATGATGAACTCAAGCTTCAGGGCATTGAGCATGAAATTGTTGTTGTAAATGACAATTCCAAGGACAATACATTACAGGTTTTAGAAGGCCTTAAGGAAGAAATACCCGGTTTGGTGATTTATACCAACAAAGGACCAAATGGCTTCGGGTTCGCTGTAAGGTATGGTTTGGAAAGGTTTTCAGGTGATTGTGTTGCCATTATGATGGCAGATTTATCGGATTCTCCGCAGGATTTGGTTGCATTTTATAATAAAATGCAGGAAGGCTATGATTGTGTTTTTGGTTCCAGATGGATTAAAGGAGGAAAGGTCATTGATTATCCGCCGCTGAAGCGGCGAATAAACAGACTGGCCAACCAAATTGTGCGTTTTGTGTTCAGAATTAAGTACAACGATTGCACCAATGCATTTAAATTGTACCGAAGAGAAACCATGGAAGGGTTGAAACCCTTCCTCTCACCCCATTTCAACCTGACGCTCGAATTACCTCTGAAAGCCATTGTAAGAGGTTACAATTACGCTGTTTTGCCCAATAGCTGGACCAATAGAAAATATGGAGAAAGCAAACTGAAAATTAAAGAAATGGGAAGCAGGTATTTCTTTATTATGATGTACTGTTTGATTGAAAAGTACTTTTCAAGAGGTGATTTTAAAAAGACCACGCTTGACTAAAGGTCAGAAAATATCAACAATCGCCTCAATCAGCATTTCGGTCCTGGTTGTCTTTTTTTATTTCTATTCACTTGCAGATTTAAGTTTGAATATCCCTATCGGGGATGACTTTCCGGCATTTGTGGATCATACTGAAGCTGCCGTGAACGGCAGCCTTGACGCGGGTGCATTTTTCTCCCAAATCAACGAACACCGGATCTTGTACGACCGGATTTTCTGGATCACGGGACTCTGGATTTTTCACTCAGTTAATTTTCAAACCCTTTTGGTAATTGGCAATTTATCTCTGCTTTCCTTGTTGCTCTTTTTTATTCACGTAAGCAGGAAATACCAAATGCCAGTGTGGTTATGGGCCACATTTGCCATGCTTATTTTTTCCTGGGTGGGCTATTCAAATTCACTTTGTGCGATGATGGCTTTGCAGAACTTTACCTTTCCTGCGCTGGTTTGCATTGGCTTGTGGATGATGGCAGGCTCTTCAAACCTGAAAAACATCTTCACAGGATTGCTGATTTTGATTCTTGCCTTTTACACAACCGGGATTGGGTTTTTGGCCATACTATTTGGATTGGCATCTTTAGCGATTCGTAAATTGAATAAAGCACTTTTGTATTCTGCGCTTGTTTCAATTCTGTTTGTTGCTCTTTATTTTGCTTTTTATGAGCCTTCTCCGGTTCAAAGCAGTCTGTTTTCAGGCCTTTCGCAACCCCTCGAATTACTGAAACGATATTTTGCCTTTTTAGGAGGAGTACTGCCCATTTCGGCCTTGAGTCCCTTGCCGGAAGCTGCGCTGGGATTGGTGCTTACCGGTATGCTCGTATTCGCTTTGCTGCGATTAAAGAATCAAACACCTCATGCACTCCTTGTAATCACCACTTTTTTCCTTTTGCTAGGGGCAATTGTAGTAGCCGCTCGTTTCGATCTGAACGAATACATTGCAAACAGATTTAAAATCAATAGCGTAATCATATTTATCTGCGTGGTACTTCTTTTTTTGAAGGCACTGCCGCAAAATGCTTTTCGGACGTTAACAATCGCTGGCTTCTTAGCTTTTGCAACCGCATTGAATCTCTTTAATTATAAGTCATACAACGATTACCGTTTTTGGGTTGATGAATTTGCAACAGATTTATTGAATGTAAAATACGGTTTGGAAACAACTGCATTTCAGCCCAAGGGGCAAAACTACATTCGAACATCCTTTTATAATCAAGGATTTCAAAGCGTTTATTCAGGACTGAAGGAGGAGCTTGTTTTGACAACTTCAAAACCGGTTCAGTTGAGCGAAAGCAGCAATAGCAGTTACCAAATCGAAGGCTGGGGAAAAGCAGACTTCCCTGCTGTGAGCAGACCGGCAGTTCGAGTGGCTGGAACAGATGGTCAAACACTTGCCTATTTGCCTGTAAACCATGCCAATGGACTCTGCAAGGACCATTCGGGCGTCCTTTCTTCAACTGCGGGCGCTGCCTTTTTTCTGGTTGATTTGAACCCTTGATGTTTTCTTCTTTCATTCATGAAAGTGAATTCGTGCATAGGCCCGGGGCATCTTTTTGATGAATGGGGAACTACAGCCAATATGCTATCTGATTTTCAGCTCCATTTTTAGGTAAATAAATAAACCTATCGAGCTCGCTTAAACCTTGTAGAATATGAGTTTTATCATATTTATTAAGCCAAACTTGCTTGAACTTTATAAGTTAACACTTAGAGTAAATTATTTATGAAAGTTTGTGCCTCTATTTTTTCAATTTTAATCGTTCTGGTTTTTTCTACACACGATTCTTTGGCTCAAGCCACGAAGGTGCAGCCTGAAATTCTTAAGGAAATACTATCCGAAATGGTGTTTATCGAAGGAGCCTCCTTCCAAATGGGCTGCACAGCTGAACAAGGAAACGAGTGTTCCAATGATGAATTTCCGGTGCATCGTGTCGAAATTAAATCCTTTTATATGTTGTCGCATGAATTTATTCAAGCCTGGTGGCTGGCCGTCGAAGGCGACAATCCATCTTCCTTTTGCCGGGGCGGAACTTTTCCGGTTGAAACCGTGAGCCATACAGAAGTGCTTCAATTTATTGATAAACTCAATGAATTAAGTGGCTTAAAATTTAGGTTGCCTACTGAAGCCGAGTGGGAATTCGCCGCGCGCGGCGGAAAAGACTCATGCGCATACAAATTCAGTGGGGGAAATGATCCAAACGAAGTGGCCTGGAACAGCAAGAATTCATTTGGTAAAACCCGGGTGGTGAAGCTGAAAATGCCCAACAACCTTGGTTTGTATGATATGAGCGGTAACGTTTGGGAATGGGTTAGCAACCCTTACAAGCTATATCGCATTGTTGCAAACGGACAAAATGCCTATGCCGACCATTATGTGATCAGGGGAGGCAGTTATGCCGGATCTCCATCGTTTTGCCGCAATTCAATCAGGTACCATTACGAAGCCTCGTATAAAAATACCTTCATTGGATTCCGGCTTGCTTTAGATGAGGAACAAATGCCAAAACCCTGATTCAATCGCCTTCGGCGCGATTAGGTTTCCCCTTTTGCGAAGTATGTCAGAAACGATTTTTTAAAGACTTTGCGGCATTAACATTATTTCACAAATTTGTTATGCATGCATAACAAATTGTTCTTAAGTTTGTCAGCATGAAGGCTTCAGAAACCGTTTGTTACAACATTAAAACTGCCTGGCATTCTATTTTTCGCATGTACAATGCGGCAGGTTTGAAGCATGATATAACCACTTCAATTGGATTTGTTTTGCTAAACATCGATTCAAGACAAGGAACGCCTGCTACGAAAATCGCTCCGCTCATCGGACTTGAAACCCGCAGTCTCACCCGCATGTTAAAGTCGCTTGAAGAGCAGGGAATCATTTATCGGGAAGCTGATCAGACTGACCGAAGAATGGTGCGTATTTTTTTGACCGATTTGGGAAAGAAGAAGCGCGAAAAAGCGCGCCAGGCTGTGCTTACTTTCAATTATATAATAAGTGAAAAAATCCCCGCTGAAAAGCTGAATTTGTTTTTCGAGGTGATTCAGGAAATACAATCAATTACAGAACATACCAAATACGAAACTGCATGAAACGAACCATTCGCCAGGTTGCTGTGCTGGGCTCAGGAGTTATGGGCTCCCGAATTGCCTGTCATTTTGCCAATATAGGTGTGCAGGTGTTGCTGCTCGACATCGTTCCCCCGGAACTGAGTGAAAAAGAAAAAGCTGCGGGATTAACTACAACCAGCAAGGCTTTCAGAAACCGCATTGTGAATGATGCACTTGCATTTGCAATCAAATCAAATCCTTCGCCGGTTTATCATTCATCGGTGAAGCAGCGCATTAAAACCGGTAATTTTCAGGATGACCTCCCGGCTATCGCCGGATGTGACTGGATTATTGAAGTGGTAGTTGAACGACTCGATGTAAAGAAGCAAGTTTTTGAGCAAGTCGAAAAATACCGCAAACCGGGTACCCTCATTTCTTCCAATACTTCAGGTATTCCAATCAATAGCATGGCTGAAGGACGTTCCGATGACTTTCGGAAGCATTTCTGCGGAACTCACTTTTTTAATCCTCCACGCTACCTAAAATTGCTTGAAATTATTCCCGGCAGGGAAACCCTGCCGGAAGTGGTTCACTTTTTAATGGAGTACGGAGACCTTTATTTGGGAAAAACCACCGTGCTTGCCAAAGACACACCTGCTTTCATAGCCAACAGGATTGGCGTTTTTGGAATTCTGGCTTTGTTTCATGTGGTTAAAGAAATGGGCCTCAGCGTTGAAGAAGTAGATAAACTCACCGGTCCGGCGCTGGGCCGTCCTAAATCGGCTACCTTTAGAACAACCGATGTAGTTGGTTTAGACACCTTGGTGAATGTGGCCAATGGATTGAAAGCCAATTGTCCCGACGACGAGTCGGCTCACTTATTTAATCTTCCGGAATATGTCCTGAAAATGAACGAAAACCGCTGGTTGGGCGATAAAACCGGTCAGGGATTTTACAAGAAAGTGAAAAACGAGAACGGGAAATCGGAAATATTGTCCTTGGACCTAAATACCTTGGAGTATAAGCCGCAAGCCAAAGTGAAGTTTGAAACTCTTGAAGCGGCCAAAAAAATAGACGATATCGGCGAGCGTTACCGCATGATGATACGTGCAAAAGACAAAGCAGGTGATTTTTATCGGAAATCCTTTTTTGCTCTGTTTGCCTATGTTTCGAATCGGATTCCTGAAATTGCAGATGAGCTTTACCGCATCGATGAAGGTGTAAAGGCCGGTTTTGGTTGGGAATTGGGACCTTTTGAGAGTTGGGACAAAATGGGTGTTAAGCATTGCCTTGAAGCCATGCAGGCTGAAGGGATTGTCGTTTCTGCCTGGGTGCAAAACATGATTGACAAAGGGTATGAATCTTTTTACAAAGTTGAAAACGGACGTAAGCTCTTTTACGATATTGATTCAGCAACCTACAAACCTGTAGCGGGTTACGACCATTTTATCATACTCGATCATATCAGGCCCAACAATACCCTTTGGAAAAATGCGGGGACAACATTGATGGATCTGGGAGATGGGATTTTGAACCTGGAGTTTCACACGAAAATGAATTCCATTGGTTCGGAGGTTCTTATGGGTATTCAAAAAGCCATTGCGGTGGCTGAGCAAGATTTCCGGGGATTGGTGATAGGCAATGATGCTCCTAATTTTTCGGCCGGGGCCAATTTGGCATCCCTGTTTATGATGGCAGTGGAGCAGGAATACGACGAAATCGATTTTTCCATTCGTGCCTTCCAGCAAACCATGATGCGCGTGAGATATTCTTCCATTCCGGTTGTAAGTGCTCCGCACGGATTGACTTTGGGTGGTGGTTGCGAGCTGAATTTACACGCCGATGCTGTAGTTGCAGCTGCCGAAACGTACATCGGACTGGTCGAGTTTGGCGTTGGTTTGATTCCCGGTGGGGGCGGGACCAAGGAATTTGCTTTACGTGCATCTGATGAATTTGACGAAGGCGATATTTTAGTGAATACACTCAGGAACCGCTTTCTTACCATTGGTCAGGCCAAGGTGAGCACATCGGCCGAAGAGGCCTATGATTTAGGTATTCTGCGCCGCGGGCGCGACAGAGTGGTTGTAAATGCGCAGCGAATTATTGCCGAAGCCAAAAAAACTGCCATTGAATTAGCTGAAGCCGGATACACCCAGCCGATACAACGAAACAACATTAAAGTACTGGGGCGCACAGGTCTGGGAATGGTTTACGCAGGTGCTAACAGCATGTACAGTGGGCATTACATTTCAGAACACGATAAGAAAATATCTCAGAAACTGGGTTATGTGCTTTGCGGCGGTGATTTATCTGAACCAACCGAAGTTTCAGAAAAATACCTGCTTGATCTTGAACGGGAAGCATTTTTGAGTCTTTGCGCCGAAAGAAAAACGCTCGAACGCGTTCAAAGCATTCTTAAAACAGGTAAAATCCTTAGAAACTAAAATCGGGCTTTATTTCAAACGTGTAATCGCAAATTGCTGAAAGCAACAGCAGAAATCCATTAATCCCAAACGAAATGAACACAGCATATATCATACAAGGTTACCGCACTGCGGTGGGTAAGGCCCCACGGGGCATGTTCCGCTTTATGCGTCCCGACGATCTGGCAGCGCAGGTCATTCAGCATCTCATGGCATCGGTGCCCGGATTAGATAAAGAGCGTATTGACGATGTTATTGTTGGCAATGCAACACCCGAAGCAGAGCAAGGGCTCAACGTTGGCCGAATGATTTCATTGATGGGGCTCAACACCGATAAGGTTCCAGGAATGACAGTGAATCGTTACTGCGCTTCAGGTCTCGAAACAATTGCCATTGCTACTGCTAAAATTGAATCCGGTCAGGCCGATTGCATTATTGCCGGGGGTGTTGAGTGCATGTCGCCGATTCCATTCGGCGGATGGCGTATTGTTCCCAATTATGAGCTATCGAAAAGTAATCCCGATTACTATTGGGGCATGGGCCTAACGGCCGAAGCGGTAGCCAAAGAATTTAATGTGAACCGCGAGGATCAGGATCTTTTCGCCTTGAATTCACACAAAAAAGCAATTGATGCCATTCAGAATGGTCGCTTTAAAGACGATATCGTACCCGTTGAAATTGAGGAGATTTATCTGGACGAAAATGAAAAACGCAAAACCCGTAAATACACTGTTGATACCGATGAAGGTCCTCGTGCCGATACATCGGCCGATAGGCTGGCCGCACTCAAACCCGTTTTTTCTGCACAGGGACTTGTAACAGCAGGCAACAGCTCACAAACATCCGACGGTGCAGCTTTCGTGCTCATCATGTCTGAAAAAATGGTTAAAGAATTGAATTTAACACCCCGGGCCCGGATGGTATCCTACGCAGTAGCAGGCGTACCGCCACGAATTATGGGAATTGGTCCAATAGAAGCCATTCCAAAAGCCCTGAAAAAAGCAGGAATGAACTTGGATGAAATTGATTTAATTGAACTCAACGAAGCTTTTGCATCACAATCACTGGCTATAATGCGTGAGCTCAAACTGAATCCGGATGTAGTAAATGTGAATGGAGGTGCCATTGCACTTGGTCACCCGCTGGGTTGTACAGGAGCAAAACTTACCGTTCAAATAATGAACGAGTTAAGCCGTCGAAATAAAAAATATGGCTTGGTAACCATGTGCGTTGGCACCGGACAAGGCGCCGCAGGTATTTTTGAAAAACTTTAATCACGAACACAATCAACTAAATAAGATCATATGGAATCAGCAGAAAAAAAACTGACCAAAGGCGGAGAGTTTCTAATCAAAGAGACCGATGCTGCCGATATTTTCATTCCCGAAGATTGGACCGAGGAGCAAACCATGATTGCTCAAATGACCCAGGACTTTCTGGATGCCGAGGTACATCCGCATCTTGACCGCATCGATGCCATGGAAGCCGGCCTGATGGCTTCCCTCCTCACAAAAGCCGGCGGGCTGGGACTTATGGGCGTTTCCGTTCCGGAAGAATACGGAGGTTTTGGAAAAGATTTCAATACATCCATGCTGGTTGCAGAGGTGGCAGGTGCAGGTTTCTCTTTTGCTGTGGCGCTTTCGGCCCACACCGGAATTGGAACGCTTCCTATTTTGTATTACGGAAACGAAGAACAAAAAAAGAAATATGTGCCCAAATTGGCTTCGGGCGAATGGAAAGCTTCCTATTGCCTTACCGAACCCGCTTCGGGCTCCGATGCCAATAGCGGTAAAACCAAAGCTGTTTTGTCGGCCGATGGCAAGCATTACATCCTCAACGGACAAAAAATGTGGATTACCAACGGCGGTTTTGCCGACATTTTTACAGTTTTCGCTAAGATTGACGACGATGAGAACCTGAGTGCCTTTATTGTTGAAAGAAGTTATCCCGGCTTAAGCATTAATGAGGAAGAGAAAAAAATGGGAATTAAGGGATCATCGACCGTTCAGGTGTTTTTGAACGATTGCATGGTACCTGTCGAAAACCTGTTAAGTGAGCGCCAAAACGGGTTTAAAATAGCGGTGAATATTTTAAATATTGGACGAATTAAATTGGCAGTTGCCGCCATTGGCGGATGCAAGCAATGTGTTTCAACTTCGGTCAATTATGCGAATGAGCGTGAGCAGTTCGAACGCCCTATTTCCAAGTACGGGGCCATCAGATACAAATTGGCTGAAATGGCCATTCGTACATTTGCATGCGAATCAGCCTGCTACAGAATCGGGCAAAACATCGATGATGCTTACGATGCTTTGATTGCTGAAGGCATGGAGCCCGGGAAGGCCAAACTCAAAAGCGTGGAGCAATTTGCGGTTGAATGTGCCATGATGAAAGTTCATGGTTCGGAAGTGCTTGATTATGTAGTTGATGAAGGCGTTCAGATTTACGGTGGAATGGGATATTCAGCCGAAGCACCCATGGATCGTGCTTATCGTGACGCCCGAATTAATCGCATTTTCGAAGGAACCAACGAAATTAATCGCATGCTTACGGTAGACATGATGTTGAAACGTGCCATGAAAGGAGAACTTGATTTGATGGGACCCGCCACTGCCGTCGCCGAAGAATTAATGGGAATACCCGACTTTGGAGAAATGGATGACGCTCCTTTTGCTGCTGAAAAACGAGCGATTGCAGGTTTTAAAAAGGCGGTATTGATGGTCGCAGGATCTGCCGTTCAGAAACTCATGATGAGCCTCGCAAAAGAGCAGGAAATTCTCATGAATATCGCAGATATGCTTATTGAGTTATATGTATCTGAATCGGTGTTGCTGCGCGCAGAAAAAATTCAGCGAACCCAGGGTGAAGAGGCTGCTAAATATGCCAACATGATGGCACGTGTTTATTTAAATGACGCTGCCGACAAAATTCATATTGCCGGTAAAAATGCAATCAACTCATTTAACGAAGGCGACGAACAGCGCATGATGTTGATGGGTTTACGCAGATTTACCAAAGTAAATCCTTTAAATACCAAAGAATTAAGGCAAGCCATAGCGCTTAAATTAATTGAGGAAAATAAATATTGTTTTTGATTTAAGTCTTAATCAATTTCCGCTTTTATAGTGGGAACAAGGGTTTTAATCAGGAGATTATATTTCTTTATTTAAATTGCAGATTACTTTCGTAGCAACAGTTGGTTAATTTTTTAACAGGCTGTTGTTTGTATTTGCTTGTTGGTATGTAAGTTAAACCCTAAATTTAGATTGGCATCTACATGAAGTTAAATTAAAATTGTAATGGGATTTGTTCCCGTGCATCTTTGATGCGAAAACAATAAACAGTTAAGGTTAGGTTAATTTTATTGTTTTGCCGGCTCCTTTCAGGAGCCGGATTTTTTTACCCCTATTTAAAACTTGCTTCAGGCTTAATTAGGTAAAAGAATTCACGTGAATTCCTGATTATCAGAGTCTACTATGATTTGCCGGCATCTCTCAGGCAGTGTTCCATGCTGTTCCAAAAAGCATTTGCTGTTTGGTCCCACGAAAATTGTTTGACTCGTTCCAGTCCTTTTTTAATGAGGGTTTGTCTAAGGGTTTCGTCTCCAGCAAGCGTTTGCAGGGCATCAGAAATTGACTTTATTTCCAGCGGATTGCAATAAAGTACAGCATCGCCACCGACTTCGGGCAGTGATGTAACATTAGAAGCAATTACCGGCGTGCCGCAAGCAAATGCCTCTAAAACCGGAATGCCAAAGCCCTCAAACAAAGGCACAAAAGTGAGTGCAAATGCAGCTGATAAAACCCTATGCAGGTCTTCGGCACCCAAACGCCCTACAAAAATGACATCGGTCCCAAAAACGCTGCTATTCACAAACTCCTGGTCGCTTGCCGACCACCATTTTTTATTCCCAACCACCAGAAGTTTTATGTCTTTTTTGCCCGATTTACGGTATTCAAAGTAGGCTTCAATCAGTCTACGAAGGTTTTTTCTGGGAATAATGAGACCAATGAATAAAAAATAATCCTGACCCTGTGAGTATTTGTTTCTTGTATTTTTGTTTTCGCTTTCAGGCAGTGGTTTGTAGGAAGGATTAACACCATTTAAAGCAACATCTATTTTGCTTGGCTTAATTCCATAACTTGTAACAAGGTCGTTTTTTGTGTATTCTGAAACAGTTGTTATTCTTTGTGCTTTTCGCGCAAAGCGCGGAAAATAATAATTGTAATACTTCCTGACAACCTGAGGTAATTGCTCCGGGAAATGATAAAAATTTATATCATGAATAACGGATAAACAAGGCGTCTTCCCGCGCAGCGGAATGTGACCGTCAGTGGAGACAAATAAATCGGCTTTGTGCTTTTTTAACAAATAGGGAATAACAATTTCAAACCAGGGAATAAATAATGCAACATGCCTAGTAGGCGGCCCCATATAAAGCGCTAGAACGTTTTCTGAAAAGACAAACTTTTTGGCGAAAGGTCTGTCAAAAATAAAAATGAATGAATGTTCGGGGTGGGCAATGGCGATTCTTTTTAATGTTTCAAAGGAAAACCAACCTATCCCGTCGAGTTTTCCTTCCTGCATCAAACGTGTATTTACAGCAATCGTAGCCATTTTAAAGTGCAAACTTCTTAATTGTTTCCCTGCTTATGAAGCAGGAATTTCACAAAAAAACATTTAAGTATCTTAAACTCAATTTATTTATTATTTACAAAAAAAAACAATGATTTCATTAACTTTGACATCTGTTTCAAACGGGCTCAAACCTATGAAATAAAGCTCAGCTTTTGAAATAAGCAAACAACATGAATGCAAGCGGCACTAAGTATAAGACAACCATCAATTGTGGCTCATGCATTGCCAAAGTGCAAACGACTCTTGATGAACTTCTCGGCGAAGGCAAGTGGCAGGTTGATACCCAATCGGTCGATAAAATACTTCTTACAGAAAATGATACCTTTGATGAAGAAGATTTGATTCTTCGTTTGGCTGAACTTGGGTACGCAGCAACACCAATTCAAAAATGAAACACTTCATTCACATAATGTTACTTGGTTTATACCTGACGGGAAGTTCAGGTTTAAACATACAGTTTCATTATTGTGGCGGTGATTTAAGTTCATTTTCTGTTTTATTGCCGGCCGACGATTGTTGCGATTGTGAAGGTAGCTCTAACTGCTGCAGCAACGAAAGTGTAGTGTTTCAAGCTGCCGATGATCATACCCCGCAGCAAAGCTCAGATTTAAACCTAAACTGGCTTTTACCGGAACCGCAATGCAATTACGAATTTTCTCAGAATTGGGTCAGCAAAAGCAGCGCGTTTGCACAGTTTTATGCTGATTTACCACCTCCTGAAATTCGATTACTGAATGCCGTATGGATTATTTGATATGAGATTTTTTCAATTCACGAAAAATTAATCTCATTCAAATTTTTATACCCATGATACACAACATTTTATTGGCTCTTCTGGGCCCGCTGTTTATCAGTACAAGTCTGTTTGCCCAGGTAAAAACAGACACGCTTCTTGTTGCGGGCGACTGCGAGCATTGCAAGCAACGGATTGAACTTACCGTTGATATGCCGGGCGTTAAATACGCAAGTTGGGACAATGCCTCTCAACAACTGATTATTGAATACAAGGCAAGTAAAATAACGCTTCAACAAATATCCGATGCATTAAATGCAGCCGGACACGATACCCGATTGGGTTCAGCTCCCGACAGCGTTTACGACAAGCTACCCGGCTGTTGTCATTACAGCCGATTGATGCCGGAGCAGCAAATTAAGCAACCCTGAAAGCTTTTTGCTCATGAAATTTTTTCATATAAAGTTTGCCGGTATAATTTTGTTTATATCGCCAAACCTGGGTTTCGTCCATGCTCAAGAAATCAAGGGACGTGTATTTCAGAAGAACGTTTCCGGCGATCAGCAAAGTCCATTGCCGGGAGCTGTTGTCTTTCGGATTGACCAATCAGCAGCTACGCAATCTGATTTGAATGGGTTTTTTGTCCTTCCTGCCGGAGGCAGTGATACTCTTATATGCTCATTTGTAGGTTTTAAGCCTGATACAGTGGTTCAACAAGGAAAGCGTAAGCTTGATTTTGTCCTGATACCCGGTGCTGAAATCACACAATTTGTGGTTGAAGAACGAAAGCAAAGTACCATTGTTTCGCGGCTTGACCCCATAAAAACAGAGGTAATGACCCGCGACGAATTGCAGAAAGCCGCATGTTGCAATCTGTCTGAAAGCTTCGAAACCGGAAATACGGTAAGCACGGTTACTACCGACGCTGTTACCGGAACACGAAAAATCGAATTACTGGGCCTTTCCGGAGTTTATACGCAAGTTCAACGTGAAAACCTTCCACAAATGCGCGGACTGCTTAGTCATGCCGGTTTTGCGCAAATTCCCGGGACATGGATTGAGAGCATCCAAATAGGCAAGGGGGTTGGATCGGTTGTTAATGGTTTTGAGTCCATTACCGGGCAAATTGATATACAACTCAGGCAACCTTTCGGCAAAGAGAAAATGCATTTCAATTTGTACAGCAATCAGCGGGGGAGAAACGAGCTAAATTTTTTCCGCGATATCGCCATTGGCAAAAATTGGTCAACCCTAACTATGTTGCATGGAAGCTTTATGCAGGGTCAGTGGGACAGGAATTACGATGGTTTTATGGACAATCCTGATTCACGCCAGTGGAATGTTGAAAACCGCTGGAAGTATTTCGGAAAGCGCATGGAAGCGCAATTTGGCATCCACGCGCTGCAGGATGAGCGAATTTCGGGAACTACGCATCGACATAATGAAGCAAACAGCATTCATGCCTGGAGGTACAAAAATTTGGTTACACGTGCCGATGCATTTTTTAAGCTGGGGATTATTTATCCAGGCAAGTGTTATAAAAGTTTGGCGTTTCTGGGGAATGCCTTCTGGTACAAACAAAGCACAGAATTGGGTAACAGGTTTTACGATGCTCAATGGAATTCGGCAAATCTTCATATGATTTATCAAAATTACATTGGTGGCAACGAACAGCTAAGTTTTAAAACCGGCTGGAATATGGTATATGATGATCTGGATGAGGTTTTTTCATCGCAATCCTTCGTAAGAAAGGAGCTGAATGCAGGGGTTTTTAATGAAATTACCTTCAAAACGGGAATCATAACCATTATTGAGGGCATGAGGCTCGATTACAACAATCTGTTTGGTTGGTTTTTTACGCCGCGTTTACATTTTAAGGCAGATATAACAGAAAATACAATCATCCGCCTTGCAGGCGGAAGAGGCCGCAGAACGGCCAATGTAATTGAAGAAAACATGGGTTATTTTGCCAGCGCAAGAAAGTTAAACATACAACCATCGGTAAACGATGCATCCACAGGATACGGCTTATTGCCTGAACTTGGCTGGAGTTTCGGTGGGGGAGTCATGCATACCTATAAAATAGGACGCCGTGAGGGCAGCCTGTCGGCAGATGTTTGGTATACGCTTTTTGAACGCCAAACGGTTGTTGATCTCGATCATTCGCCTCAGGAACTGCTCATTTACAACCTCAGTAACGGCTCATCGGCGGTCAGCACGCAGTTTGACTGGAACCAGGAAATTGGACGCCCTTTGCAGCTGCGGATGTCATACAAGTACACCGATGCCAGAACAAATTTTACTTCCGGCCGCTTGTTTAATCCATTTGTGCCCGCCCACCGTGCCTTGATGAATATGGAATGGAAAGCTAGGAAGGACAAATGGCTGGCCGACTTTACCCTGACCTACCAGGGCGATAAGCGTTTGCCGGGATCTTTATCCAACCCCGAGGAGTTTCAAATGCGGCAACGTTCACCCGATTTTGCTTTGATTCACATGCAGTTGACCCGCAATATCAAGAAGATTGCACTGTATGTAGGTGTTGAAAATTTGCTGGATTTCAGGCAAATGAATCAAATTGTTTCAGCAGCGAACCCGCATAGCCAATACTTTGATGCTTCCTACATTTGGGGGCCCACATTGGGTAGAATCATTTATGTAGGCATGCGGTGGCAATTGGATCGGGTAGAGGAGTGAGAACAAGTGATTAAAAACCGAATCATGTTGTGAATCATATTGCATTGCTCTATTTTAGCCACTTTAATCAGGCGATGGTTACAACCTTTATTTCAAAAAAAGTCGATTGGCTTCATGCATTCATCTTGAAATCTGCTTTTCCACAGATATATTCAGTTGAATTCGAACAAAAAAAACACAGTATCATTCGCTGGATTCTTGGTGTTATTATTTTAATAAGGTATAGTCAGGTTGTAAATGCTGCTCAATATTTACCAGTCTATGAAGATAGGGTATTGGGTGGAATAGGGGTTTTGATTGTCGGTTTTTTCTATATGACAGGAGTTTTGCTGCCTCTGATGACCTTCTTGCTGATGTTTGCAATCACGTATTTTGAAGAGCAGTTTCAGGTTTACACATTAGGGACAAATATATTGTCCACCTTTTTATTTGTTACTGCTTTTGCTGGTTCAGGAAGATATTATTCAGTTGACCATTTTTTACTAAAAACCAAAAATGCAATTGGCAAGCCGGTAAAAGCTCTTTACAATTTCATTGGAAATCCTGACAAGGATCAGTTGCGAATTCTTTATTTCTTTGGGTTTTTAAGTTACGCAGTGGTTAGTTTATGCGCATTGTCGTATCATTTATTGGATGAGAATTGGATGTCAGGATTGACGCCTTATTACTTTTTTCCGGGTGCTTATTTATCTAAATATTATTTCTTCTTTAGAGAAATACAAGCAGCGTCTCCTGAATTTTTTAAAGCCTTTAGCATATTCAGTATTTTTGGACAAAGCCTTTTTCAGTTTTTTATGATTCCACTGATGTGGTTCAGATGGGGGAGAGTTTTTGTCGTTTTGTGGGGATTTGGTTTTTTTATTGCTTCCCTGTTTTTGATTAATTTATCCTATTTGCCTCATGTTGAGGTGCTTTCCTGGTTAGTTTATTTTACAAGAGTGAGGAAAAACGAACCCTTTATTTTGTTGTTTGACGACCGTTGTAATTTTTGTCGCCGATCTGTATCTACACTTCGTTTCCTAAATTTTAACGGATTGCTTGAGTTTGTTCCCATCAGCGCTTCGCGCGATTTGCTTCAGAAACACAGTCTGAATGAAACCGATGTGAAAGTGTGGATGTATGGAATAAGAGGAAATGAAATCTTGAAAGGTTTTGATTTGTATTATAAAGTGGTATTCAGAAATCCACTTTTGTGGCTGTTGATTCCCTTTTTTATTGCAGGAAAATACACCGGCCTGGGTTATAAAATTTATGCAGGCATTGCTAAAAACAGGTATAAAATATTCGGCACCTGCGAATTGTCCTATCCAGAGCCTAAACCTTCGGCTCCTGGCGTTTTAAAAGCTTATTTGCTGCGGGCTAGCACGATTGTGTTATTGACTCTTTACGTTACTTATCTTTCTTTCCAGTTGCCAATTGTTGGCAATCAGGTAAGATATTATGTTGGACGTGTGCATTTAGGATTTGTTTTGCCTGTGGCTGATTATGCCATTACCTGGGGTGGGTTTGTGACACCAATTGTTTTTAATGCGAGTGATTTAAAATTAAACGAACGTTTTTTTAATTTGTTCAGAATTACAGCTGAGGGCGAGCAGCTTGTTCAATTTATCAATGAAGAAGGTGCGAGGTTAGATTACATAACCGGTACTGACTATCTTTTCTTATCAAACCACGGTTCTGATCTTTTGTATTATGCATTAATCATGCGATTTGAAAGGAATTTGACAGGAAAGCAAGTGGATGATTTTTTAAGCGCTGAAAATTATGGAGGCGGTATCGTCAGAAACTTAATGGAATTTGATAAAAGGTACATTGAAAAAAACGACAAAAGCTTATTTAACCAATTTAAAGGTTACAAATTAATAATATATGAAAATCGTTGTATTTCCTCGCTTGAACCGGATCGATTTGAAAATAAGGTAATTTTTGAAAAAGAGTATCCGAAGTAAATATTCATTTAGACATTAAATCTGAAGAAACAAAATGAAAGTTGCAATCACACAATCCAATTACATTCCATGGAAAGGGTTTTTCGACTCTATAAACATGGTCGATGTTTTTGTATTGTATGATGATATGCAATATACAAAACGTGATTGGCGCAATCGGAATCTTATAAAAAACACGGGTGGTTCTCAGTGGCTGAGTATACCCGTAGAAGTGAAAGGGAAATATTTTCAGAAAATTAGTGAGACCCGTATATCTGATCCTACGTGGGCAAAGTCGCATTGGATGACATTGAAGCATATCTATAGTAAGCAAGCTGGATTTGTATTGTATAAAGATTGTTTTGAAGAATTGTATAATCGCCAGTATACTTATTTAAGCGAAGTGAATCATGCCTTTATTGTAGCTATTTGCGATATTTTGGGTGTGGAAACAGAAATAAAATGGTCGCATGAGTTTGACCTACCTGAAGGAAAAACAGAGAGATTGGTGAGCATTTGTGCATCATTAAATGCAACAGAGTATTTTACTGGTCCTGCTGCCAGAAATTATATGGATGAATCCTTGTTTGAAAAGGAAAGAATTCAAATAAATTATTATGATTATTCAGGATATCCTGAATATGATCAGCCATTTCCGCCTTTTTCACATGCAGTATCTATTTTGGATTTATTATTTTGTGCAGGCATTGATGCCAAAAAATTCATGAAATCATTTTAACAATGAGCAAGGAGATACTTAAACAGGTTGATCAGTATTATACAGATAAGATTGTAAAGCACGGGGCTACACCGCGCGGAGTTGATTGGAACGGGGAGGAGTCTCAAACAATGCGATTCAACCAGCTGTTGAAGGTGACAGAAGATGAAACAGAGCCATTTTCAATGCTTGACTTTGGTTGTGGCTACGGAGCATTGCTTGAATTTATGAGCTTGTCTTCGAATTCCAAAATCGATTACACAGGGTTTGATATTTCGAAGGAAATGATTTTGAGTGCACGCAATAAATTTGGTGATTCTTTTAAGTTTATTGATGATTTGAAATCTGACTTGATTTATGATTTTGCCTTAGCAAGTGGTATTTTTAACGTGAAACAAAATGTTTCAAGTGATGAATGGGAAAGTTATGTGTTAACCACTTTACACGAATTGAACAGAATTTCAAGAAAGGGATTTTCATTTAATATATTGACTTCGTATTCTGATAAAGAATACATGCATGATTATCTGTATTACGCATCTCCGGAAAATCTATTTTCTTTTTGTAAGAAGCATTTCTCAAAACGGGTGGCATTACTGCATGATTACCCATTGTATGAATTCACTATCATTGTAAAAAAATAAGTATGGACGGGAAACCACTAGTAATATTTGGATTGGGGGATATTGCACAAATTGCCAATTATTATTTCGATATAGACTCGAATAGAGATGTCGCTGCATTTACTGTTGATTCGGCCTATAAGAGTCTTGAAAGTTTTGAAGGAAAACCTGTGATTGCTTTTGAAGAAATGAATCAAAACTTTCCTCCTGAAAAGTATGACCTATTCATAGCTTTAAGTTATTCAAAAATGAATAAAATAAGGGAGCAAAAGTATTTTGAAGCTAAAGAAAAAGGGTATTCACTCGCTTCTTACATTTCCTCTAAATGCAGTTTTATGTCGCAGTTTAAAGCCGGAGATAATTGCTTCATTTTCGAGGACAACACAATTCAGCCTTTTGTTCGGATCGGTAACAATGTGACCTTGTGGAGTGGTAACCATATTGGTCATCATTCAGTAATTCACGATCACAATTTTATTAGTTCACATGTGGTCATTTCCGGTCATTGTGAAGTGAAAAGTAATTGTTTCATTGGAGTAAATGCCACAGTTCATAATAATGTAATTATTGAATCAGAGAATTTAATTGGAGCCGGTGCTATTATTGCTAAAAGCACTGATTTTCAAGGTGTTTATTTGCCTGCGCCGTCAAGCAAATTTAAAAAGAATTCAAACGAATTGAATTTTTAGTAAATGCCTGCTACAGAGATATCGATAGTTATTCCCGTTTACAGGGCAGAGAAGATTGTTGATGAGCTGTTGCTGCGGCTCCACACCAATTTACAGGAAATAACCAATCACTATGAAATTGTTTTGGTTGATGATAGAAGTCCGGACATGGGCTGGCAAAAGATGATGGAAGGTGCCAAAGCTGATAAGCGTGTTAAATGTGTTCGCCTGAGTCGCAATTTTGGACAGCATTATGCATTAACAGCTGGCCTGTCTTATTCTACAGGTAATTATGTAATCACCATGGATTGCGATTTGCAGGATGATCCAGCCTACTTGAAAGTTCTATATGAAAAAATAAAAGAAGGATTTGGCATCGTTTATACATCCAAAGTCAGAACTGGTCACGGATTTATAAAGAATTTTTTTGCGCGTATTTACTTTAATATTTACAATTGGCTTTCCGATAACGGGCAAACGGAATCTGATGACAGAGGAAGTTATTTAATCATGAGCAGAAAGGTAGTTGATGCTTTTCTGAGAATTAATGATTATCACCGACACTATCTTTTGATATTGAAGTGGATCGGATTTAATTCTGCAAATATTCGCATTGAGCATAAAAAGAGGTTTGAAGGAAAAAGTTCATACACATTTAAAAAACTGGTTTCTCATGCCTTAAACGGTATAACCTCTCAGTCGGTTAAGCTTTTGCACCTTTCGGTGGGCATTGGTTTTACAATATTTCTACTATCATTAATTCTTGGATTCTCTATTATTGTTAAGTACTACATATCCGGCTACCAGGCTGGATGGACTTCTATTTTTGTGCTTATTTTATTTTCTACAGGTTTAATGCTAATGTCGATAGGGGTGAGTGGAATTTATTTAGGTAAAACCTTTGAGCAAAGCAAGCAAAGACCACTTTTTATTGTAGACGAGCTGATTAATATATCTGAGAATGAATAAATGGACCAAGCAAGGGCACATTTTCAAAGCGTCTGGAGAGTTTCCATGGATGCAGTCGCATGCCGCTAATCCGTTTGCAATTAAACTTGAAAGAGATATTTACAGGATATTTTTCACCGTTAGAGATTCATTTTCACGCTCATTTATTACCTACGGCGATTTTGACGTTAGTAATAATTTTGAATTAATTAAATTATCCGATAAGCCGGTTTTGGAGCCCGGTGAACCTGGACTTTTTGATGATTCCGGTGTTGCTGTTGGCTATTTAATTATTATTGACAACAAACTGGTATTGTATTATTTGGGTTGGAATTTAAAAGTAACCGTACCCTGGCTAAACACCATTGGAATAGCTTTTTGGTCTGATGATGAGCAGAGGTTTGTGAAAGGAGGACGAGCTCCAATCATGGATAGAAGTGAAGAAGATCCGTTTACAATTTCTTATCCTTCAATCTTGTTTGAAGATGGCAGGTATAGGATGTGGTATGGTTCTAATTTGCAGTGGGGAAGTAGACAGGAATCTATGGAGCACATCTTTAAATATGCAGAATCGAAAGATGGAATTCACTGGAATCGACTCAATAGAATTGTACTGAATCTTCAGCATCCGGGCGAATATGCATTATCAAAACCATTTGTGATAAAATCAGGCGAGCTTTATAAAATGTGGTATTCTTATCGCGCCAATGGCGAAATTTTGCATTACAGAATTGGGTATGCTGAATCGATCGATGGACTTAACTGGATTAGAAAGGACGAATTGGCAGGAATTGATGTTTCTCCACATAACTGGGATTCTGAGATGATTTCATATCCTTTTGTATTTAAGCATAATAACAAGTGGATCATGCTTTACAATGGAAATGGATATGGCCGTGAAGGCTTTGGTTGGGCTACCAGTCCTATTCACGCTTAACTTGAAAATCCAATTTATTTTTGTTTGTTGCAAAGCAATCTTTAGTTCTTTTCAATCATTTCATAGAAAAATATCATCTTAGCGCTTATTTTGTATTGAAAAATGGCATTTATCGGATTCAATAAACCCTACATGTCGGGTAAGGAGCTTGATTACATTAGGCAAGCTATAACAAATATGAAAATCAGCGGCGATGGTGAATTTACCCATAAGTGCCATGACTTTTTCACCAAGCGCTATGGATTTAAGAAGGTTCTCCTCACCACTTCCTGTACTGATGCGCTTGAAATGGCCGCCATTCTGGCTGATATCCAACCCGGCGACGAGGTCATTGCTCCTTCTTACACCTTTGTATCCACCGTGAACGCATTTATGCTTCGCGGTGCGAAGATTGTATTTGCTGACAGCAGCAAAGATTCTCCCAATTTGGATGTGAGTGCGATCGAGTCTTTGATTACCCCTAAAACCAAAGTAGTTGTTCCTGTGCATTATGCCGGCATCGCTGTGGATATGGATCCGATTCTTGAATTGGCACAAAAGCACCAGATTCTTGTGATTGAAGATGCAGCCCAGGCCATAGATTCCTATTACAAAGGAAAACCATTAGGTAGTTTAGGAAGTCTTTCGGCTTTTTCTTTCCATGAGACCAAAAACATTATTTCCGGCGAAGGCGGCATGTTGGCTTTGAACGAGGACCGCCTCCTTGCCCGAGCCGAAATTATTCGTGAAAAAGGAACCAACCGATCAGCTTTTTTCAGAGGCGAGGTAGATAAATACAATTGGGTGGATATTGGGTCTTCCTTTTTGCCTTCTGACATGATTGCAGCCTTTTTATTTGCACAGCTCGAAAGTCTGGACAATATTCAAAACCGAAGGAAAAATATTTGGAATCTGTATTTCGAAGGACTTCTTCCTCTTCAGGAAAAAGGCTTTGTTCGCCTGCCACTCATTCCTTCGTATGCGACCAACAATGCGCACATGTTTTATTTAGTGTGCCGAAATTTGAGCGAAAGAGAAGCTCTGACTGCACACCTGAAAAAACACCAAATCCAGGCTGTTTTTCATTATCTAAGTCTGCATAAAAGTAATTTTTATATGGACAAACATGATGGCCGAACATTGCCCATGTGCGATATGTACAGCGATTGCCTGCTCAGATTACCGTTTTATTATGAATTAAGCGACGAGTCTGTTTTTCGCATCATTGAGTTAATTAAACAATTCTATGAAAACCGATAAACTTTTCGATTTTGTTTACATATTAATGACTGTATTACTGACAGTATTTGGTCAATTGGTATTTAAATGGCGAATGGATTTAAAAGGTGAATTTCCCGCCGGTGCTGTCAATAAATTTCAATACATTATATGGGCTTACCTTGATCCGTGGATTATTTCAGGTTTTGCAGCTGCTTTTCTTGCCAGTATGTTTTGGTCAATTACGTTAACCAAGTTTGAATTGTCGTTTGCCTATCCGTTTACGAGCTTATCCTTTATTCTTGTCTTGTTTTTAAGTACCCTTATTTTTAAGGAACCTTTTACAATTAATAAATTAATTGGGGTGCTATTAATTATAGGTGGATTAGTTGTGATATCCCGCAACTGATTTTATTTTTTTCGTGCAACCACCAAACAACTTCCACCAAAGGGTATTTTTATATTATTTTTAATCAACCACCTTTCTAATGCCCAGAAAGGTCCCATTAATTTTGTTAAGATACCTGAATTACTGTGTTCGTTATTAGCTTTATCGATGCTACCTACTGCTGCAGATTTGGATTTTACAAGCTTTTGTGCCAATGTTCTGAAGATAAAAATGGGAAATATGAGGACCGAAAAAATATAGGTTCCGTAAACCATTTCAAAGCCTGCTTCTGATAAGGTTTTACGAAGTAATTTAATGGTGTACCTTCGGTAATGTCCGGCGTAATCATCGTCGCTCGACCACAAGAATTGATAGGCAGGCACTGTAATAAAAACCATGGCGCCTTGAGGCATCGATTTGCTTAATGTGAATAAAAATTCCCTGTCGTTTTAATATGTTCTACAACGTCAAACAAGCCGGCAGCTTCAACACTTTCGGCTTTTAATCCCGATTGCTCAAGGGTTGAACATATTACTTGCTTAACACCACGTTTAAACGCAGCCTGCGCCCCTTTTTCGCCCGGCTCAACTAAAATAACTTCAATTCCTTCTTTTTGAAGGCCTTTCGAAACATATCCGTTTCCACCTCCGATGTCCCAAAATGTTTTTTGGGGTGCAAATTTCTTCACAAGGTTTGCAATGCAGGCATTGCGATGAGCAAACCAAAAACTTGAATCTTCAATCTGAAGACAATGTGCATTTCCCGAATCGGGGTAGGAAATAACTTCTTTGGAAGGGGGATACCAAATCCCATCTTTTAAAACTAAACTATCTGAAATATTACGTATTTCCTTCATCCTGATTTTTTTATTGTGAATTAAAAATGCAATTCACCTCGAATTTTTTTTTATTGACTGGTTTGCCTTGCATATACTTTGTAAGAACCTTCGTTGAAAACCAGATTGTATTCAGTTAACAAAATGCTGCCAAGACTGGCCGAAGTAGATGCAACAGATTGCGTTTCATAATTCTTAAAATCAAATTGATCTTCTCCAATGGCCTCAATGATAATACTTGGTTTAAATTGCTTTAAATCATTTTCATAAATATCCAATGCAAGCTGTTTTCCTTCATAATTGCCAACGGCAAATTGAGGATACAAATACCCGCCGCCTCTTTCACGTTCAGGCTTTACATAATATTTATTGCTCCAACCCCAAACCAGTACTCTGTCGCCGGGCTTGCTGTATTCGGCTATTTTTTGCTGAACTGCATCCAATGGTAGTTCCTCACTGTTTGCCAAGGTATGCAGCGGATAAAATTGCCTAAATCTCAAATCATGGATTTGTGATATAATAACAAGTAAAGCTCCCGCCCAATAATACTTTTTTAATATGGGAAAGGAATGAATCGCTAATGCAGAAAGAAAAATTAGAAATGGCCAATTAAGTAAACTGTAATGAAAGAAATTGTTGCCCGGCTTATGAATTGAATACAGAGCAGCAACAAATCCAACAAGGATAATAGAATAAATCATGTTTGTTTTTTTGTCGCCATTTCGGATTGACTGATACAATGGTATGATTGAAAGGAGCAGAAGAACAAAAAATGGGAAATATTCCTTATTTAAGAAGAAACTTTTCAGAAACACTATGGCCGATCTGGGGTCTTCGCCCAATGGGCTGAGCTCTAAACCTTGCTCTGAATATTGCAAGGCAATCCCAAACAAACCTGCAACAATTTCGAATCCATTGGCAATTAAAACGGGCAGAAATATCAAAAGGAATCCGGCAAGTCCCCCCCCAATCATTAATAGTGCATTTTTGTAATCCTTGCCAAGGGCAAGAAACACGACTGCTGTTAAACCGCTAAAAAAGGCTATCAATACGCTTTGTTCTTTAGCAAAAGGCATTAAACCAAGTAATATTCCGGCAAAAAACCAGGCATATTTGCCTGCATCCGATTGTTGAATTCTAAATAATTGCAATAAAAACAACATCATCAGCAATGATGCAAACAACTCGCTATTGTATGCAATGATATCTGCATTTCTCGACATACCCGCAAACACCGCAAACATGAGAGTAACTGCCCAGGATGTGCGTTTATCGAACCAGCGACTCATTGCTTTTTGAGCAATTACCAAAAATACAATGCTTAGTATAATCTGCATGAAACGAGCCTGCACATAACCCGCGCTTTGCGTTAAAAATACAAGTATGGCTAAAGGAAAAACGGTAAAAAAACGTGTGTAATCAAATACCATAAAATACCTGAACCAGGTCATGGGTTCATGGGCCATGCTTCGGGCGCACAAAATCCACTGTTCTTCGTCCTGATTCATGGTCCACAACTGAAAAAAATCGTAGCTGCGAATCAGAAAAAATAAAGTAATAAACAGGCACCAAAATAAAATGGGCGAAATTCTTTTGTTGATCAATTTACCCACAAGAAAAACAAATCCTGCTACAAGCAGCAAAATAGCAAGATTCCAGGTGTATTGATTTTCAAGTATTTTAGTAAGGATGGAAAATAGCATGACTCAGAAATTAAAATCTCAGAAAGGAATGAATGACCTGAGAAAATAAATATGATGAAAAGGAAAAGGACTGTAATAGCTGATTTGCTCACCCAAAAACTGAAAAGGCGGAATGATAAAGCATACCACAAGAGTCAGAATTGTCAGCATTCCCAATAACTTGGGATTTAGCCTATTTACAATGATCAGTGAAATAAAAATAAGCGGAAAGCCATACGAAGCCGAACGGATAATATCGCCAACAATAAAAGATGAAAGGGTGTTCAAAAGAATAAATCCTGCAAAACACATAAATGCTAAATAGAATTTATTTTGATAAAGAATCAGGGCGGCAGCCAAAAACAGAATCCAAAAACCTTCAAATTGTATCAATGCCGATAAAAAGAAACGTTGCTCCATTTGTTTAAAAAACAATTCAAGCCCAACCTCATTGGCAGGGTCTGTATAATCGGTGCCCAAACCAAAGTTATTTGTGAGGTACAAACGCAATGCAATAGCAAGTGGAATGGACAGCAAGGGAATGAAGGCGCCGTAATTGGTCTTTGCGGGCTCTTTTCGATTGTAATTTTCGAGAATAAACAGAGTGATGCCTGCAATAAATGCAAGAATGTAACCACGTTCATCTGACCAAATAACTGCAAACAGAAAGATCAACTGCAGGATTCTGAAACGCGCAAATAGCGCAGCTAGTGCGAAGAAGAATGGCCAGGCATCCAGATGTCCTGAAATGTCAACAAAAGCACACTTGCCTGCAAAAATAAAAGCAAATGAAGCCGTTAACATTAGCGAATACAAGCGATTGTCAATAATTCGTTCGACCAAAGCCAGAAAAAAGAATATGCTAAAAAAGCCAAGTATAAATTGAATTAAATAAATGCCCCAGGCATTTAAATGCAGAGCTCCCGCAATAAATGGAACCGTTAATCGCAACTTCTTTTTCGCTGCATGCGAGGCCTGCGGAATGTCTTTTAAGGGATCGGTAATGTCTTTACTTTTCCGCATAATTACCGTCCAAAGTCCCGAATCAGAATGAATATATTCATTCATCATGTGCAATCGGGGAGTAGCCAAAATTAACGATACAATGCCAATAAGAAGAGCTGTTTTAATTTGTCGGTATTTCGAAACAAACAGAGGTTCAAAATACTTTTCCAGCGTGTGTAGCAGGGCTTGTTCCATCAGGTGTCATTCAGCTTTTAATGCAATTTCTGAATTGAAATCCGAAATGTATAAAAAACTTCATGGCTTCTTGCATTAAGATTTATCAAAAAGACTCATTTGATCGTCATCGTCTTCAATATCAATTTGAAGCGGACTTTCGGCTGATGGCTCTGCAGTTTTGGCTTGAGTTAGTTCTTGTTCCTCTTCGGGAAGTTCCGGCTCGGGCAAAGATTCAAGCGCCACAATTTTACGTGGTGCATGATTGGCGAGGCGCTTGCCTTTGGCCTTAAATCCTTTCACCCCAATAAATTCATCAAGTTGGATTTCCTGCACAGGGCGTTCAAGTTTACCCATTTTGCCGAATTCCAGCTGCACACGTGGGAAAGTATCCAGACTTACAAAATCAAGCTTTGAATCAGGATGCTCGGAGATAAAAAGTGTTTTTTTATCGCCACCTTCCACCAAAAAGCGTTTGACCATATGAAACTTGGTTTCACCATCGAAATAAATGACCGAAAGAGGTTTGCGTTGATTGAATTTACCGATGTAAATAAGGTCTTCATCGAAATGTGTAGCAGGATCGGGATCGTACAAACGATAGGTTCCACTTTGCATAATGCAAAGGATTTTATCGCCTGCGGCAAAGGATCCCAGCAATTCACCTCGCCCTTCGGCATTGATTCGTTTCACGGCTTCGTCCCACCAGATTTGACGGGCCGAAAGGGTAGATTGACCTTTTTCCTTCAGAAGTATTCTGCGAATAGGAATTTTACTTAAAATATTTCCACCTGCACCCCGACCTTTAATGGCCAGTGTGGCAAAATCAAAGTCGAAACTAGTCTTTTTTAACTTGGGGCGTGGCTTCAAAAATATTTGAAGTGTTTCACTTTCGCCGTTGGGGTTGGCACTTAAATAAATAACCCGGCTTCCTTTACTACCCTTGGTTAAATCATATTCCTTATCGCGAATTACGCCCGATATGGCAAAACGTTTTACATAATAAGGGCCCGTTTTACCATCCTGATAAACCATGTTGTAGGTGGTTCGGTCGTCGTTTTTATTAAAAACGCCAATATGCAAAATGTCTTTACCAACAAAAGCCTTGTCCGAAATTTTCGAAACCAGCATGCTTCCGTCGGCTCGAATTACGATAATATCATCAATGTCGGAACATTCGCTAACGTACTCATCCTTTTTTAAACCGTAGCCTGCAAATCCTTCGAGCCGGTTCACGTAAAGCTTTTCGTTATTAATTACCACCCGCGCCAACTCAATGGTATCGAATTGGCGGATTTCAGTTTTGCGTTCTTTTCCGGCCGAATATTTCTTTTTCAATCCCTGGTACCAGGCAATGGTGTAGTCGTTTAGGTGTTCCAAGTGATGATTACAATTGGCAATTTTTTCTTCCAGACCAAGTATAAATTCATCGGCTTTAAAGGCATCGAATTTTGAAATTCGTTTAATTCGGATTTCGGTTAGCCGAATGATGTCGTCGCGGGTAACATCCCGCCGTAGGCGGGATGTAAATGGTTTCAGACCTTTATCAATGGTTTCAATAACCGATTCCCAGGTTTCGCACTCTTCAATGTCGCGGTAAATCCGCTCCTCGATAAATATTTTTTCCAAAGAACTAAAATGCCATTGCTCTTCCAGTTCCTCTTTTTCAATTTCCAGCTCGCGCTTGAGCAAAGCCTTCGAATAATCAACTGAAACCCTGAGGATATCGCTGACATTGGTAAAACGTGGTTTGTCGTTTTCAATAATTACCGCATTGGGCGAAACGCTTACTTCACAAGCCGTTACGGCATATAGCGCATCAATGGTTTTGTCGGGCGATATTCCTGCCGGAAGATGCACCAGTATTTCTACCTTATCGCTCGTATTGTCTTCAATTTTCCTGATTTTTATTTTACCTTTTTCGTTGGCCAGCAAAATCGAATCAATCAGCGATCCGGTGGTGGTTCCAAAAGGAATTTCAGAAATAATAAGCGTTGCTTTGTCCAGTTGGGTGATACGTGCTCTGATTCTTACCTTTCCGCCTCGCGCCCCATCGTTGTACTTCGAAAAATCGGCCATACCGGCCGTGGCAAAATCAGGATACAATTCAAAGGATTTCCCCTTGAGCACCGAAATACTTGCATCAAGCAGCTCAATAAAATTATGAGGCAATATTTTACAAGCCAAACCTACCGCAATACCTTCAACTCCCTGCGCCAGTAGCAAAGGGAATTTAACAGGCAAAGTAAGTGGCTCTTTATTCCGGCCGTCGTAACTGAGTTGCCAATGGGTTGTTTTGGGATTGAAAAGTATTTCCCCGGCCAGCTTCGAAAGTCGTGCTTCAATGTATCGCGGGGCAGCCGCAGAATCGCCCGTGAAAATGTTTCCCCAGTTTCCCTGACAGTCAATCAATAAATCTTTTTGTCCCAGCTGAACCAAAGCATCGCCGATAGAAGCATCCCCGTGAGGGTGGTACTTCATGGTATGTCCAATGACATTCGCCACTTTGTTGTATCGCCCGTCATCCAGTTCCTTCATCGAATGAAGAATACGACGCTGAACAGGCTTCAAGCCATCTTCAACATACGGAACGGCTCTTTCCAGAATTACATACGATGCATAATCCAGAAACCAGTTCTCGTACATGCCCGAAACCAGTAAGGCTTTGTCGCCACCGGCTTGCTCACTTTCATCTGGAAGAGCGGGCTCTTCTTCAAACTGTGAAAAATCTTCTGTATCTTCTGCCATGATGCGCAAAAATAGATAAGACCTTCTTTTTTTACCCGATTTTCGTCCTAAGTTACTAACATAAGCACCAAAATCAGCCTTCTGCATCGGGCAAATTCATTTTAGTTCTTTTTTGATTCCTAACGATATCCTACATTCGTGCTTCGCATGAAAAAGAGCATATTAATTTTCCTGAGCGTTTGTGTTGCCGCTCAAGTAATGGGGCAACAGGTTCAAAAAACGTACATCAAGGCCTCAAAAACAGGGGTTTTTAGTCCACGACTGGCCGTGGCCGACTTCAATGCCCGCATACAATCGCTTGAAGCTCCTTCGCCGGGTGGCAACTCGTACAAATCATTCCTGATGAGGCAGAAAATCGAGCTGCGTCAGCAATTTGAAAAGGGTACACTTCAGCCGGCTGCGCCAACACAATCAAAAAGCCTGGCTATCCCACCGCAGGTGGGACGAAGTTTTGGCATGCAACGAACCCTCAGTTCAGGAACCACCATTGATATTACCGGTGGTATTCCAAACGACAACACCATGGCAGTATCAAACCAAGGCATTTTACTGGCGGGCATCAATAGTTTGATTTATGCCTATGACCTGGATGCCGATTCTGCTCTATTTCCGGGAAACCTCACCATCAGTCTCAGAACCATTGCCGGAGGCGGAGGCGTGGAGGATTATTACTTTGATCCGAAAATTATTTACGATGAACAAGCCGACCGATTTATTCTTGTTTTTCTGAAAAATGCTGATCCTCAAACCAATGGATACATTGTCGCGTTTTCAAGCACCTCCAATCCCGCCGATGACTGGAATACCTACTTTATTACCGGAAACCCTTTAAACAATGACCGTTGGACAGATTTTCCTGCCATTTCATTGGTTAATAATACATTATATATAACAGGCAATCTCATTATTGATACCGCCCCAACCTGGCAGGAGGGTTTTGACGGTTCGGTTATTTGGCAAATACCTATTCAGGCCGGTTACGATGGCGACACCGAAATTGCCCCTGTTTTGTATTCCGATATCCGATATAATGGCCGGTTTATCAGGAATTTACATGCAGTGCAAGGTGCCAGGGGACAAGCTACGGAAGCCTATTTTATGTCGAACCGTAATTTTGATATCCAAAACGACACGCTTTTTTTGCTGCATTTGCGTGAAGACGAAAACGGGGATACCCTGCTCGATATTAAATTGGACAAAACCGATACACCTTACGGGATGCCGCCCAACGGCAGACAAGGCGATACCGATCCCGAAGATCCTACCACCGGACTTCAAACCAATGATGCGCGCGTTTTAGGAGCTTTGCTTCACGAAGGCGAAATTCGCTTTGTGGCCAATACATTAAATACATCAACCGGATTTTCGTCCGTGTATTTTGGCAAGGTGGAAAATCCGGAATCAGAGCCAAAAATTACCGGTCAAATCATTGGAAATGAAGTGCTTGATTATGGTTATCCGAATCTGGCCTTTAGCGGTAACGAAAATTGTGATACCGAGTGGCTCATTGGGTTTAATTATACCTCGCCCGACAGTTTCCCGGGAATTGCCTGTGTTTATGTTGATAATAATGGAAATATATCGGAGCCAACCGTACTCAAAAGCGGTGAAAATAATGTGGACCGCCTCAGCGGCGGATACGAGCGCTGGGGTGATTATTTTGGGATGCAAACACGATTCAATCAACCCGGAAAGGTTTATACAACAGGTTTTTACGCGCTGTTTAACCGAAAAAACGGAACATGGATCAATGAGCTGATCAGCCCGGACACTTCGCAGTTATACATATCAGTGCAGGAGGGAGGCAATGCGGGAGCTTGCACCGGAACCTTTACCGTATCCACCTTTGGTGCTTCAGGCGCAACTGATTATTTTTGGAATGGCACCGCCGGTTCATCGGTTTATTCATCCGCCTGCCAAGGCGATACCATAAGTTTGACTGTGCGCGATGCCCGCGGATGCACTCAATCAAAAAACCTGGTAGCCTCTGCTACTACCCAGGCAAATACCCTGTTTCCTAATCCGGTGGTAGATCGTTTGAACATTCAGTTTTCGCTCGAAAAAACAGCTATGGTTCAAGCCGAAATTTATGATGCGGCAGGTAAAAAAGTAGCCGATTTGGTGCAGTCGCAGGTGCAATCAGGTTTAAACGAAATTCAGTTCAACCTTGATCCTCTGGCCCAAGGGCTTTATTTTCTGCGCCTCTCGGCAGATGGCAAGGAGTTTCTGACAGAACGTTTTGTGAAGTCAGATTTCGGAAATTAATAGCTGCCCTATTGCAAATAACGCCTTGTTATGTATTTTGCGGTGTCGAAACGACACTATTAAACTACCCATGGAGAAGAAAAAAGAAATGAAACGCCTGAATTTCTGGCAAATCTGGAACATGAGTTTCGGATTTTTTGGAATTCAGTTTGGATTTGAACTGCAAAATTCGAATGTAAGCCGGATTTTTGAAACCCTGGGAGCCAATAAAGATGAAATACCGATTTTATGGATAGCGGCACCACTTACCGGATTATTGGTACAGCCCATTATTGGGTATTTAAGTGATCGTACCTGGCATCCTTACTGGGGGCGGCGTCGTCCTTATTTCTTTATCGGTGCTGTTTTGGCAACCATTGCTCTCATGGTGATGCCGAATTCATCGGCGCTTTGGATTGCCGGAGGGATGCTTTGGATTATGGATGCGAGCATCAATATTTCTATGGAGCCTTTTCGGGCCTTTGTGGGCGATAAGCTGCCGCCGGAGCAACGCACCGCAGGATTTGCCATGCAAAGTTTCTTTATCGGGGCGGGTTCTGTTATCGCAGCATTGCTGCCCTGGATTTTCAAAAATTGGTTCAACCTGAGTAATACCGCCGAGGCCGGCGTGATTCCTGATTCCGTAAAATGGTCCTTTTATGTTGGGGCTTTTGCATTTTTAACCGCTGTTATGTACACGGTTTTTTCTACCAAAGAGTTTCCTCCCGAGGACATGGAGGCCTTTAAACGCGAAAAGCAAAAGCAGAGTCTCGCCAAGGCTTTTACTGAACCGTTTACCGGCATTTTTAAAATGCCCGCTACCATGAAACAATTGGCCTGGGTGCAGTTTTTTACTTGGTTTGCACTTTTCGCCATGTGGATTTATTCCACCAACGCAGTTACCACCTCTATTTACGATATGCATGTGAAGCGCTCCACTTTCGAAAAAATGGACGCTGAACTGGGTCGCTCATTGGCTACCTTTTCAGGCGATAGCGAGGCTTTGAAGCGTTTCAGGGCTTTGCAGACCGATGCTTCAGAAGTCCGCCAGTTCCAGGCCGGCCTCGATCAGGTATCTATTACCATCAATCTGGCTAATTTTTTCAGTGACCACCCGGAAATTCTTGATCCTGCAGAGCGGGCCGACATTGAGCGTGTGAAGGCGCAATACAACGATGGCGCCGATTGGTTGGGAGTTTGCTCATCGGTGCGGAACGGTGTAGCTGCACTTTTTGCTTTCCTGATTCCTTTGATTGCGCGATACACCAGCCGAAAGAAAACACATATGCTTTGTTTAATTATCGGTGGTATTGGTTTGGTTTCTATTCGTTTCATTCATGATCCTTCTATGCTGGCTGTGTCCATGGGAGCCGTTGGCATTGCCTGGGCAAGCATTCTTTCCATGCCATACGCTATGTTAGCCGGGGCCTTACCGGCCGATAAAATGGGGTATTTTATGGGGGTGTTTAATTTCTTTATCGTAATTCCTCAAATTGTTGCGGCTACGATTCTCGGCTATTTTACCATGCATCTTTTTGCCGGAAATACAATGAACACTCTTGTTTTGGGCGGTTTTTTTATGGCTCTGGCCGGACTTCTCACCCTGCGGGTGAAAGATGAAGATTGATGCAAAACGCGTTAAGCGTAAATGAGCTCGTTTTTTACACAAGGCTTTCATTTTAAGCAGGTTTAGTGAAGATTTAGCTTTTTTGAAAAAATCGCTGACTTTGTGCCTGAATTTTCTTATAGGTTTGTATAGTCAATCAACTATGCCATCCTATAAATTATGAGAATTCTACACTTACTGTTATTTGTTGCTGTTTTTCTTTCAAAACAGCTTTCTGCACAATGGATTGAGGTCGCACCCATGTCGGTGACCCGCGCAGGGCATGTATCTGCCTTGCTTAACGATGGTCGCTTATTGGTAGCCGGCGGTTGGGATTACACTTCCAATTTAACCAGTGCCGAAATTTATAATCCGGATACAGATTCCTGGTCAGATGCGGGCAATATGAGCAGCGAGCATTACACTGCACAGGCAGTTACGCTGCAAGATGGTAAAGTGCTTGTGATTTCAGGCTTTACAGGTGCTTTCAATACCGAAACATGCGATTTATTTGACCCTCAAACAGCTACATGGTCATCAGGCGGATTTTTAGCCTATGGACGTTCATCCTTCACGGCCACCTTGCTTCAAGATGGAAGGGTTCTTGTTGCCGGCGGGTTCAATGGTTCCGAAAATCTGAAATATTGCGAAATATATGATCCTGCATCCAACTCCTGGTCATTAACAGATTCTTTGGAAACGGGGCGTTCCTATCATACCAGCAGCCTGCTTCCTGATGGGCGCGTACTGGTGGTTGGTGGCTTTAATCCTGATGCTGGGTTTCAGTTGGCTTCGTCCGAATTGTTCGATCCTCAAACAAATACCTGGTCTGAGGCAGCTTCCTTAACCATTGGTCGCGATTATCATGCGGCCTCCGTGCTCAACAATGGAAAAGTGATGGTAACTGGAGGAAGGAATTTCAATGGTTCCAATAACTTCGCTTACAATGGTTTAACTGAAGTTGAAATATACGATCCGGCAAGCAACTCCTGGGTATTTGACGAGTTTTTACCCAGCGGATTGAGTTACCACAAACAGGTAACCATTGGCACTGGATCGGTGCTGGTTATAGCCGGAATTGATAGTTCCAATTTTTCCAATAAGGGAGGATTTACAACTACAGCAGGTGTAAGCTATTTGTATGACCCCGAAACAGGTGAATGGAGCGATGCCGGTATGAATCAGGACAGTAGGTACGAAATGACAGCTGATGTGCTCTCTAGCGGTGAGGCAATAGTAACTGGTGGAGTTAACGCCAGCGTAGAAATATATGATTTACCACTCTCTGTCGAACCTAAATCCACTTTCAATGCAATGGAGGTTTTTCCCAATCCTGCCAACATGTTTGTACAAATAAAATTGAATCAATCATCTGAACTTGTTCATTGTCAATTGCTTGATGTTTCCGGGCGAACCATCGAAAGTGCCGTTTCAAGGTCCGCTGATGGGCTTTATACTGTGCATGCAAAGCATGGATTTTTTGGTATGGCAATCATTAGGGCTGTATCGGCCGAAGGCGAAATGTTTAACGCGCCTGTTCTATTTAAAAACCAATAAGAAATATTCATTTAATTATATGAATTGCACATCGAAATGAAAAAATATCTAGTCATATCAGCCATGTTAATTTTAGCTGCTTGCGCAGCTAAGAAATCAAGCCCAGGTCAGACTGCTGCTCCGGTGCCTACAGAAAGTGATTATCTGGCAAGTGCGCAAAAAATTGATCCATCTATGACCTCGGAAATATTCTCCCTCACAAAGAATATTTTTGAAATCGAATGCAATCGCTGCCATGGACTCAAGAAACCCGCTTCGCGAACACCGGAAGCCTGGCAAACGATTATTCCTGATATGGTTAAAAAAGCCAATCGCAAAGGAGCTGCAATTTCGCCTGAACAGGAAAAAAATCTGCTTACTTATGTCCTTGCTGTGCGCCAAACGGGGATGTAATTATTTATTTTAATTCAGGCTTTTAGTATATTTTCATTGCTATTTTTTTAAGGAAATTGATTTAATATAGTACCTCGTTTAAGCAATGAAATGAATCCATAGCTTCCTTTCTCGAAATCGAGTTATATGTCTGGCAATCAGTTTTTTTTGTTTACTATAATTCTAATTATATTTAGCGATATTTCGCTTTTTTTATAAGTATTTATGTTTGTTAACAGTTTAATTTTTTTTAGAGTTTTAATTTATACTAATATTCACTAAGCGTTTACTAGTTTTAAAATTTTCTATTGCATTTTGGGCAGCTTTTTAGGAAGCATTCCAATAAGTATTTGGGGTGTATTTTCTTGCGGAATTTCTTTTTATGAACTATGTTTCCATGGGCTAAAGTTGGCATCGATTTATTGAAGCTTTGGCGAGCATTAAATTAATTCATAACTTGCTTTATAATTTCTACCGCTATATGAAACAAGTCTATATACAGTGTTGCCTTTTAATTATGGGATTTCATTTAGATGCTCAAAATTTTATTAGAGCGTATAGTAATTTACCTTTTTCAGACACGCCCGGTTTAGTTCTGCCCGAAGATTGCATTCAGATGCCCGATGGCAGGTTTGTGATTACAGGTTATACCGGGTATATACTCGAGACCGATGCTTTTGGGAATCCCCTTTCTACGCATTCTTTATTCTCCGGGATTAATCCTTTAAGTGATGCGATTAATTACAGTTGCATTTCGGTCGCCGGGAATAATCAAGTTTTCTTGGGTGGGTCCCTAAGTCCGGACTCTGTGTTTTTTGCAAAAATAGATTTATCAAGCGGTCCGGAATGGCTTCGTGGTTATGATTTATCGGGAAACAACATCAAGGCTATGGCAACAACTGCCGATGGTAGTCTTATTGCTTTAGCTACATCCAGTCGTGGGGCATCGCAGAGTGCTATTCCGGTTATCACAAAAATTAATTCTCAGGGAAATCTTATTTGGCAGAAACGCTACTTTAATTCCGATCCTGCCGCAGGCAGAATGCGCTGGGAAAGTATGAGCCTTGCCTCCAACGGTGATATTTTAATAGCAGGAGTCAGCGCTGATCCTTCGCCGTTTGAAGCGCAATTTGTTCGGTTAAATCAAGATGGGGAACAGGTTTGGACGAAGTCAATTGAGGCAGCCAACAATAACAATGAGGAGGCGATAGGTTTGTTTGAAACCTTTGACGGCACCTTACGTTTTGCAATTGGTTCGCCATTGCCGGGAGTTCAATTAGCCACCGGATCCATCAACGGCGATGGAACGCTAATCAACGCAAGTTCGTGGTCAGGATTTTCTTCAGCACCAAATTCTTCGGCTGTTTTTGCGGATGGAAAAACGGCTGTGGTTTTTGATAATAATTCGGAGGTTCTCTTTTGCGATTCTGATGACAACTTACTCTTCTCTAATGCCTATAATTTTCCGGGATTGGGAACGCTTATTTTTGATAAAGCTATAAGGGGAATTGATAACAACCTTGCTTTATTTGGTGGATATTCTGTATCTTTTTTCGGTGATTTTGTTATTGCATTGTTCACGCTACCACTTACAGGTGAAACGGCACCCGGTTTTTCAACATCTATTAGCACTGATTCCCAACCATTTAACCCCGTATTTGTAAACAGAAATATAACGGATTCAACGGGTTCTGCTATTTACAACCTGAATTTGTCATATGCCGAAATTGAACTGATGTATGACACCTTGTTTGCCAATAATCCACTGCATTTTGAACGAACTGAAAATAAGTCACCTTTTATGGTTTATCCCAATCCTGCATCAAACGAAATATCAATTTCTTATTCTTGCTCGGATTGCCTCTTCGAGTTATACGATTTAAAAGGTCAATTGATTAAATCATTTATCATTAATACAGATGATTCATCATTCGATGTGACTGCAGTACTACCAGGGACTTACTTTTTATGTTTACGAAATCATACTGAAATCATCGAATCCAGAAGGGTTTTAATTCTACCTAAATAATCTAAAAATTCATAGGTTTAATTTATTTAAATGGATTTTACTTGATTAAAGTTCCTGCATTTCTGTACCTTGATTACCCGGTTCTCTGCGGCTTCCGCCGCGGGATTTAAACAATGATTTACCCGGTTCTCCAAACTGCCAGGTATAGCTTAATCTAACATAACGAGTTTCCCAACGCCGGTAAGTTTCCTGAATTAAAACATCTGATTCGAAACGTGTTCCAAATCGCTTCGAATTAAAAAGATCACTTACTGTTAAATTTAAATTCGATTTTTTCCCAGCTTTAAAAGACAAAGAAAAATCGATAAACTCAACGGGCAGTATCAGGCCCTGAGGGATGATTCGAGACGCCTCGTAATTTCCATTTAACTGAAATTTCCATTGATCGTTCAGGCTGTATTGAAGCATCAATCTTGCATTCCAGCTCCAACCCTGGTTATTGATAAATATACTGTCGCGCTGAAGACTTACATCGGTGTAAAATATATTCGAATTCAAATTGACTGTGAACCGATCGTTTAACCTTACTCTGGTATTTCCTTCAAAGCCTCCGCTATATTGATCAGTGCCATTGGCATAGGTGCTGATTAGCAACGTGGGGTCTATTTCGGATGGGAAAATCACATTGGTAATGGCTCCTTGTTCATACCTTAAATAAATTCCGCTAAAAACACTCAGAATATCTGTTTGAATAGTCGCATTTAATTCTGCCAAATTAAGAAACGATGGAGCCAATACAGGATTTCCAATTTGAATTAATTGCCTGTCTGCATAAGTAATAAACGGGATCAACTGCATGTAACCCGGACGAGCTATTTTTCTTGAATAATTCAATTGTAAACTTGTCTTTTTACCTAACTGACGACTTAAATATACCGAAGGGAAAAGGGCTTTATCAAGATCGGCCAGTTTTTGAGGATAGATAAATGAATATGTTTCATTGGTTGTTAATTGTCTGGCAACAAAATAGGTGTCTTCAAAGCGAAGGCCTGCCTGCCAGCCCCACTTTCCATGATTTCCTGAAACATTGCAATAAGCCGCTCCAACAAAATCATCTACCCTGAAAGCATTACTCAGCGTGCTGTCTTCCAAAGTTTGGCTTGAATTGGGTTCAGTAATTTTAACTAAAAAATCAGAAAATGATTGTTTATAGGCGACTCTCAGTCCACTTTCCAGCCTGATTTTCAAGGTGTCGCAACTGCTGTAATCGAGTTGAAAAATGCCATAATCGGCTTCACGACTGCCCGAATTCTCCTGATACTCTCCGGGGAAAATGTAGCCCTGAAAAAGGGAAAACCCATCAAACGCAAAATTATTCACGTTGGAAGAGGAAATGAATGTGATGTCGGCACTTAATGTTTTGCCTGGACGAGGAGCATCCCGCCGGTAGCTTAAATAGGCTGAATGCGTTTTCCAGTCATTAATTTGTTGGTTGTTTCTAAAGCCTGAAGAAATGTATTGGCCTTCATTGTTGTAAAGGGCAAACATTTGATTTTCATTTATTTCTGAGTTGTTGGGACTGAATCCATACGTGAATCTTAGTGCTGAACGAATGTTTAGCTGGTAGTCGCCTTGAAAATTGAGGTTGTAATTAAATTTTTTGCTAAGATTAAAATTGTCAAGTCTGAAATTGAGAGCTGATTGCTGATTGCTGTCCAGGTATTCGCGGCTTGAGTATCCATTGTTATTGTTATTTGCGTTAAACAATCCACCGGAAACTTGCATCATAAACTTCTTTTCTCTTATGCTGAATGATGTATTCAAACCATATCGGGAATTGCTGCCAATCGAAGTGTTTACTCTTCCAAAATAGCCCGGCCTGAGATTTCTTTTCATAATGATATTCAGGATTCCACCCGTAGCATCAGCAACGTATTTAGCCGAAGGATTTGTCATCACTTCAATACGATCTATTTCATCACTGGGTATCTGATCCATGCTCAGCATGCTGGGCCTACCATCAACAAAAATGGTTGGAGCCTGGTTTCTCAATTGCACAGCCTGGTCAGAACCAACGGAAATACCCGGAATGGACTTAAGTGCATCTATGGCAGTACCTCCTTTAGCTCCCAGATCCTGATCGGGATAGTAAATGCGTTTATCAATTCCAATTTTAATCGGGTCCCGGTCGGCCTGAATTTCTACCTCTTTAAGAAGTTCAGAATTGGGGCCTATCTTTATATTCCCGACATCGTTTTTAATACCTTTTTTCAACTTAGTGGTTTGAACATATTCATGGTAACCCAGCAAATTGATATGCATCGTTCGCACTTTGGAGACCTGGGCCTCGGTCTGAAACGAGCCGTCCTGAGCCGAAATGGCACCACCGCAAAGTGCACCCAGAGAATCTTTAAAAGTTACTACAGCAAATTCCAGGGGATTGCCGGTTGAGGCATCCAGAACCCTCCCAATGACTTCCACTTGTTGAGCTTTGCCGGTAAGGGCGATGATTGATACAACTAATGTGATAAAGAAGCGGATAAAATAGGACATGCTTTGCAAAGATACATTTGTGTAGCTGACCAGTTCACAAAATTTTGGTAAAATGAAAAGTTTATTGAACCTTGATTTAAATGATGCATAAGGCTGCTAAAGTTTTAAGCATGTTAGATAAAATAATCAGGGCTCCATTCTTTTGTGATGCCCGAAATCTTCAAATTATTTTCCTCTCTGTATTCCTTTTGTTTGGTATTTGGTTTTTAGACTGGTCGTCTGAAGCGCGTAATTTTTTTATTTTTTTTCCTGTGGCAATATCTACACAGTTTTTAGCAGCATCTATTTTAAAGCTTCCTTTTGATTCACTAAAGAGTGCTGCAATTACTTCCTTGGGAATGAGTATGTTATTTAGGTCGGATAGCGATTGGATAATTGTGTTTGCCGCCTTCGCAGCCATTGCCGGGAAGTTCATTTTTAGAATCAGGGGCAAGCACATTTTTAATCCGGCAAATTTCGGTATTATAGTAAGTATATTATTGTTTCAAGATGGATGGATTTCTCCCGGTAAATGGGGAAGTTCATTGATTTTATTATTGCTGATTTCTTCGGCGGGCCTGATGGTTTTGTTTCGTGCCGGACGAATTGATACCGGACTGGGCTTTTTAATTACATTATTTATTCTCGATTATTTTCGAATAATTATTTACCAGGGATGGTCATTGGATGTTTTAATGCATAAATACATGAATGGCTCATTGTTGCTATTCAGTTTTTTCATGATTACCGATCCCGCAACAACACCAAATCATTCTAAAGCACGCATTATTTGGGCTATTTTAATTGCCTTTATTTCTTTTTTTCTTCAATCGTTTATGCAGGTTCACACAGCGCCACTGTGGACATTATTTTTTATTTCACCCTTAACTCCATTTTTTGACATGATTTTAAAAGCTCCAAAATTTAGCTGGTTACCGATAGGTAAAACATCTGTTGTAGGTATTGTAGTAACTATGCTTACCTTGTTTTCTGTTTCATCTGTTTCTGCATTTTGTGGATTTTATGTCGCGCAGGCCGATGCTAAATTATTTAATAAATCATCGCAGGTTATTTTAGTTCGCGACGGCAGTCGCACAATCGTGACCATGCATTCTGATTTTTCCGGCAATGTGAAGGATTTTGCTATGGTTGTTCCTGTTCCTGTGGTATTAAAGCGAAATGAAATTCGGATTATTCAACCGGGTATATTTAAAACTCTGGATGCTTATTCCGGTCCGCGATTGGTTGAATATTACGATGAAAACCCCTGTTACCCGGTGCGTGTGATGGAAGACAATGCTTTTCCCATGGCGGAGAAATCTATCACACGCGGTAATGCAATGATTACATCTACCATGAAAAAAGAAAAGGTGGTAATTGAAGCTCAATATACAGTAGGTGAATATGATATTCTGTTGCTTTCGGCCGAAGAGTCAGGAGCTTTAAAATCATGGTTGATAGAAAATGATTATAAAATCCCGCCGCAGGCGGAAGAAGTGCTTGAGCCATATATTAAAAACAACATGAAATTTTTTGTTGTTAAGGTGAATCTGGAAGAACAAAAAAATTTAGGTGTGACTGAATTAAGACCGATTCAGATATCCTATGACTCGCCTAAATTTATGTTGCCCATTAGACTGGGAATGGCGAATGCAAGTGGCAATCAAGATATGATTGTATATGCTTTTTCAAAAAAGGGAAGGGTAGAGTGCACCAATTACATTACGCGCTTAATGCCGACCGGCAAGAATATACCATTGGATATTCAGCAGAAATTTGGTAAATTTTACAAAGATTTATTTTTCAGAACCTGGGAGCGGCATAAAGATGCCGTTTATGTTGAGTATGCATGGAATGTCACTCCAACCTGGGGCGGCATGAAATGCGATCCTTGCACGGGACCTCCGCCGCTTACTGCCGACTTATCGGAAGCAGGAGTGCACTGGCATGCTGACGGCAGCGGAAATCAGGTTTATTTCACACGCATGCATGTGAGATACGGTCGCAGTTATTTTCCGCAGGATTTGCAGTTTCAGGAAACGCCAAACAAGGAGAATTACCAGGCCAGATACATCACCACGCATCCCGCCGCAGGCGATTTGAGTTGTATTGAAGGTCAAAGGTATTTGTATGAATTAACCCGCCGCAGGCAAAAAGAAGTACAGAATGTGGTAGCTCTGGCGGGATGGAAAAGCTCTCAATACAATGCATACATGAATGAATATGTTAATAAAATTGAGGACCAGAATATTCGTGAAAATTTAATGGTGCCGGCAATGCCGGCAGATGATGATTCCGGACCCAATGATTCCGGCTGGAAATGGAAATTTTCATTTGTTTTTATGTTCATGATCCTTTCTTCCTTGTTCTTTTTTAAAAGACGAAAAATGCCTCTTGTTTGAGCTTTTAATTCTGATTTTTTAGAGCTATCCTCGCCAGGGTAGCTCTTTTATTTTTGTCGCCTATCTATTTGATTTTATTTTTCAATTACGCTGATGATTGATGCAAATAATTATTAAATCAACCAAAACCAGGTTTTTGCGAAGAGTATATAAAATTCATACAATTGTTAAGCGGAAGATTAAGATTTTTTCTACTGAATCATCATTAAACTGGCAAATAGGTACATTGTGTAAACAGCACCCGACTCCATGTTAAATAGGCTAGTCAGCAGTTAAGCAATATTTCATCCTTGAGTGATCGATTAAATTACATTTAGGATTCTGGCCGTTTATGTGAGGGCAGAGAAGGAGCATGATCGGGCCGAATGGAAACTTGGAAGAGAATGGATTGGAACAATGGACAGGCATGGAAAAGATGTTAATCTTTGGATTTTTCTTAAACTTATGAAATTCAATGGAATAGAGGAAAATGGCGAACCGGAAAAGAAATGGGCTTGATGAGTCAGGATTTCTTATTGAATTTGGCTTTATCGAATAAGGAGGAAAAACGAGTCAGGCGTAAATATGAGACTTGCCTTGCTGATGTATTTGTGCCGTTTGTGACATATGATGTTCACTTCAGATCATGATGATAGCTGGAAATATTAGAACCTTTTTACCAAATCTTATCTGTTTATATTGGCTAAAAACAGTTACAGTTTATTCGCAAATCTGCCGCCATTCAGCCACTGTCAATTGATCCGGATTGTTGGCGGGAAGCTGTCATGTTTTTTTTGATAAAGGACTCAATAAAATTTTATAAACTGCGTTTGCACAATTCACTAAGTTATTTACCTTTACATGAATAATAAACCTTTGTTTATGAACTACCTCAAATCAGCTATTGCCATTTTGGCTATCGGAGCTTTATCATCTTGCGACAGCAATGAAGTTAAGCTTTGTTTTAAAGCAGACAGTACTACACCTAAAGTAAATGAACGTGTTACGTTTAGTGCCGGTTGTAGCGAAAACATTCAACTATACCATTGGAATTTTGGTGATGGAAAAGACACCGTTACCAAATCCAATACAGTAGAACATCGTTTTGAGTATCCGGGATATTACGAAGTTACTTTGCACAATACAACAGAGGCAATGTCTGATCATTGTCCGCCTGATGGTAACGGGCGTTTAGCGCGGACTTCTATTGAAGTTCAACCTTGATTCGGTTTTGAAGATTATAACAACTTTAATCAGGCCTGTTTTTGCAGGTCTGATTTTTTTTTACTCATTACTGACTGTTGTTGAATTGCCAGGAATAGACAGCATGCTGTATAATCTTTCGGCACGTGAGAATGGAGCCGCCTGGTTTTTGTTTTCTCTCATCATGCTTGTTTTACCTCGATTGGGAGGCAATAAATGGTCTTACCTCGCATCGCTTATTTTTTCGTTATCGGCTGCAGTGCTTTTCTACATGCCAGTGTACCGAATTCATGGGATTACAGGAAAATTTAATTACAGCGAGTGGTTTATATACAATTCTCCGCCTGTGAAGGCGGATACCTTGGAAGTAATCAGAGACCGTCATGTAAATGCTTTGTATTTTGAAGCAGAACATACAAACGCTGCCGATGTTTGGGTGATTTTATTGCATGGTGGCGGTTTCACCGGAGGGGATGCCGCTCATATGGCTCATTTAGGCAAGTATTTCGCAAGTGTCAATATTCCGGCATTTAGTCTCAATTATTCTCTCGCTCCCAAGAGTACATACCCCAATCAAATTCGCGAAATAGACTCGCTAATAACCAAGGTAAGAGCACAGGGCCGCTTTCGTGATTTTAGCAATTCTCCATTTTATGTTATTGGCCAATCGGCCGGAGGCACAATAGCACTAAATTATGCTGCCAAAAAGCCCGACAAGCAACTTAAAGGAGTCATTAATTTGTATGGAATCACCGACCCTGGTTTTATTTATCCGGAATCCCTGATTTCACATGCCAATTTATCTGAAATGATTGATGCCTACAAAGGCGGCTTAGGGCCAGATCCGATGTCCCCTCAGCGAAATGCCATCAATATTCAGGTTCCGGTTTGTACGTTTCATGGAAGTGATGATGTGATTGTTTCCGTTTCAAACGCCATAAATTTTCATAACAAAAGGCTTCAACTTGGATTTAATCAAGACTGCATGTTTATTCTCCCGGGCGCCACACATTTGTTTGATCATCCTTTAAGCGGACCATCCGGACAGTTTTTGAGGAACCATCTCCAGGAATTTATTCAAAAAAATAATTGATTCGGTATTAAAGAAAAATAATAAATGATGCTCACGAGTAAAATAACATATGCCTTTTTAATTACAATCGTTTTTAGTTTTACTTATTCTTGCAAGCAAAAAAATAATGTGCAATCTGCACTGAATGTGCAGCCGGAAGTTGGATCTGAATACCAAATAAGCACCAAGGTTTACACGCATTTAGAGCGTAGAACAAGAGATGCCATGCTTGCAATGAATTTGGTAGGAAATATAGATTGGTCTCTGGGATTTTCAAATGTAAACGAGGATACAATTGATGGTTTTTTTAAATTAAATGCATTTCGTAGTAATTTAGAAACAACCTCGCCCTCAACTAGGACTTATGAAATAAATACCATGGATACAACCAAAACACTTTATGGACAAAATTCCAAGCCTTATGCAACTCTGCTAAAGGAAAAGCATCGGTTTGTTTTCGTAAAAAATCGCGCTCAGATAGTCGATTCCTCTTATTTCAAGCTGGCAGAAGCTTTGCCTTCGGCACATCAGGAAGATTTGGTGTCTGAACAGTTTTTTCTTTTGTTTCGTGATCAGGCCATTGAAGCTTATTTGGAACATGTATTAAGCTGGCATTTACCCGACACGGTTTCAGGATCCAGATTTACCGCAGATCTTCGGGTTTTTCAAGGTCTCACTTTGGAGGTAAACGACACCTTGCAAGTGAAAACAAGTAGCTCATCTGAAATTGATGCCGAAGGCAAGGGCGGTCTAAAGGCCTGGAACGGCTTACATGGCGTAGATGGCATTCTTTCTAAAAAGAATAAGGCAAATGGTCAAAGCGATATTTACCTTCAACTTGATGCCAAGAGCCGAATTCCTATTTACGTGAATATTCATTTGAGGGCAAGTGGCGAGGCATTGAATTACCAAACCATGTATCCCTTTAAGCTGGAAGCTGATATAAAGCACACTCTAAAGAGAGTTAAATAAAGTTATTACCTGGTGCTTGTAAATTAACGATATCAACTTTCTGAAATTATGCTTGGACAGCAAGCCGATTGATTAGCTAAGAGCCTGTTTTTACTGGTTGTTTTGGTTTGAATAGATTCTACTTTGTTCTGAATGGATTCTATTTCAAACTGAATAGGTTCTACTTTTATCAGGATAGGTTTTACTTCAAACTGAACAGATTTTATTTTTATCTGAATGGGTCTACTTCAATCTGAATAGGTCTTACTTCAGTCTGAATAGATTTTATTTTTATCTGGATGGGTCTACTTCAATCTGAATAGGTTTTACTTTAGTCTGAATAGATTTTATTTTTATCTGGATGGGTCTACTTCAATCTGAATAGATTATACTTCAGTCTGAATAGATTTTAATTTTATCTGTATCAGAAATCAAAATTGATAGAAAAAGCCTTGCTACACGGCCTTTCAGGGGTTTAAACCCCTGAAAGGTAGAAAAATGCTTTTTAAGCAACATAATTTAAACGTTTATACCCGTTTATTCATAAAAATCATTTGATTTGATCAGCTCAGGGCATCAGATACGAAAAGTTATTCGTCGTCCGGTAAGTTAATTTTATTGAATGAACTTCATTTTTTTTATTTAAAACAGGGAAGTTTAATAGATGCATCGCGCACATGCCGGGAAGAGGCTCTGCTCTATGTTTTGTGCGGGTAATAGTAAGTTTGATTGACTAATGCATTATGTGGGCTTCTGCTTTCTTCATACTTTTATCCGCCTTTCGGCGGGAAGGGTTTAATTTAAAGTTCGATTCTTGATGAAGGCAACTTACCGCTTCAAACCCAAAGGCAAATTGCCGGGTGTTTGATTTACCGGACGAGGATATACCAAGGTGTTGGTATTGATGGAGCCCAACCTTGCAGAACCGAACATATCGTATTCGCTTTGGTACATTTTAGAGTCAACGGGGTATGCCGTAAATATACTTAAAACATTGCCCGATGTAAAGGTTCGCGCATTAACTGCTGGGTGGGTTTTAAGACCGTAAGTTTATCAGTTTATGACGATTTATCAAATGGCTAGAAGCTAAAAGTGTACAATGCGCCCAGCTAGTTTTCATGAGTTGTTAGATGCTGTGTCCCAATTGTAATATTTTAAGACATAATTAATAAACCAATTAGGTAGAAATTCAGGTTCGGTTTCAATTCTCAATTTACCATCAACAATTTTTGAAATTAGTCTAAATTTATCTTGTGAATTATCAAATAAATAGCATTTATCTGTATTTTCAATTGCTCGCATCAAATTACCCAATGTATTGTAATATCGGCTCTCAATTTTATCAATGTCGACATTGTGACCGCCCTTTTGAACCCGATTCTCAACTCGCGAAATGTTAACTTCCGGGTCATCAATGCATATGAAATACAGGTATGTAGTGTATCCACTTTCTCTAGCTTCAATAAATTCATCTATCTTCGAAGGATGACTCATTACTGTTTCAAAGCAAAAGTCAATTCGTTTTTTTTGTAAATGATGTCTCAAAAAAGCACTTATTAGAGCTCCCTCATAACTATGCGTCGACTTTTCTTTGTCAACAATCATATTTTCGCATATTGAAATGTCTATCTTATGATTGTTATGAAGAGCTTTAGCAATTAAAGATTTTGCCCTTTCTGTTTCAAAGAAATCGTCAAGGTCATCTTGATTTAATTCAAGACTATATTCGCTTAAATCCAGAAAACCTTTAACTGAAAGCTCCATCTCGATTGAATCTGCATTTAAGAAATAGCCTGTATCGTACTTTTTTGAAAATGATTCAAAAAGAGTACTTTTTCCAGATCCATTGGGACCAGCAAAAACTCTCAATCTAGGCTGCGGCATAATCTATTTCCGTTCGAGATACATTCCTTTTTTTAGTTTTGATACGTCTAAAGAGGATTTCGAGATTTCCCTTTCAATCTCTTCACTCTTATCCGCATGCACAGAAACTATTTTACCTCCTTTAATTATTTTAAATGAAAGCCCAAGTGCTTTGGATGATCTAATTGCTTTAGATGCAGCAGTTTTCGCGGCACCTATAAGGATATTATCTTCGCTAACAGTAGAAACCACAATCACCTTTCTTTTATTCTTACCTTTCATACTTCTGGTTTTGGTTTTCATCCCGTCTATATTGTGCAATCAAAGTTAACAAAAATTCTTTGGATAAGAAGATGCTCACGAGTTATTGCAGCTAAAACGAATATACCAAGTTTTGGTTCTACCTGTAGTTTGGTTTAGGCGGTTGCGGGTTTGTTTGCCTATTGCTTTATGAGGGCTTCTGCTTCCTTTATTCCTTCATCCGCCTTTCGGCGGGAAGGGTTTAATTTAAAGTTCGATTCTTGATGAAGGCAACTTACCGCTTCAAACCCAAAGGCAAATCACCGGGTGTTTGATTTACCGGACGAGGATATACCAAGATGTTGGTATTGATGGTGCCTAACCTTGCAGAACCGTACATGTCGTATTCGCTTTGGTACATTTTAGAGTCCTCGGGGTATGCCGTAAATATACTTAAAATATTGCCCGATGTATCGCGAGGATGCCAATTGGAAGTCGGATAGTAGACAGTTACCACCAATAGCAAGGCAAACCTAATCTAAATAATTCATTTTACTGAAAATCAGTACCTTTTGAACACTGAGTGATAGAACTGCTTCATTAGTTTGGAGAAAAACTATTATCTTTATAATCAAATCAATGATAACATGACAATAACGGCTATTCGCACGAAAGTGCACAAGTATATTGACGAAGCAGACATTAAAGTACTTGAAGTTGTGCATCAGCTTTTGGAAGTTTATAGACAGAATAATTCTAGTCTATTGACAGAGGAACAGCAGAAAGAGCTTCTTAAGAGATCTACACAATACAAGGCGGGGAAAGCAAAGGGTTACACTATGTCAGAAGCTCGAAAACTTGTAAAGCAAAAACTATCCTCTAAAAGTGCCTAATTTCAAACTAATAATTTTAGAGCAAGCTGTTGCTGAAATAGCAGATTCTTGCAATTATTACAGTGAAAAAATTCCTGAATTAGGACACGAATTTGAAAGTGAAGTATTTAATCTTCTGGATGTTATTAAAGAGAATCCATTGATATTCCCAATAAAATTCTCAAATATTCATGAAGCTGTTATGTTAAGTTTTCCATTCGTAATTAACTACGAGGTTATTGGAAAACAAATTATTGTTTATGCAGTTTTCCACACAAAACGAAATCTAGATAAAAAATCTAGAAGAAAACTTAAGTAAATCATAATATTTAAAGAATTCTGAATATAAGCTACTGGTGGTAACAGCGGTTTGCCAATATTGCCGGGTAAGTTGCAAGTTTGAGCTTGGTTGCATACATTTGACTTAATAGCCAGTTGATAGGAAAGTGCACTAAAACCGGCAATATTGGCAAGCCGCGAACCGATAGTTGAAAAAATAAATCGAAATCTGAGTTTCTATAATTGGAAACATTAGCTGTCTTTGTTCCGTCAAACAACATTATGTTGAAGGAGATTTTTCGAGACACAATTTTTAGTTGAGGCGGACGAGATCATTTCAACACTGGACACCAAGACAATCAAAAAAAAGCTTGAACAATATTTACCTTGCTGAACAAACAAATGATCCAAAACTTTTTAAGAAACTTCAAAATGACATTTGCGAATTTCGGTCAAAGTTTGCAGGAATTCAAATCAGGCTTCTTGCTTTTTGGGATGAGACAGACAACAAAGCAACTCTGGTAATAGCGACCCACGGTTTTATAAAGAAAGTAGACAATGTTCCTGCAAACGAAATTGATCGGGCAGTAAGACTGAGAGACAAATATTTTAATAACAAACAAAAAAAGTGATCAAATGGCAACTAAAGCAATAAAGACATACTCACTTGCCTAAATGAAGGACAAGTACATAGGCAAAGTTGGGACGATTGAACGTGAAGACTATGAATATGAACTTCGTATGGACGTTTTAGGAAAGATGGTCAAAGCTGCCAGGCAAGAAAGAAAATTGACACAGGAAGAACTTGGACGACTTATTGGAGTGCAGAAAGCACAAATTTCGAAGCTTGAAAGCAGTGCTAACAGCGCGACTATTGACACCATTATTAGAGTGTTCAAAGCGTTAAAAGCAGAAATCAACTTTAATGTTAAAATTGAAGACAACTTTGTCAAACTTGCCTAACGAATTGGAAAGCTGAGACGCTAACAAAGGTTTGAACAACAGCCATTGAAGTTCCCGAGATGATTAAAAAGCTCATAACGCTTCAAACCCAAAGGTAAATCACCGGGTGTTTGATTTACCGGCCGAGGATATACCAAGGTGTTGGTATTGATGGTGCCTAACCTTGCAGAACCGTACATGTCGTATTCGCTTTGGTACATTTTAGAGTCATCGGGGTACTCTGTAAATATACTTAAAACATTGCCCGATGCATCGCATACGTAACAAGTGTAGGTTCTGCCTTTTTAATCACAAGTATGGCGGGATTAATGATTTTATTTTGTATTTTCGACACATGAAACAATATTCAGAAATCATAACAATTGACCCTCAGGTCCGTTTCGGCAAACCATGTGTTCGTGGAATGAGAATAACTGTTTATGACATTCTTGGCTGGCTTGCTTCAGGAATGTCAATAGGAGACATTGTAACAGATTTTCCTGAATTAACGGCAGAAGATGTAAAAGCGGTTTTAGCTTACGCTGCGGATAGAGAACATAAAATTCGGATTGCTTCGTGAAATTGTTGTTTGATCAGAATATTTCCTTCCGTACTGTTGTTGTTTTAAAGGAATTAAATCCTGAAGCCAGACACGTTAAAGATTTTAATTTACAATTCGCTTCCGATAGACAAATTTGGAATTTTGCAAAAGAGAATCACTACCATATCGTGACTTTTGATGCGGACTTTTATGACTTAGTCACACTTCATGGGCATCCGCCGAAAATAGTTTGGTTAAGGTTAGGAAATACCTCTAGTCAGAATCTTGCAATTATATTTTCCGGACATTTAGACCTGATAAACAGTTTTTTAACAGACCCTAATTACAATGAATTGGCTTGCCTCGAAATAAATCAATAGGCAATACCGATAACAGTAGATAGTGAAAAATTGGATTAGGGAAAAAGCTTTACTTCAATTTATCCAAAGGCAAATTATTAGGTGTTTGATTTACCGGACGAGGATATACCAAGGTGTTGGTATTGATGGTGCCCAACCTTGCAGAACCGTATATATCGTATTCGCTTTGGTACATTTTAGAGTCATCGGGGTATTCTGTAAATATACTTAAAATATTGCCCGATGCATCGCGCACATACCAGGTGTAGGTTCTGCCGCTAGTTTGGTGCAGGCGCTTGCCGGTTCGGTTGCCGGTTGCATCATAAAGATACTTGATGCCGGTTAGCTCATTCGTTTTGTAAATAGAATCTACTTTACCCTGTAAATTCCAGAAAATTTCAATACCTTCAGAAACATCATCAGTTAGATTTCCGCTGGCATCATACTCGTAATTATTCGTTATCGGTATGCTGTTAACCATTGATTGATCATCAATATCAATCTGTCCGCTATAATTTGTTGGAGAAACTTGGTCCAAGACACGTTGTAATCGGTTAGTTCCCGGATAATAATTATAGGTCATATCATCCATAGCCAATTGATTGCTATTCATGGTGGTGCCATTTCTAAAATAAGTTTGAATGTTGCCCATGGCATCGTAAGTAACACGTTCGCGGTAATCCGGTAAAGCTCCTGTGCTTGTCCAGTTTTGCGTAAAGGGATCAATTCCTGTCCAGGCATCCATGCCCACCAAACGATGCAATTGGTCGTATTGGTATGTGAAGCCTAAAGTTGTATCACCATGCAGCGCAAGGTGGTCCAAAGCCTGCATCATGTGACGGATATTTCCGTTGTATAAACTTTTGCCACTGTTTAATGGGGGCGATGCCGGGTTATTAAAAGATCCCGTTCCACCGCCCGGTAAGGGGCTAATTACAGGAGTGGCTGTATATTCTCCAATGGCA